>Ga0209153_1000433_pt1 | contig 19959 bp, 21 predicted proteins | sample GraSoiAngelo_120_FD_185877 | JGI IMG/M metagenome (GOLD analysis project Ga0209153, IMG submission 185877) | Grasslands soil microbial communities from the Angelo Coastal Reserve, California, USA - 14_0919_09_20cm (SPAdes) (version 2) | ecosystem: Environmental > Terrestrial > Soil > Grasslands ...
AGCAAGGATCTGCGCACCCGCTACAAGATCAAGGACAGCGTCAAGGGCGTCGTCATCACCAGTGTCGACGGCGCTTCCGACGCCGCCGAGAAGCGGCTTTCCGCCGGCGACGTTATCGTCGAGGTGGCGCAGGAGGCGGTCTCAAGCGCCGCCGACATCAAGAAGCGGGTCGAGCAGTTGAAGAAGGACGGCAAGAAATCCGTGCTGCTCCTGGTCGCCAATGGCGACGGCGAACTGCGCTTCGTGGCGCTGAGCGTGCAGTAGGCTCTGACGCATTTATCTCGTCATTGCCGGGCTTGACCCGGTAATCCATCCCTCTCGCAAAGATTCTCTCGAAGATTGATGGATGCCCGGATCAAGCCCGGACATGACGATCGAATTTGCGGGAATCAACGCCCCTACAATTAAACAGCCGGGCGACCTTTCAACATTCCGGCAATACCGAGGTCTTCGTCGAGCTCCGGCCAATGAATGCCCATCGGCATCAGTTCGAAGTGTGCGCGCGCCAAAGCGCTTGCATCTCGCAGCCGAGGATACCAGGCCAGCGGCGTCGCGATCCTGCGGCCATCAGCCAGCGTCACCACCAGCTCGTCGGCGGTGAAGGTAACCAGAACCGGCCTGATGTCGCCGACCTCAATTTCCAAAGTACTCATGCCATTTGCCTTCCAGCAGATCGCGCTGCGATCTCAGATGACGGATAATAGCGCTGATTTCGTGGGCAGGAAATCCTGCATTGACCGCTACCGAGAGGTCGTGCAGCCAGAATTTGGCTTCGAAGTCTCCGGCCCTGACGTGAATATGCGGCGGCTCCCCGCGTTCGTTTGAATAAAAGAATGCGCGATAGGGTCCCCAGCGCAGCACTGTGGGCATTGAATCTATCCCCCCACAAACTCCTCACGCCGGTACCCCTGGGCGTAGAGCAACGCGGTGAGGTCGCCGTGGTCAATCCGGGCCGCGGCCGCGGCTGCGACCGCCGGCTTGGCGTGGTAGGCAACGCCGAGGCCGGCCGCCTGAATCATGCCGAGATCGTTGGCGCCATCGCCGACCACCAGCGTGTCGATGCCGTCGAGGTCAAAGGATTCGGTGAGCTCGATCAGCGTCGCAAGCTTGATGGCACGGCCCAGGATCGGTTCGGCCACCTCGCCGGTGAGCTTGCCGTTCTCGATTTTGAGCTCGTTGGCGCGGTTCTCCTGAAAGCCGATGATCGCTGCGACGGCGCTCGTGAACAGCGTGAAGCCGCCGGAGATCAGGCAGGTGTAGGCGCCATTGGCGCGCATGGTCGCGACCAGTTCGCGGCCACCTGGCGTGGGCTTGATGCGCTTTTCCAGCACTTCATCGACCACGCTGACCGGCATGTCCTTGAGTAGCGCGACGCGCTCGCGCAGGGCCGGCTCGAACTCGATCTCGCCGCGCATCGCGCGCTCGGTGATTTCAGCGACATGCGCCTTCAGCCCGGCGAAATCAGCCAGTTCGTCGATGCATTCCTGGCCGATCATGGTGGAATCCATGTCGGCGAGAAAAAGCTTCTTGCGCCTGAACGCCCGAGGCTGCACCACAATGTCGATCGGCAGGTCGCCGCGCGCCTGGCGCAGGCGGCCTTCGATCGCGGAGATATCCTCAGCTCCGTCGAAGGGGATATCGACCGCGACTTCGTCGAACAGCCATTGCGCCGATCCCGGCGACGGCAGCACGGCCAGCGCGCCGTCGACGATGGTCTGGTCGAGCGCGGGGTCGGCGGGGTTGCAGATGAGTGTGGCGACGAGGGACATTTTGGTGAATTCGCATCACGAGAGCTTGGAGGCCGTGCTTATCGCAGGGCCGACCGCCAGCGGCAAGTCGGCGCTCGCGCTCGAGCTTGCACAAAAGGCCGGCGGCGTCGTGATCAACGCCGATTCCATGCAGGTCTATCACGACCTCCGTATCATCACCGCGCGGCCGACGCCGCACGAAGAGGCGCTGGTGCCGCACCGGCTCTACGGCCATGTCGATGCCGGCGTGAACTATTCCGCGGGCGCGTGGCTGGCGGATGCGGGAAGGATGCTGGCCGAGGCGCGGGCGCAACACCGCTTGCCGATCTTCGTCGGCGGCACCGGGCTTTACTTGAAGGCGCTGACGCGCGGCCTGTCGGCGGTCCCGCCGATCCCGCCGGAGATCCGCGAGCGCGTGCGCGCAAGACTGGAGCGCGATGGCGTCGAGGCGTTGCATGGGCAATTGGCAGAGCGTGATCGGGCTTCCGCAGAGCGCCTCAAACCGCGCGACCGCACCCGCATCGCTCGCGCGTTGGAAGTCGTTGAGGCAACCGGCCGCTCGCTCACCGACTGGCATCGCGAGGGCCTGCCGCCATTGCTGCCGCAGGGCACATTCCGCGCGCTGTTTCTCGAGCCCGAGCGCGAAGCGCTCTATGCGCGGATCGACGCGCGTTTTGATGCCATGTTCCAAGCCGGCGCGCTGGAAGAAGTAGCCAACCTGGCAGCGCGAAAACTCGATTCCCTGCTGCCGGCAATGAAAGCGCATGGCGTGCCGCCGTTGATCCGGCACGTCCGTGGCGAACTCACGCTCGCAGAGGCAGCCGCGATCGGACGGGCCGACACCCGCCATTATGCCAAGCGGCAGTTCACCTGGTTTCGGCATCAATTGCCGGATTTCGCATGGGTGAAGTTGGATGAGGCGAGGGGATGGCTAGACCGCGCCGGTGCCCGGTCATGACGAGGTTTTGTGCCGCTGCAGCAAATTCGCGCTCGCCTTGGGCAAAAAACCCGCTAATCTGCCCCAAATCACGGCGGGCGTAGCCTCGCCTTGACTTTTAGACGGTTGCGGGTATGTTCGCGCAACCTTTGGGAAGTTTGAGCGGCAGCATGCGTAACATTATTACCAAACTCCTTATCGTCGTCGTACCCTGGCATGCCGCCCGGGATGGCTAAGGCCATCCAAATTCAGGCGGTGTGCATAGGGCCCCTTGAGGCCCTTTTTTATTTCCTCAACGAGATCAATGGAAGAACCGCTGGCAACAGCGGAATCCGCTAGCCAAGCCAAGGAACAAGCCATGAGCGACAAGAGCCACGATCCGAACCAGATGACCGGCGCCGCCATGATTGTGCGCGCGCTGATCGATCATGGCATCCAGCACATCTTCGGCTACCCCGGCGGCGCGGTGCTTCCGATCTATGACGAGATTTTCCAGCAGAGTGAAGTCGAGCACATTCTGGTGCGCCACGAGCAGGGCGCCGGCCACGCCGCCGAGGGCTATGCGCGCTCCACCGGCAAGCCGGGCGTGGTGCTGGTAACGTCAGGGCCCGGCGCCACCAACATGGTGACGCCGCTGACCGACGCGCTGATGGATTCGATTCCGCTGGTGTGCATTACCGGGCAGGTGCCGACGCATCTGATCGGCAACGACGCCTTCCAGGAATGCGACACCGTCGGCATCACCCGGCCCTGCACCAAGCACAACTGGCTGGTGCGCGACGTCAACGACCTCGCCAAGGTGCTGCATGAGGCGTTCTATGTCGCCACCAGCGGCCGTCCCGGTCCGGTCGTGGTCGACGTGCCGAAGGACGTGCAGTTCGCGGTCGGCACCTATCATCCGCCGCGCAAATCCGACGTCCACGTTTCCTATGCTCCGCGTGTGAAGGGCGACGCGGCCCAGATCCGCAAAGCCGTGGCGCTGCTCGCTGCCGCCAAGCGGCCGGTGATCTATTCCGGCGGCGGCGTCATCAATTCCGGAACCGGGGCCTCAAAGCTGTTGCGCGAGCTGGTCGAGTTCACCGGCTTCCCGATCACCTCGACCTTGATGGGGTTAGGGGCCTATCCGGCGTCGGGCAAGAACTGGCTCGGCATGCTCGGCATGCACGGCACTTACGAAGCCAACATGACGATGCACGACTGCGATGTCATGCTGTGCGTCGGCGCGCGCTTCGACGATCGCATTACCGGCCGCACCGACGCGTTTTCGCCGGGCTCAAAGAAGATCCACATCGACATCGACCCGTCCTCGATCAACAAGAATATCCGTGTCGACGTGCCGATCATCGGCGATGCCGGCAATGTGCTGGGCGATCTGTTGCAGGTGTTCAAGGCGGAAGCCAAGAAGCCCGACATCAAGCCGTGGTGGGCCGAGATCGCTAAATGGCGCGCGCGCAACTCGCTGTCCTACAGGAAGAACAACGATATCATCCTGCCGCAATATGCGATCCAGCGCCTGTTCGAGTTAACGCGCGGCCGCGATACTTACATCACCACGGAGGTCGGCCAGCATCAGATGTGGGCGGCGCAGTTCTTCGGCTTCGAGGAGCCGCACCGCTGGATGACTTCCGGCGGCCTCGGCACCATGGGCTATGGCCTGCCGGCGGCGCTGGGCGTGCAGGTCGCCCATCCCGAAAGCCTCGTGATCGATATCGCCGGCGATGCCTCGGTGCAGATGACGATGCAGGAGATGTCGACGGCGGTCCAGCACGAGCTGCCGATCAAGATCTTCATCCTGAACAACCAGTATATGGGCATGGTGCGGCAGTGGCAGCAGCTCTTGCACGGCAACCGGTTGTCGCATTCCTATTCCGAGGCGCTGCCGGATTTCGTCAAGCTGGCGGAGGCCTATGGCTGCGTCGGCATCCAGGCGATCAAGCCGGCCGATCTCGACGGCGCGATCAAGGAAATGATCAGCGTCAGGCGCCCGGTGCTGTTCGACTGCCGGGTGGCGGCGCTGGAAAATTGTTTCCCGATGATTCCTTCAGGCAAGGCGCACAACGAAATGCTGCTGCCGGAGCAGGCGACCGGGGATGCCACCGCGTCCGCCTTCGCCGGCGGCAAGGCGCTGGTGTGATGATGAACATCGTGGTGATGTGGCAGGCGGCAAATTCCACTGTCATCGTCCGGCTTGTCCGGACGATCCAATACGCCGCGGCGCTCGCTTTCAAGCCCTGCCTGCGTTTACTGGATACCCGCCTTCGCGGGTATGACGACCATTGGTGCAGCGATGTTTGACCTCAGGGAGCTTGAGCAGGCGCATGAGGTCGTCGCTCGCGCGATGCCGCCGACGCCGGCGCATGCCTGGCCGCTGCTTTCGCAGCGGCTTGGCGCGGCGGTGGTGGTCAAGCATGAGAACCATACGCCGACCGGCGCCTTCAAGGTGCGCGGCGGTCTCGTCTATGTCGATCATTTGACGCGCGAGCAGCCCAAGACATCGGGCATCATCTCGGCGACGCGCGGCAACCACGGCCAGAGCCTTGCTTTTGCGGCAAGCCGGCACGCTCTGCCGGCGATGATCTATGTACCGCGCGGCAATTCGATCGAGAAGAACCGCGCCATGCAGGCGTTCGGCGCCGATCTCGTGGAATACGGCGATGATTTCCAGGCCGCGCGCGAGGAGGCCTATCGCCGCGCCGAAGCGGCAGGGCTTCACATCGTGCCGGCGTTCCATCCCGATCTGGTGCTGGGAGTTGCGACCTACGCGCTCGAGTTGCTGCGGACGGCGGCCGACCTCGAGGTGCTTTATGTGCCGATCGGGCAGGGCTCCGGCATTTGCGGCTGCATCCTGGCGCGCGACCTGCTCGGGCTGAAAACGGAAATCATCGGCGTGCAATCGATCCTGGCGGCGTCCTATGCATTATCGTTCGCGGCCGGTAGCATCGTGCGGACGAACAGCAGCGATACCCTGGCCGATGGTCTGGCTACACGCGTCCCCGATCCCGACGCACTCGCAATCATCCTCAAGGGCGCCTCGCATATCGTGCAGGTGACCGATGACGAGATTGCTTCCGCAATGCGGATCTACTGGACCGATACGCACAACTTGGCCGAAGGGGCGGGCGCCGCGGCGCTGGCGGCGGCCTTGCAGGAGAAGAACAAGCTGCAAGGTAAGCGCGTCGGCCTCATCCTGAGCGGCGGCAATATCGATTTCGATTTGTTCTGGAAATGGGTCGGGCCGGAGGCCGCAATCACTTCTGCAGAGCGGGCGGTATGATGAACGAAAAATCGAAGGGGACGACAATGAACCAGCCCGCATCCGCCTACTTCATGGAAGAACGCCACGACCCGAGCGAGACCCACACGCTGTCCGTGCTGGTGCAGAACGAGCCGGGCGTGCTCGCGCGGGTCATCGGGCTATTTTCGGGCCGCGGCTACAACATCGAAAGCCTCACGGTCTCCGAGACCGAGAGCCAGAAACATCTCTCCCGCATCACCATCGTCACCACGGGTACGCCAATGGTGATCGAGCAGATCAAGCACCAGCTCGACCGCATGGTGCCGGTCTATCGCGTCGTCGACATGACGCTTAGCGGCCGTGCGATCGAGCGCGAGCTCGCCATGGTGAAAGTGCGCGGCACCGGCGATCATCGCGTCGAGGCGCTGCGCCTCGCGGACGCTTTCCGCGCCCGCGTCATCGACGCTACCACCGAGAGCTTTGTGTTTGAGATCACAGGCAACACCGCCAAGATCAACCAGTTCATCGACCTGATGCGCCCGCTTGGCCTGGTCGAGGTCTCGCGCACCGGCGTCGCCGCGATCGCGCGCGGGCCCGAGGGGATGTGACACATGCTGGCGCGGGACTGGTACTACAATGAACGGCGGCGGATCGGGCTCGATTCCGCGGTCGCCTCGATCTACGACCGCCACGACGACAGCGATCTGCGCGCCCGCGGGGCGCTCACCATGCTGGGCGTCAGGGCGGGTTGGCGGGTCGCCGATATCGGCTGCGGCAATGGGGTGCTGGCTTGCGAAGCCGCACTGATGGGCGCCGAGGTCGACGCGATTGACATTTCGCCGGCGATGCTGGCGCTCGCGGAAGTCTACGCTCGCGACCGCAAGGCATCGATCCGCACCCAGTCCGCGGGGCTGCTGAGCTTTGCCTATGACGCCAATTCGTACGATCTCATTGTCAGCGAGTTCACGCTGCATCATCTGCCGGATTTCTGGAAGGCGGTGGCGCTGTCGCGTATCTATGGCGCGCTGAAGCACGGCGCGAATTTCTATTTGCGCGATATCGTGTTCGTCAGCATGCCCGATGGAAGCGAGCGCGACGTCGAGCAATGGGCGGACTTCAACATCAAGAACCACGGCTTTGAGCGCGCTAGTGTCGTCACCCATATGCGCGACGAGTATTCGACTTTCGGCTGGGTGATCGAGCGCATGCTGACCGAGGCTGGCTTCACGCTGGTCTCGGCCGACTATCACGCCCCATTGCACGGCACCTATCTCCTACGCAAACCCAAATCCGGCGAGCAGGCCTAAAAAAGAGTTAAGAAAAATGAAACCGGCCGACATTTGCATCGCCGTCATGGTGACGGTGATCTGGGGACTTGCGTTCGTCGCAAGCCGGATCGCGCTCGACGAATTCTCGCCGGAGCTGATGACCGCGCTGCGCTTTGCGATCGCGGCGGTGCCGTGCCTGTTCGTGCGCAAGCCGAAACTATCGTGGTCGCTGCTGATTGCGATCAGCTCCACGCTGTTTCTTGGCCAGTTCCTGGCGCAGGCCTTTGGCATCGCCGACGGCGTGCCCGTCGGCCTTTCCAGCGTCATCGTGCAAAGCCAGGCGCTGTTCACGATCGGCTTTGCCGCGATCGCTTTCCGCGAATTGCCGACGCCGATGCAGACCGTCGGCATCGGCATCGCCGCCATCGGACTTCTGATGATCTGCGGCACGGTCGGCTACGATTTCAGCGCCGGTGCGTTTGCGGTGCTGCTGATTTCCCCGATCAGCTTCGCCGTCGGCAACCTGCTGCTGCGCCGCGCCAACGGCGTGCCCATGTTCGACCTGTTCGCATGGCTGTGTCTCGCGGCCGCGATCCCGCTGTTTGCGCTGACGCTTGTCACCAACGGCCCGCAGCCGACGTGGCAGGCGCTGGCACACATGTCGCTGACTGGCCTTATCTGCGTGCTCGGCCTCGGTGCGGTGTCGACCAGCATTGCCTACTGGCTGTGGGGCCGGCTGCTCCGCGACTACCCGGCGGCGCAGGTAGTGCCGTTTGCGCTGCTGGTGCCGTTCGTGGGCTCGTGGGCCTCCAGCATCGTGTTCGGCGAGAAGTTCGGGCCGCTGCGGCTTGCCGGGATGATCACGGTGGTCGGCGGCATCGCCGTCATGCTGCTGGCGAGGCGGCCCGGCGCCTTACCGAAGATCGCCTGAGGTCTTGTCATGTCGCCCTCGCTTCTGCTCGCCTTCGTGATGTTTGCCACCGTGATGTTCTTCACCCCGGGGCCGAACAACATCATGCTGCTGTCGTCGGGGCTGACCTATGGTTTTCGCCCGACGCTGCCGCATATCGCCGGCATCACGATCGGTTTCGCGTTCATGATCGGTGCCGTCGGTCTCGGGCTCGGGACCATCTTCATCGCCTATCCGGTGCTGCAGACGATCCTCAAATATGGCGGCGTCGCCTATCTGGTCTATCTTGCCATCGCGATCGCGATGTCCGAGCCGGTCGCCCCCGATCAGGACAACCGCCGCGGGCCCATGACCTTCTGGGGTGCCGCGATGTTCCAGTGGATCAATGCCAAGGGCTGGGTGATGGTGATCGGCACCATCACCGCCTACGCGGCGATCGCCTCGTTCCCCTGGAATATCGCGATCCAGGTCGCGCTTAGCCTGATGCTGGGCGCGGTGTCGTGCACGGCCTGGGCGCTGTTCGGCAGTTCGCTGCGGCGGCTTGTGACCTCCCGACGGGCAGTGCGGATCTTCAATTTCGTGATGGCGGTGCTGCTGTTGGCCTCGCTCTATCCCGTCTTCATGGACGTGTGATGCCGCACCCATGCGAGAAGAGGGGGTTTCCAATGACTGCGAAAATGCTCTAGACCACGGCCGGAAATTCGCGGGCGACCGGCGCTCCTGCCTCCCTAATAGCCTGATTAACCGGCCGATGTTGGCCACCACTTTAAGGAAACGACCATGCGTGTTTATTACGATCGCGACGCCGATTTAAACCTGATCAAGGGCAAGAAGGTCGTCATCGTCGGCTACGGCAGCCAGGGCCACGCCCATGCGCTGAACCTGAAGGATTCCGGCGTCAAGGAAGTCGCCATCGCGCTGCGCAAGGGCTCGCAATCGGCCAGGAAGGCGGAAGCCGCCGGCTTCAAGGTGATGGAAGTCGCGGAAGCTGCGAAGTGGGCCGATCTTGTGATGATGCTGACCCCCGACGAATTGCAGGGTGACATCTATCGCGAGCACCTGCACGACAACATGAAGAAGGGCGCGGCGCTGGTCTTCGCCCACGGCCTCAACGTCCACTTCAACCTGCTCGACCCGCGCCCCGATCTCGACGTGCTGATGATCGCCCCTAAGGGCCCCGGCCACACCGTGCGCTCGGAATACCAGCGCGGCGGTGGCGTGCCCTGCCTGATCGCGATCGCCAAGGATGTCTCCGGCAACGCCCATGATCTGGGCTTGAGCTATGCCTCGGCGATCGGCGGCGGCCGCGCCGGCATCATCGAAACCTCGTTCAAGGAGGAATGCGAAACCGACCTGTTCGGCGAGCAGGTAGTGCTGTGCGGCGGCCTGGTCGAATTGATCAAGGGCGGCTTCGAAACCCTGGTCGAAGCCGGCTACGCCCCCGAGATGGCCTATTTCGAGTGCCTGCACGAGGTGAAGCTGATCGTCGACCTGATCTATGAAGGCGGCATCGCCAACATGAATTATTCGATCTCCAACACCGCTGAGTACGGCGAATACGTCTCCGGCCCCCGCATCGTCACGGACGAGACCAAGAAGGAGATGAAGCGGGTGCTGTCCGATATCCAGTCCGGCAGGTTCGCCCGCGACTGGATGCTGGAGAACAAGGTCAACCAGACCTCGTTCAAGGCAACCCGCGCCAAGCTCGCCCAACACCCGATCGAGGAAGTCGGCGCCAAGCTTCGCGACATGATGCCGTGGATCAAGAAAGGCGCCTTGGTGGACAAGACCAAGAACTAGCAAGGCCGACGGCTTCCTCCGGTCGACGAAGAACCAAGCCCTGATCGGCATGTTCAAAAGCGAGAGCGCAAGATGCGTTCTCGCTTTTTGTCGATATGAGTCTTGCGACCTAATCCAATCTCTAAGCCGAGCCGCTGAAAAGCTTCACGATGGCCGCGGCCCGGAAACGGAGAACTGACGCTTTCGACCACAGTCTTGGTGTGAGACAGCTCAGGCGAGTTCTACGAGCCAAAAGTCGTGCCAGTCCAGGTCCACGGCGCTGGCACTTAATCCGGATTCTCGTTTCCGGCACGATCGATCGCGAGACGCGCGCCGCCAGGCATCGACCACAGCCGGATCACGCGCCGAAGTTCGCAGCGGGAAGAGGGGGGGAATACCCACACGTCAATTTGCTGCGTTGCGTCGTGAGCCCGCGCGACCAATCGCCTCCAGCAGACGACTTCATTCCCGCCGCACGCCGCTTCCTGCATCCCCTTCCCCCTGCTATCGTCCACGCCTCAAGAAAAAACATCGAGGAAATCGCCGTCACTCCTGGCCCGAGGGGGAAGCTCATGAAGCGCTGCGCGAAGCATTCCATCTGGACACGCTGCATCCGGCCGCATCTCACTCAAAAGCTTGGCCTTTCCGGGCTGATCCTTAGCCTCGCGCTCGCCGCAGTGCCGGCCGCCGCGCAGAAAAAATACAGCCCCGGCGTCACCGACACGGAGATCAAGATCGGCAACATCATGCCGTATTCGGGGCCGGCCTCGGCCTATGGCATCATCGGCAAGACGATGAGCGCCTATTTCCGGATGATCAACGACAATGGCGGGGTCAACGGCCGCAAGATCAACTTCATCAGCTATGATGACGCCTACAGCCCGCCGAAAACCGTGGAGCAGGCGCGAAAACTCGTCGAGAGCGATGAGGTCTTCCTGATTTTCGCCCCGCTCGGCACCGCGAGCAACGCCGCGATCCAGAAATACATGAACACCATGAAGGTGCCGCAGCTCTTCGTTGCCACCGGCTCGTCGCGCTGGGGCGACCCCGAACATTTCCCCTGGACCATCGGCTGGCAGCCGAACTACCGCGCCGAGGCGCGCATCTATGCGACCTACATCCTGCAGCACTATCCGAACGCCAAGATCGGCCTGTTGTACCAGAACGACGATTTCGGCAAGGACTACGTGCTGGGCCTCAAGGACGTGTTGCGCGACAAATATGACCGCATGGTCGTTGCCAGCATCCCTTACGAGGTGGCGATGCCGACCGTCGACTCCCAGGTGGTAGCGATCAAGTCCGCCAATCCGGATATCTTTGTCAACATCGGCACCCCGAAATTCGCAGCCCAGGCCATCAAGAAGCTTGCCGAGCTCGACTGGCATCCGGTCCACATCATGAGCAACGTGTCGGCCTCGGTCGGCGCGGTGCTCAAGCCCGCAGGGCTTGAGAACGCCAAAGGCATCCTCAGCGCTTACTACCAGATGGATGTCACCGATCCGCAGTGGGACAGCTATCCCGGCATGCAGATATTCCGCGCCTTCATGGCGAAATATTATCCGGAAGCCGACAAGTCCGAGAGCGGGCCGCTCACGGGCTATAACCTGTCGACCGGGCTGGTCTATGTGCTCACGCGCTGCGGCGATGACCTCACCCGCGACAACGTCATGAAGATCGTTGCCAACATGGATTTCGAGATCGACACCTACATCCCGGGCATCCGCATCAAGACCTCGCCGACCGATTTCTATCCGATCGAACAGGTGCAGATGATGCGCTTCACGGGCGAGAATTGGCAGTTGTTCGGCCCGATCATCGACGGGCACGCCGAGTAAGGAATTTTCTGAAAGATCAGAACATCGGCTTTAAGCCGGGGCTGGCAACATTATCATGGGGAGGAAACTATGGATCGCACGCTCGAACGATCGACCATGCGCAAAGTCTATTTGCGGCTCTTGCCGTTTGCTGTCCTGTCTTACGTACTCGCCTACATCGATCGGATCAATGTCAGCTTCGCCGGCCTCACCATGCGTGGCGATCTCGGCATGTCCGCCGGCACCTTCGGGTTCGCCGTCGGCCTATTTTACTGGGGTTATTTCATTTTCGAGGTACCGAGCAACGTGATCCTGGAAAAGGTCGGCGCCAGAATATGGATCGCCCGGATCATGATCACCTGGGGAGTCCTGGCGGGGCTGACCGCCGTGGTCACGGACTCGACGACTTTCGCGATCGTGCGTTTCCTGCTTGGCGTCGCCGAAGCCGGTTTCTTTCCCGGCATCATTCTTTACTTCACCTATTGGTTCCCGAGCCATCATCACGCCCGCATCGTATCGGGCTTCCTGGTCGGCCTGCCGGTGGCAGTGGCGATCGGCGCGCCGATCTCGACCGCGCTGCTCGGCCTCGATGGCCTGTTCGGTCTGAAGGGTTGGCAAGTCATGTACATCGCCGAGGCGATCCCAACCGTGGTGATCGGGGTGATCACATTCTTCGTGCTGACGGACAAGCCTGAGCAAGCAAAGTTCCTCACTGCGGAGGAGCGCAACTGGCTCGTCGCCAAGATCGCCACTGAGCGCCGCGCCACCGAGGCGGTGCGCAAATTCACGCTGTGGCAGGCGCTCTACAATCCCAAGGTGCTGCTCTTGGCGTTGAACTATCTCGGCATCGTCACGGCTAGCCTCGGCATGCTGATCTTCATTCCGCAAATCATCAAGTCGCTGGGCAACTCCAGCAACATGATGGTCGGCTGGCTCACCATGATTCCCTATATTTGCGGCGGCATCGCCATGGTGGCGTGGGGGCGCATCTCCGATCGCATGAACGAGCGGCGCTGGAATCTGTTCATCGGCTGCGTGTTCTCGACCGTAGGCCTCGTCATCGCCGCCATGACGATGGGGACCTGGTGGGCGCTGGTCGGAATGTCGATCGCCGCGATGGGCTTTTATGGCTCCAAGGGCCCATTTTTCGCCATGCCGCCGATGTTTCTCAGTGGCGCCGGGCTCGCCGCAGGGATTGCGTGGATCAATTCGATCGGCAACCTGGGAGGTTTCTTCGGGCCCTGGTATGTCGGCGTCATGAAAGACCTCACCGGCAGCTACGCCGGCGGACTTTATGGGCTCGCTTTGCTCGGTCTGGTCGCTGCACTCGTTTGCGCGCTGTTTTTGCACATTCCAAACCGCATTCCGTCCTCGGTGATCGGCGCGCCTGCCGAATGAAGCTAATCGCTGCCTTACGATGGTTCTTGGGTTATAGTTGCTTCAATGAACCGCTGAACCGGATTGCGGAGTATCGCCGCCATGCTCTATGTCGACTTCCCGAGTTTGGCTGATCTGAAATCGCTGGCGGCCCACCGCGACGACATTTGTGTCTCGATTTATCTACCCACCACGCCCGTCAGTCGAGAGGTGGCGGGTGATCGGATCGAATTGAAGAATCTCGCAAAGGAGGCCTTGCGGCAGCTCGAAACGGCAAACGCCGACAAGCGGCGCGTCGCCGCGCTGATGGAGCATCTCGATGACCTGGTCGATGACGACGAGTTCTGGCGGTTCCAGGCCCGCAGTCTCGCAGTGTTGGCGACCCCGGACAACGCGCGGACGTTCCGCGTGGCCAATGCGCTGGTGGCAATTGTTGAAGTATCGGACCGATTTCACCTCGAGCCGCTGTTACGCGCCGTCGCATTTCCCAATACCTGCTTTGTGTTGGCGCTGGCGGAAAATGCGGTCCGTGTCGTCCAGGTCTCGGCCGACCTGCCGCCCGCGCCGGTAAATGTCGACGGCGTGCCGAAGGACGCGGCCGGCGCAGTCGGGCGCTCCACCATCAACGACCGCTCGCCGAGCGGCCGTCTTCAAGGATCGGAAGGTCAGAAGGTCTTGTTGCGACAGTTCGCGCGCAAGATCGATCAGGGGCTACGCGGGCCTTTGACCGGCAGCGACGTCCCGCTGGTGCTGGCTGCGAGCGAGCCGCTTGCCTCGGTCTATCGCTCGGTCAACACCTACGCCCATCTGGCCAAAGCGCGGATCGACGGCAGTCCGGTATATCTGAGCGATGCCCAGCTCGCGGATCGGGCTCGCGCCTTACTGGATGGCATAAATCGTGACGAGATTGCTCAATGGAAAACCACGTTCGCAGCACGGGAGAATGAAGGTCGCGCAACCACTGACATCGCACAGGCCGCGCGAGCGGCAACCTATGGCGCGGTGGAGACCATGCTGGTTGATATCGACGAGGTCATCCCCGGTACGGTCGACGAGACGAATGGTGCCGTCAACTTCTCGAAATCGGCGAACGCCGGGGATTACGGCGTGGTTGACGAAATCGCGAGCCGTGTCATCCGCTCGGGCGGCCGGATTCTCGGCGTGCGAAAGGCCGATATTCCCGGCGGCAAATCGCTTGCGGCCGTCCTGCGCTATGCGATCTAAGCTAAACTAAAGGGCGCCTGCTGCGAATTGGGCGGGACCATGAGATTGCAACTCGGCCGTGGATTGCGATTCGCTCGGTTCGGGTTACAAGCGCTCCATGCGCACGAAGGCCAGGAGTTGAGCCATGCAATCCGTTGTCATCACCGGTGCTTCGACCGGCATCGGCTGGGCCACCGCCAAATTGCTGCTGGACAAGGGCTTTCGCGTGTTCGGCAGCGTGCGCAAACAGGCCGATGCGGCGCGGCTGAAAAGCGAATTCGGCGCCAATTTCACCCCGTTGACGTTCGACATCACCGATGAGGCCGCGGTACTGTCGGCCGCGCGCGAGGTCCGCGCCGCGCTTGGCGGCCAAACGCTCGCGGGCCTCGTCAACAATGCCGGCATTGCGGTGCCCGGCCCGGTGCTCGAGCTGTCGGCCGACGAATTCCGCCGCCAGCTGGACGTCAACGTCGTCGGCCCGATTATCGCCACGCAGGCCTTTGGTCCGCTGCTCGGCTCCGATCCTTCGTTGAAGGGCCCGAAAGGCCGCATCGTGATGATCTCCTCGGTCGCCGGCAAGAACGGCAACCCTCTGACGCCTGCCTATGCCGCCTCAAAACATGCGATCGAGGGCTTGTCGGAAAGCCTGCGTCGCGAGCTGATGCTGTTCGGCATCGACGTCATCATCGTCGCGCCCGGTCCGGTGAAGACCCCGATCTGGAGCAAGGGCCGGGAGGACGTCGACATGTCCAAATACAAGAACTCACCTTACCTGCCCGCGCTTCAGAAGGTCACCAATTACATGAAACATCTCGACGCCATCGGTCTGCCGCCGGAGAAGATCGCCGAGCGCGTCCATGAAGCGCTGACGACGGCGCACCCCAGGGTGCGCTATCAGATCGCGCCCGATCCGATGCGGCATCTCATGACGGCGTATTTGCCCAAGCGTATGGTCGACAGGATCATCGCCAAGCGGCTCGGGTTGATGCCGCCGGCATGATGGGCTTCTGCGATGGCGACGATTGGCAGGAACAATGCGGAATTGACGCAACTCGCGAACGATGCGTTGCGGAGCGAGCCGGGATGCGAAACCGCGCGTGTTCCCGCGCTCCAGGGATTGCCGGATGTCCGCCAGGGCCGGAACTGGGAAATCCCGAACGTGGTTCTTGGCGACAGTCTTATCAGTGACGTCGACCGGGCGGTCCTCGCCGTTCATCGCCAGCTCGGCCGACAATTCCATCTGCTGATGGACGAATGAGCGAGGCGAGATCGCACGCTGGAAGGCCGCGGTTACCGGCCGCTATCCCGCTTGCAGCGCGCGCTCCGTTGGTTTCGATGCCATTGCGACCATCCGCAAGACGAATACCGCCAGCAGCGGGATCAGGAACAGCGCATAAAGCGGCATGTCCGGGATCCGCTTGCCGAAAGAGACCGTAAACTGCAGCAACAGATAATAGCCGCCGGTGAGGTGCAGGAGGCGCCAGGCGTGCGGGCCGATCGCGCTTGCCGTGCGATCGAACGACGTTGCGGTCATGGCGATGACAAAGGCATAACCGATGCCGCCGAAGAGGTAGGAGGCGATGTTGGTCGCCGCCGCGAAACCCACGGGATCCAGGCCGGCAAAAGTCACGATCGCGATGGCGTGCAGGCCATGCGAGGCCGCAAAAGCTACGCCGAGATAGCGGCGGTTGCGACGCTGCCACCGCGTCCATGCATTGGGCCTAAGCCTTGCCAGCGCCGCGGCCCCGAACGCCAGGCAGAACAGGATAAGCGAGGTTCGCGCGGTGAAGCGGATCACCATGCGGATGCCCTCGACTTCGAACTGCCGCATGCCGGCGATCCAGATGCACAATGCGATCACGGTCAGCGTCAGCACGCCGAACAGCCGCCAGCCTTCGAACCAGTCCTGACGACGCAATGCCATCGTCCGCTCCTTTATGGCCCACTCTCCCTTATGTAATCGCCAGTTACATACGGTGATAAGCGACAGGTCAATTAGTGTAATCGGTGCTTACATTCACAAGTGGGTGATGCTACAGCTTACCTATGCCCGCGTTGCCGAGACCCAAACACCGGCCGTTGCGCCGCCCGCCGCCCAAGCCCTATCATCATGGCGACCTGCGGCGCGTCCTGGTCGACGCGGCGCTGCAATTGGCCGAGCGGGGCGGGGCCGCGGCGGTGAGCGTACGTGAGGCCGCCCGCCGCGCCGGCGTCTCGCCGGGCGCGCCGTTCCGGCATTTCGAAAGCCGGGACGCGCTGATGACGGCGGTCGCCGAGGAAGCCCAGCGCCGCTTCCGGGCCGAGATCGAAACCGCGCTTTCGGAAGTGCCGGCCGATCAGCCCTTGCGCCGCTTTCGCAACTTTGGCCTCGCTTATCTGCGTTGGGCGATCCGCAATCCCGCTTATTTCGAGATCATCTCGAGCGGCAGGTATTTCGATCACGACGGGGCGGGCGAACTGTCGCGCGACAACGCCGAATTGATCGCCATGTCCGAGCGGATGCTGGCGGAGGCTCTTGCGCAAGGCGCGTTGCGTACAGGCGAACTGAAGCCCGTATTGATCGCCGGCCGCGCGCTGGTCTACGGCTTTGCGCGGATGAACATCGACGGCCATTTTCGGCGCTGGGGCGTGGTGAAAGCCGAAACTGAGCGCACCGCCGAGGCGATCCTCGATCTGTTCATCGAGGGGATCGCGAAGCGGCCGCCAGCCGCTGCGGGATGAAGGCCCGGTAAATCCCAAAACCCGGCTTTATTTCAAAATGGTTGGTCCGATCAGCCGCGCGTACTGGGCTTTGACGGTCCCGTAACACTCGCACGCGCTGTCCTGCAGCCCTTCCGTATTCAGTATTTGAATCCTTCCGCGGGAATATTTGATCAGTCCAGCCGCCTGCAATGTGTGGGCCACCACGGTCACGCTGGTTCTTCGCACGCCGAGCATTTCGGCAAGGTATTCCTGCGTGAACGAAAGGGTATCGCTGCCGGATAAATCCCGCGCGCGAAGCAGCCAGCGCGAGAGCCTGGCGACAACCTGATGCGTCGCGAAACATGCCGCCGACTGCTGGGCCTGGGCGTAAACGGTCTGCTCATGTCGGATAAGCAGGGAAAGCAATTTGGGGCTTTGCAGCGCGGCGGATTTCAGCGCCTCGGGATCGCACACGATAATCTCGCCGCCGAGTTGAACGATGCCGCGGCTCAACGATACCTTGCCATCGAGCGCGGCGGACGCGCCTACCACGCCGTCGACCCCGACCATCGCAGCTTCAACCATTTCTCCGGTTGAAAGCGTAACGACGAGGGATATCACCGCGCCGGTCGGAAAGTAGACATAGCGGATTTGTTCGTCCGCCTCGAACAACACATGATGCTGTTCGAAACGCGCAGACTTTAGATGCGGCTCAAGATACTTCAGGTCGGACGATGAAAGCAGGCTAAGTAGAAAGTTCTTCATTGATGGGCTCCCCTGTGACAGGCGGGAGCGCAAAGAACTCTCAGCTATCGGTGCCTAGGCTGGATAACCGATAATGCGTGAAGGCTACGCCAAGTACCCGACATAGCAACGACAATTCTGTTTTCCTGTGTCCGGTACCGGACACAGGAAAACAGCCAGCGGATATCTGGTTCTGGGGGACTAGCGACCAGTGTCCGGCCGCCGAGTTGAGGGCCTCAGCTTGTTCAAATCACGGTTCGTAAGTCGGGCTTGAGCGCGTGCCCGAAGTTCGCTTGCCGCGAGGCAACCCGCTTCAGTGAGACCTCGAAGGGTGGTGTCGCCGCGGTGGGCGCATCCAATGATCCTGCTGGCGAGATAGCGGCGGTACACGTGCTGTTCGGCCCCGGTCGGTAGCATCTTGCATGCCCGCTCGAGAGCAACCTCCATGTTGGCGATGGTCCGGGAATCGAACTCTTCCGCAATCATGGTCCTCCTCCATTTTTGCGCTAGTTGCGAAACTCAGGGCTTCGGAGGTCTTCCCCGCTTGGCGAAAAGCATTCCGCGCAGGTCCGCTGCATTCCGCAGAATGCCAGCTTGCTTCATCGCCTCGGTCCGCTCCGGCCCGTGCGGCATCGCACGGGCCTTTTCGAGGGCTGCCAACGCTTCGGTTTCCAGATCAAGCCTGGGCCGCGGATTTTTAATCGGTCGTGCCATGGATAGGTGCTATTTCGTCGATGCTGGATTATCCGTTTGCTGTCGCGGATCTATTCCATTGCCGGCTTGCCGCACATGCGGCGGCCCCGTCTCGCGGGCGATCCACCCAATCACGTCAAGCGGATCGCTGTCCTCAATCCTGGTTTCGGTGTGGGCGCACTTTGGGCATTCGTAGCTGCGATACTCGAAACCCGCAGGCCCGGGCGTGACGTCGGCTGTCACCATCCGCATGTGGCAGTCGGGGCAGCGCGGACGGTGGACTGGCAATAGCTCTGGATCGGGTTTCGACGTCCTCGGCATCGCGAAAAACCTAATTCCGTCCTGAAATCCTTGTCTGTTCGGTGCCCGACCGAGAATTGAAAATATCGTTTACGGGTACCGCCTGAGGTCCCCGCGTGAGCGGGTGCGGCTGCCCAGTTTTGGACTGGCGCAAAAATAGCCTTCTAGATCAAAGGTCAAAGGGTCTAGTCCATTGCGCTGCGGTGACGGTTCCATTACATTTTTGTGACACGCCCGCGGGTTCCGGCCGCGGCGTCGGTCTCCTGGTCATCGCCAGCCAAGGCTTAGGGCAGCGCCGGGTTCTAGTTGCGTCCCCGCAGATGGCGTCCGCGCCTAATCCAGGCCCATTGGCCACCGCCGCCTCCGCGGGCGTATCCCTTGGCATTTTCAGGCTATTGGCCGTCGCGGCGCCACATGTGGCGGCGCTGGTCTTGATGGTGCAAACCGAGGCCGATTTCGGCTCGCGCCTCTGCTTTTTGCTGTCGTGGGGGTTCCTGAACTTCTTATGGCTCGCGTTGTTGCGGCGTCCCGCCCTGTCGGGCGCGCTGTCGCTGACCATCGTCGTGGTGCTGGTACTGTTGTCGCGGCTCAAGCACGACGTCGTGCAGATGACCGCGAACTTCGTCGACCTGATGGTGATCGATCGTGACACCGTGGCATTCCTGTTTACGATCTTCCCCAATCTGCGCTGGTCGGTGATCTCGGCGGGCCTGGTAACGATCCCCTTGATGTATGCGCTGTGGTGGCTCGACCCGTTCCGCATCCGCCGCCTGCCGGCGCTGGCCTGCAAGCTCGCCTGCCTTGCATCGCTGGTCGGATATTCCGTTGCGCGGCCGGACGAGGCCTGGCGCGGCTATTACGACGACGGCTATCTGTCGAAATTTTCCCGCTCCGCTGTCACTGCCGTGTCGGATTTCGTCCATTCCGGCTTCATGGAATCGGACGCAGTCGCGACCGAGCGTCTCAATGTGCCGCTCGTGGATTCCTGCCAGCCCAAAGGCCTGCGGCCGAACATCATCATGGTCCATGACGAATCCAGTTTCGATATTCGTCAGGCCGATGGGATCAAGGTGCCGGCTGGCTACGGCAGCCATTTCAAGTCGTTCGATGGCAAGGAGCGTAGATTCCTGGCCGAGAGCAATGGCGGTCCGAGCTGGTTCACCGAATACAATGTGCTCGCAGGCCTCTCGTCGCGCTCGTTCGGCCGGTTCGCCTATTTCGTGACCCGCATCGCCTCCGGCCGGGTCGAGCGCGGCCTGCCGCTGGCGC
>Ga0209153_1000434_pt1 | contig 19887 bp, 16 predicted proteins | sample GraSoiAngelo_120_FD_185877 | JGI IMG/M metagenome (GOLD analysis project Ga0209153, IMG submission 185877) | Grasslands soil microbial communities from the Angelo Coastal Reserve, California, USA - 14_0919_09_20cm (SPAdes) (version 2) | ecosystem: Environmental > Terrestrial > Soil > Grasslands ...
GGCACCGGCGGCGTCCCCGCCAGCGCGCCGCCGAAGCGTCCATCCTCTTCATCGGCGCGGCGGCCGCTCGCCATCTCATAGACGCGCCAGGCGTTGGTCGCCTTGGGACCGGCCGCAAACGGACTGCCGAGCGTGACCACCGAGCGCACGCGCTCCGGCATCAACTTGGCGAGCTGGCGCGCGTAGAGACCCCCCAAGCTCCAGCCGACCAAGGAGACCTTGCGGCCACGGGTGTCGTTCAATTCTTTGACGAGGTCGGTCATGGCGTGCTGCACGCCCGGGCGCAGGCCCAGGTTGCGGCCCTGCCGCCAGCCGCTCACGACGTAGCCGCGGTTCTTCAGGAAGCTGCGCAGCGGGCGCGTCGAGGTGTCGGAGGCAACAAGCCCGGGCAATACCAGTACCGGATGTCCGTCGCCGCGCGGCGCCAGCGACAGCAGCGGCAACGCGCCGAGAAAGGCGCCGAGTTCATGGATGGCGCGTCCCTCCAGAAACATCAGGGTCCGGGACGGCGGATCAAGCGTCTGCGCAGCAAGCGACATCGTATCTCCTGTTCAGGCCGGCCCCTTTAGGTCGCGGCAGCCGGCCAATGGATCAATGGAAAGACGTGAAAACCCGCCAGAATCGTCCTGCAATGCAACAATACGTCGTCAAAAGCTAGGGAACCGCTTTCAGCGTTTCAAGCGGGCCACGATGCCCGTGATCACAACTACACAACTAAAAGCCGTGCCGTGGTCAATTAGTCACAACAGCCGCAGCAGGAATTCGGCGGTATAGAGCGCGAGCCCCGCAAGGCCGCCGATCAGCGAACCGTTGAAGCGGATATATTGCAGATCCTTGCCGATGTTGATTTCGATCAGCGCAATCAACTGCCCCATATTCCAGGCCTTGACCTGATCGGCGATGAAGGTCGAGACGCCGCTCTTCTGGTCGGCGACGAAGCTTGTGAGCACCGCCACCAGGCCGTTGTTGATCTCGCCCCGCAATTCGGCATCGCCGGCGAGCGCCTCGCCGGCCGCAACGAACATCCCAGCCAGATGATGCCGCAGCACCTGGGTCTCGCCACTGGCGCTGCGCTCGATGAACGATCGCGCGTTCGACCAGATGCTGCGTGCGAGATCGGAAAGCTCGGGACGCGCCAACAGATCGCGCTTCAAGCCGTCGATGCGGCCGGCATAGGACGGATCGCTGCCGAGCCGGTCGACGAACGACAGCACCATCGAATCGAACTCGCCGCGGAACGGGTGTTTGGGATCGTTGCGGACTTCCTCGAAGAACGCGGTCGCAGACGCCACGATTTTGTTCACCAGGAACTTGTCGGTGCGATAGAGTTTCAACAGCGTCGGCAGCTGACTGCGGACCTTAGCCCGGATCATCGCCATGGTCCTGGGTTGCGTCAGCGTGTCGTGAACGATGCGCATGAGATCGTCGAGCAAGGCTTGGTGCCGGCGCTCTTGCACAAAGGCGCGCAACGTGCCGGCGGCGAGCGGCGCGAGATCGATCGACTGCAATTGCGCCATCATGCGGCGGGTGATGAAGGTCTTCAACCCCGAGGTTTCGGTCGTGGAAAACGCCTCGGGCAAAAGCCTCAGCACAAAGCGGGCGAGGTCGTCGCTGCGCTTGCGGTCGCGCAGCCAGTCGGCGATGAATGCGCCGAAATCGACCTGGCGAAGCTTGGCCTCGACGGGTGCGGCTTCGAGGAAATGTCCCTCGATGAATTCGCCGAGCTTGTCGGCGATGCGCTCCTGGTTGCCCCGGATAATAGCGGTATGCGGGATCGGTAAGCCCAGAGGCCTCTTGAACAGCGCGACCACCGCGTACCAGTCGGCTAGCCCGCCAATGATGGCGGCTTCCGCGAACGCTGCGATAAAGCCGAACACGGGGTGCACGTTCAACAATAGTTTCGCGATTGCGAACAGCGCCAACGTCGCCGCCAGCACCAGCGTCGCCAGCGCCTTGACGCTGCGCAATTCAGCCGCCCGCGCGGCATCGCCGGGCGCGTCGAATGAAAATGTGCCAGTCATGACGGCATTTCCGAGAAAGATTTCGCGCCGGCAGAGTAGCCGTCATTGCGAGCGAAGCGAAGCAATCCGGAAATCTCTCCCAGGCTGGATTGCTTCGTCGCTTGCGCTCATCGCAATGACGCGGTCACAAAAAAGAAGGCCCGCGCGAAACGGGCCTTCGAACTATCCGCCGATCGAGAAAGATCAGGCAGACTTGGTGTAGACCTTGGCCAGGTTGTCCTGCGCGGTCTTCGCACCGTTGGCGACGAGCTTGCCGAGATATTCGGTAGTCGCCTTCGCCCGCGTGACGAGCAATTCGCCGCGCGCACGGGCCATGTCGGACTGGATCTGGACCGCTTCGTTCAGCGACTTGGCGGACGCCAGTCTGTCGATGCCGGCGAAAAACGCCTCGACGTCCTGGTAAATCGCCTGCTGGATGTTCCGGCTGATCTTGGCGGCCTCGCTGACGGAGTCAGCCGCGGCGGTCTCGATAGCGGCAGTCACCTTCTCCGAACCGGCGAACACGTCGGCGGCGCGGTCCTTGGCGGTGTTGGCAGTCTTCTTGACGAACTCGCGGGCCGCCTCGGGGACTTCCAGGTTCTGGAAATTCTTGAAGGCTTCGGTGACGGGCGCAAAGGCCTCTTTCACGCTGTCGAGCACGGGGTTGATTTCAGTGGTCATGGGTCTCTCCATCCTCAGGGTTTGAGCTATGGGCTCACCCCGTCCGCTTTGGCCCGGGGCGTGATTGTTGTGCCATAGTTAATGGTGCGACGCAACATTAATGTTGCGGCGCGATATCACGAAATCGTGATCAACCTAAATATCGGGCGGGCTGCTGCCCCATCGGGCCCACTTCAGTGCTGGACGGCTTCGGCCAGCCCATAGGCCTCCAATTGGGCCTGGACCTGCGCGATATTGTGCCCGAGCACCACGATGTCGTGGGTCTTGCCGTCGACATCGCGCACGTGATCGCGGAGCAGCGCCTCGGCCTTGAAGCCGAGGCTCTCGAACAGCGCGATAGCCGCTTGCTGGTCGACCGTCATCTGCACCGAAAGCTTTTCCAGGCCCGCGCCCAGCGCGAGCGCAAACGTCTCCTGCGACAGCGCGCGTCCGACGCCCTGCCCGCGCACCTTCGCTGACACCACCATCCGGATCTCGCCGACATGCGGCGACCAGGAATGCGGATCGCGCACGAGCGTCCCGCAGCCGACAACGTTGCCGTCCTTCACCGCAAGCAGGCTCGTGATGTCGCCGCGCTCGATCTCGTGAATCCAGGCCGACAGTACCTTGGGCTGGCTGATGTTGCGCGGCAGGAACAGCAGGTCGTGCGTCGGCAGCGCCTTCGCGAACTCGAGCACCGCCAGCTCGTCCGCCCGCGACATCAGGCGGAATTCGACGTCGCCGGCATCCAGCTTGGCGTGGCGCGGATAGGAACGTGTTTCACTCATGTCGATCTTCCACCTAACCAGGAGTCCAGCTTCGGCCACAGCCGCTTGATCGCGTTGGCGCCGGCAACAAGGCTGACGTGACCGCCTTTAAGCATCACCTCCTCCTTGTCGTTTGAGCCAACTTTGGCGATCAGGTGTTTGGCCGCGTCATAGGGAACGATGTGGTCGTGCTCGGCGACCGCGTGCAGGATCGGCACCTTGATGTCGGCGATATCGGCCTTGCGCCCGCCGACCGACATGGTGCCATTGTAAAGCTTGTTGTCCCACATCAGATCCTTGGTGATGTCGCGGAAATATTCGCCGGCCAAAGGAAGCGTATCGGTCGCCCAGCGATCGAACATCCGGTACGATTTTACGAACTCGTCGTTCCAGATGTTCTCCCACAACTGCACCTGGCTTGCGGCGCGCGAGGCCGGCCGCAGCATCTCAAATGAAGAGAGGATCATTTCCGGCGGCACGTTGCCAACGCTGTCGATCAGCCGGTCGACGTCGAAATAGCGGCGATCGGAAAAGTTCTGGAACAGCTTCATCTCGCGGAAATCGATCGGCGTCGTAAAGCAGATCAGATTCTTCATCGGCCCATCGTTGAAGATCGCGCCGTACAGCAACGACAGGACGCCGCCGAAGCAATAGCCGATCACGGTGACGTCGGTCTCGCCGGAATCCTGTTGCACGCGGCGCACGCAATCGGGGATGAAGTCGAGGACATAGTCCTCCATCCGCAAGGACTTCTCTTCCGGCTTCGGCGCGGTCCAGTCCAGCATGTAGACGTCGTAGCCGCGCTTCAACAGGAATTCGATAAAGCTCTGGCCCGGCACCATGTCGAGGATGTAGCCGCGATTGGTGGTCGCCATCACGATCAGGATCGGCACGCGGTAGATCTCATCCGCGACAGGGCGATAGTGATAGAGGTTCATGGTGCCGCGGACGTGCAGGATGTCCTTGGGCGTCGAGCCGAGCGACGGTCCGGACGTCGAGAAATATTCGACGCCTTTGATGCTGCGCTGGATCGCGCGCTGGACTTCGGACTGGATGCGGTCCGGGAGTTCAGCCAGATCGCCCGCCGCAAAATCAAGGCCAGCGCTGGCGTTCATTTCTGCTCTCCCGGCGGCGGAGGCCGCTTGGTGCGCGGCGGCCTAGCCGTGCCATAGCCACCCGCCGGCGCTGCCGAATTGTGATGGACCTGATGCAACAGCGCCTTGATCTCGTTCAACTGGCCTTCGATCGATTGCAGCCGCTCGGCCATGCCGACCAGTTGCGAGCGGCTCGGCAGGTTCATCGCGAGAAGATATTTCTCCATCAGTTCGCCGAGCTGCTTTTGCGCGCCCGACGCAACGCCGCCGGCCTGGTTCATCGCCCTGGAAAATTCCGGGGACGCCATCGCCTGATTGGCGAAGGAATTGAATCCCTTCTCCAGCTCGCCGATCATGGTTTGCCACAACACGGCCGGATCATTGCTTTTGTCGGCCACCGGCGTCCTCCCGCATCGTCACCGGGGGCTGATCCCCGTCGTTTTGTCGTCATACGACACCGTTGCGGTGGGCCGGTCAACCGTGGGGGCCGCGATTTGGCCGGCAGCGGCGGCCCAGAAAACCTTCTGCGTTGCCGGAAACCGTGGCATAGAGTTGCCAGCCAAGTCCGTTTTGAGGAAGCAACAGGTGAACTTGTCAGCCCACCAGCCGCCGCAGCTTGCCCGCGCCAACGGCATCGACATCTGTTACGAGATTTTTGGCGAGGCCAGTGCCGAGCCAATGTTGTTGATCATGGGATTAGGCGCCCAGATGATCCATTGGGATGACGATTTCTGCCGGCAGCTTGCGGCGCGCGGCTTTCGCGTCATCCGCTTCGACAACCGCGACATCGGCAAATCCTCAAAGCTGAGTGGCGGCAAGCGGCTGACGCCGATCGAATTGCTCAAGCTGCGGTTTCTGAAAATGCCGATCGCCGCGCCCTACAGGCTCGGCGACATGGCGCAGGACACGATCGGGCTGATGGACGCGCTCGGCATCAAGTCAGCCCATTTGGTGGGCGCATCCATGGGCGGCATGATCGCCCAGGAAATCGCGATCTCGTTTCCACAAGCCGTTCGCTCGCTGACCTCGATCATGTCGACCACCGGCAATCCAAAAGTGCCGCCGCCGAGCCGCGAAGCCACCGCCGTCCTGATGGCGCCGCCGCCGGCCACCAAGGAAGAGTATTTCGTCCGCTTTGCCCAGACCTGGAAGATCCTGCGCGTCGGCAGTTTTCCGGAAGACGAAGCGCTCGATCGCTCGCGCGCCGAACGAACCTACGAGCGCGGCCTTAATCCGGCCGGCGTCGGACGGCAACTCCGCGCTATCCTGGCCTCCGGCAGCCGCAAAGAGCGGCTCCGTGCGGTGAAGGCGCCGACGTTAGTCATTCACGGCACCGTCGATCCCTTGGTGCGCGCCGAAGCCGGCAAAGACACCGCCGCATCGATTCCCGGCGCGAGGCTTTTGATGATCGAGGGCATGGGCCACGCGCTGCCGATCCCGATGTGGCCGCAGATCATCGACGCGATCGACAAGCATGCCCATGGTGCCGCAGCGAAAGCGGCGTAGCCCCGCCGCGCGAGAACCTACCCGCCCGCCCACACGTCCAGCACGTAGCGATTCTTGGCGCCGAGATCGTCGATCCAGCGTTGCCCGGCATCGGCGTCGGCACTCTTGCGCTCGCGATAGATCGCAACCAGCGCCGCCTTGACGTCCGGCTCCATCTTGCCGCCATCGCCGCAGACGTAAATGATCGCGCCCCGCTCGATCAGGTTCCAGACCTTTTCCTTTTGCGCCGTGACCAGATGCTGCACATAGGTTTTCGGTCCGTCGCCGCGCGAGAACGCGGTGTAGAGCTCGGTGACGCCATCGGCGGCGAACGACTTCAATTCGTCGGCGTAGAGATAATCCTGATCCGGATGACGGCAGCCGAAGAACAGCATCGCCGCGCCGAGGCTCGCCCCCTTGTTCTTGCGATCCGCGCGCTCCTGCAGAAAGCCGCGGAACGGTGCGAGCCCGGTGCCGGGACCGATCATGATGATCGGCAACGAGCTATCGTCAGGCAGGCGGAAGCCGGCCTTGGTTTCGCGCACCGTGGCGTGAACGGTGTCGCCGGCGCGGCGGCCGGCGAGATAATTGGAGCAGACGCCCCTATAGATGCCGCGCCCCGAGCTTGCGGGCGCCTGGACCACCGCGACGGTAACGCTGCAGCGCGCGCCGTCGCGAGAGGGCGAGGACGAGATCGAATAATAGCGCGGCGCCAGCAGCGACAGCATTTCCAGGTAAGCATGAAACGGCAACTCGCAGGCCGGATGCTCTTCCAGCAAATCGAACACGGATTTGCGTTTTGCGAGAACCTCCGTGCGATAACGTTCGGTAGAAGCCGCATCGTCGCCGAGATAGGCCACCAGCTTGGGCTTGGTCACCGGACAGCGTGTCTGCTCCGACATGATCTGAATTTGCTTGCGGGTGGCAACCTGCTGCAATTCGACAAATTCGGTCAACAGCCGGCCGACCGACACCGCATCGCCGACCGGCAACTGCGCGCGGCGGCCCTCAGTGACCCGCAGGCGGATCTGATCGGCGGGAAGAAAGCCGAAGCGGCGCGCGACCTGATCGACCAGCGCCGGATCGTTGCGCGGTACGACGCTGAGGTGATCGCCGACGCGGTAGTTGATGCCGGCGGGCAATTGCACTTCAACATGCCGGGTCGATCGATCGGACGGGTTGGCACCCAGTCTGCTCTGCAACTCGGTGTTGACCAGCACTTTCATCGGCGCGGCGCCGCCCTGCACCACGATCGTATTGACCGCAGTCGGCGCCACCGGCTCGATCCTGTAGAGCGGCTCATCATCAGCGCTGCGGCTGAAATTCGAATCGAGGCCGAATTCCTTCACCGCGGCGGGTGCTGCGGCGGCGAACCAGCTCTCGAACTGGCCGTCGAGATCGCTACGCGCATCGCCCTCGCCGCGCGCATAGACGTTGCGTGCGCCGTGCGCCTTCAGCTGATCGTCGATGAAGCGCGGCACCGACTGATAGGTCGCCGCCCAGTCACTGTTGCCGCAGCCGAACACCGCGTAACGCAGTCTGGCAAAGGCATCCTTCGGCAAATCGCCGCCGAGCCACTTGATGAACTGGGTCGCGTTGTCGGGAGGAGCGCCATTGTAGGAGGCGCAGAAGATCAAGAGCCCGCCCTTTTCCGGCAACTTGCCGACGAAATCATCGAGCGGCGCTAGTTTCGTCGCGAACCCGTTGACCTCGGCCAAATCAGCGACGCGCGTCGCAAGCTCTTCGGCGGTGCCGAGGTTCGAGCCATAGAGCACCAGGAGCGGCGTGTTATGGCCCGGCCGCGTCCGCGCGCGCGGCGCCGTACCTGATGCAACCGCCGCGGGCGCAGCGCCGGCTGAGGGGCCGCGATCCTTCTCGGTGCGCGGGCGAATCCTGATCTTGAAGCCGTCGGGCTTGATCGTCAGGGTTTCTTTCAGGTGCATCTGGTAGCGCTGATGGTCGATCAGCTTGAAGCGCTGCAGGATCATGCCGATCGCAAGCGCCGCCTCATGCATCGCAAAGCCACGGCCAATACAGGCGCGCTGGCCATTGCCGAACGGCTTCCAGGCATTGACCGGACGCTTGGCTTCGGCCTCGCGGCTGAAATTTTCCGGGTCGAGCGCGTCGGGATTGGGCCCCCACACCGAGGGGTCGCGATGCAGCGCCAGCACCAGCACGGTAATGAAGGTGTTTTTCTTCAGCCTGTATTTGCCGCCGATAGTCTCGTCTTGCAGCGGCGAAATGCCATAGGCGGGCGCCGGCGGCCACAGCCGCAACGCTTCCTTCAAGATTTGCGTAATGTAGGTCAGCTGCGTGACCTGCTGATAGGTCGGCCTGGCATTGATGTCGGGGCCAAGCACCCGGTCGACTTCCTCATAGGCCTTCTTGAGCACCTCGGGATGTTTCAACAGTGCATAGAGCGTGCACGACAACAGTCCGCTCGTGGTCTCGTGTCCCGCGATCAGGAATGTATTGATCTGGTAGCGGATGTTGACGTCGTCGAGCTGCTCGCCGGTGGCACGGTCGACGCCGGTCATCATGGCCCCCAGCATATCCTTCTTGTCGGCGGCGGCGTCCGTGCTTCTGCGGCGCTCGGCAACGATCTCGTCGACCATCTTGTTCATGAACGCGACATCGGCGGCGAGATCGCGCCGACGCTTGCCCATCCACAGATTCTCCAGGGGAAGACCGCGGATCATCATGATGGTCTCGAGCGAACGCACCAGCGACTCGACGAACGGATGATAATCGCGCCGGTAGAACGAATTGAAACGGTAGTCGAACCCGCACAGCCCGATCGTATCGAGCGTCAGCGCGGTCATGTCGTGGACGACGTCGATTTCGTCGTCGGCGTTGAGCCGCTCCCACTTCTTCACGAGCTGCTCGGCGATGTCGACCATGCTTGGGTGATAAGACTGCATCGCGCGATTGCCGAACGGCTGCAGCAGGATGTTGTGCGCCTTGGTCCAGTTCGGCTCCGTTGTGTCGGCGGTGAACAATCCATCGCCGGCGACCGTGCGCACGCGGCGCAGCGGCCCGCGCACCGCCTTGTCGAAGCGCTTTTCGTCGGAGAGCTCATCGACCAGGTCGTGCCCGGAGACGATCACGATCGGCGCGCCCATCATGTCGAGCCAGAAAATCGGACCGAGTTCCTTGGCCAGCCGGGCCAGGTTTTGCACCGGCGCGGTCGAATCCAGCGATAGCATGTTGCCGACCACCGGTTTCACCGGCGGCTGAGGAATCGGAGCGAGCCTATTCTTGGACGCCATTTTCGAACGTGTCCCCTGCCTCAGTGGTTGTCATTCCGGGATGGTCCGAAGGACCAGACCCGGAATCTCGAGATTCTCAGGTGCACAATTGCGTACCAAAGTTCGCTCGCCTTGCTCGCGCCCCGGAATGACGGCGAGAGTCGCTGCGCGCAATGACGACGCGGCGCCCTTCTCACCCGAACCGCTTCCTGCGCCATTCGATCAGCTTGGCGCTGACCTCCTCCGGCTTTTCCTGCTGTGTCCAATGGCCGCTGCCCCGCACCAGATATTTCTCGAGATCCGGAATGAGGAGCTCCATTCCGTCGGCCGAGGACGGCGGCAGCACCGGATCGTTCTCGGCCATGATCATCAGCGACGGCACGTGCACGGTGTGGTCGAGGCCCTCCGAGCGCTGCCAATTGCGCGACATGTTGCGGTACCAGTTGATGCCGCCGGTGAAGCCGGATTTGGTGAAGGCATCGACGAACACCCGCTTTTCCTCCGCTGTGAGGATCGGCGCGCGTGGGTCGTGTTTGGCGTCGTAGTTCGCAATCATCTGCGGGAACGCCAGATTGAGCCTTGGCGAGGCGCCGACGCCGGCGACGACCTCCTCCTTCGGCGCGGTATCGGGGCGCGGCACCGGCTTGCGCATGAAGGCGTCGAAGACCTGTTCAACCCGGCTGCCGAATATTCTGTCCGGCTCCCGCGCGGGATCCTGAAACTGCACGATGTACATGTGATTGCCGAACCGCGTGCGCAGCAGATCGATCGGATCGGCCCACGCGCGATTGGTGTGGGGCGTATTGATGCCGACCACGCCGGCGACGCGATCGATATGTCGCAGCGGCATTTGCCAGACGATGAAGCCGCCCCAGTCGTGGCCGACAAAGATCGCCTTGTCGACGCCAAGATGATCCATCAGACCGACGAGATCACCGGTCAGATGCTCGATGTCGTAATCCTCGACCGCTTCGGGGCGGTCGGTCGCGCCATAGCCGCGCTGGTCCGGCGCAATCACGCGGATGCCGGCTTCGCCCAGCGACTTGATCTGGTGACGCCACGAAAACGCGATTTCCGGCCAACCGTGGCAAAGGATAACCGGCGGCTTGTCCGTTATCGGACCGGCCTCGTAATACCCCATGCGAATTCCGTTGGTCTCGGCGAACTGCAGCGGCGGCATCTCGATCATTTCTTGCACCCTACTCTGCCGCGCCTTTGATATCGGCAGCCGGCGGCGCGAACGCGGCCTCAAGGGCTGCGAACTCTCCCGGCAGCATGTCGCAGAGCACCTGGACGTGCGGAATGATGTTGGCGCCGGAGATGAAGCCGAAATCGAGCTGATCGCGATAGCTCTGCACGGTGATGTTCAGCGCGATTCCGTGGGTCGAGATCGAGACCGGGAAGATGTGCAGCAGTTCCGCGCCGGCCGCATAGAGGGTCTGGCGCGGCCCCGGCACGTTGGACACGGTGATATTGGCGGTCGGCGGCAATACGTCCGACAGGTTGGAGCGGCTATAAAGCAGCGCCAGGATCTGCACCAGGATCGGTGCGCCGAGCATCGAGATGTTGGAGACCTGCGGCATCAATGCGCGCAGCGGATGCGACATCTCCTTGGATTTGGTGGATTGCGCGATGATCGCCGTAAGCCGCGCCTTCGGATCCCCGATATTGGTGGCGATCGCGCAGATCATGCCGAACACCTGGTTGTTGGAGTCGGTATTGCCCTCCTCGCGCAACGAAATCGGCACCGCCGCAGTCAGCGATTTCGCAGGCAGCGCACCCTGCTCTATGAGATAACGCCGCACCACGCCGGAGGCGAGCGCCAGCACCACGTCGTTGAGCTTGCCGCCGGACTGCCTGGCGAGCGCTTTGGCCCGCGACAGCGAGATCGAGGTGCCGGCGAAGCTGCGTTCCGAGGAAATCGATTTGTTAAGGATGCTCGGCGGCGACATCATGCTGGCGAGGCTGTCGCGCGATTTTGGGTCGGAAACCTTGCCGATCACGTCGGAGACGCTTTTGAGCATGGTCGGAATATTGCCGGCAAATTTCACCGCGCTTTCGATCTGATACATCGCGTTGTCGAACAGGATCGATCCGATATTGCTCTTTCCAGAACGCGGCAGTTCGATGCTCCTGGCGGCCGCAGCATCGAGCGGCTGGGTCCAGAGCTGCTGGTAGGAATCGAGCAACGTCGCGGCGATGTCGCGCGGCTCCTGGCCGACCGCCTTCGCCGCCGGCGGCTCGACGTTCCGCGGCACCGGCGAGATGTCGTAGATCATGTTGGTGAGCGCCGCACCGGCGCCGCCATCGATACAGGCGTGATGCATCTTGGAATAGAGCCCGATCTCGTTGTCCTTCATGCCTTCGAAGACATAGAACTCCCACAACGGCCGGGCGCGGTTGAGAAGCTTCGCATGCATCCAGCCGACGATGCGCTCCAGCGTGGCGCGATCGCGCGGCGCCGGCAGGCTGGCACGGAAGATATGGCGGTCGATGTCGAACTGATCGTCCTCGACCCAGGAGGGATGATCGATGTCGAGCGGCGCCTTTTCCAGCCGCGCCTTGAGGATCGGCGCGATGTGCAGGCGGGAGGCGATCATCGCCTTGAACTCTTCGAAGAAATCACCCTGGTAATCGTCAGGGAGGCGGAAGATCGCCATGCTGCCGACATGCATCGGCATTTCCGGCGTTTCCAGGTACAAAAAGGATGCGTCTAACGAGGACAGTTTTTTGCCGTCACCCATGTCTTCCTCCCGAGGAGATCACGCGGCGTATTGATTACGCTTCTCGTGTTCAGGCCGATTGTGCATGTTCTGCGGGCGCATAGGCAATGGCAAACGGCCCGGATCGGTCAAATTGCATGAAGTGGCCCTCGCCCTGGGCCAGACGATCGGCGACCGCAAACAGGGCCGCCGGGTTTACGCCTAAACCCACATGGCTCGCGAGCCGCACCTCGATATTCTCGGCGGTATCGGAGGGCCGCAGTACGCAGGTTCGCCAGTTCACGATGCCATCGCTCTTCGAATAGATCGACGTGGTGGGCACCGGCAGGTCGCCCGCGATCGCCTGTTGCAACTCGGAATGTTGTTCAACGGTTTCGCCCGACAGCGCTTCGTAAAGCCGCGTGGCATTTGTCGCCCGCACGTCGTTCGCAAACGGACTTCCCAGCGTCACCACGGATCGGACCTTATCGGGCGCTTGCAGCGCCAGGTGGCGGGCATAGATGCCGCCGAGGCTCCATCCGACCACGCTGACCTTGCGCCCGGTCTCGGTATGAATTTCCTTGAGCCGATCGAGCAGCGCGGTCTGCATGCGCACAAGGCCTCCGGTATTGCGCCCCATTCGCCATGCGTGGCTGTCGTAACCGACCTCGCTCAGATAACGCCGCATCGGCGCCATCGACAGGTCGCTCGCAAGAAATCCCGGCAGTGTCAGCACCGGATGGCCATCGCCCCTCGGCGCGCGCATCAACAGCGGCGACAGCAACAGGCTGGTATTGAATTCGAGGATTCCCCTGGCCTCGGCCAACAGCAGGCCAAGGCCGGGGGGACGAAGCCGGCCTGTACCGCGCGCTTCGTTGCGGTCGATCGGCATTATTTTTTCTTGTCGCTGCCGCGCGAGCCGCCGAGGCCCGCCATGGTGACGAACATATCCTGGAATCGCTCGGCCAATTTCGGATCGAAGGTGAACCAGCTTTGAATCAAAGCCTCCGGCGAAACCTTCTCGATGTTGGCCATCACCTGCTGCTGCAGCCGCTCCATCACCGCGGTCTGCATCGGCGATACGTCCGGAAGTCCGAAGAACTGGCGGGCTTCAAGCGGCGTGCAATCTATCTCGACGTTAACCTTCATGTCCGCTCCTGATCGCTTATTGACGGCGCATCACATTACACCGCACATAACACCGCGAGTTGGAGCCCGACGCAAGCGACCTGACGTCACAAGGCGGTCGTTCGGCCGACATGGTCAACCAAAGCGTTCGACTGCAAACGGCGACGGATCGGCGAATGGGGTTTCGCCGGTCATCATCTCCGCCAGCAGGCGCCCGCTCGCAGGCCCCAGGGTCAGACCGTGGTGCTGGTGGCCGAAGTCGAACCACAGCCCGGCATGCCGGGGGGCCCTGCCGATCACCGGCAGCATATCGGGCAGGCAGGGCCGCGCGCCCATCCAGGGTTTGGCGTCGACCGCCTCGCCGAGCGGAAACAGCGCATGCGCCCGCGGCAGCGCCCGCTGCACCTGAACGGGCGTTGGCGCGGCATCGCGGCGGGCAAACTCAACGCCGGTGGTGAGGCGAATGCCGCGGTTCATCGGCGCCAGTACAAAACCCTGATCGGCGTCCAGCACCGGATGATTGAGCACGGCATTGCCGCGCGCCGCCAAATGCAGATGATAACCGCGCTTGACGCTCAACGGAATTGAATATCCCAGCCGACCGAACACCAGATCGGACCACGGTCCGAGCGCCACCACGGCTTCGCGGGCGCTCACTAGGCCGTGATCGGCATTCACGCGCCAGCCGCCGGCCGCCTGTTCGAGTGTTTTCGCATCGCCTGCGACGAAACGGCCGCCCTTGCGCTTGAATAGCGCGGCGTAGGCCTTGGCCAACCCGCCGGGATCGGGAACGAATCCCGGTGCCGGAAAATGGATCGCGCCCGCGAATTCGCCACTCAGATGAGGTTCGCGCCGCTTGATCGCCGCGTCGTCGAGCACCGCACCTGCGACGCCATACTGCTTCGCCCGCTCGAATTCGCTTAGCGCTTTTGCAAGCGTCGCCTCGGAACGATACAGCTTGATCCAGCCGGTCCGCCGCAACAGCTCGCCCGCGCCCGCTTCCGCGATCAGTTCTTCATGCTCGATCATGCTGCGCCGGATCAACGGCAGTTCGGCCATCGCGCTATGCAGCGCCCGTTTTGGCGAGGATGCGAGGAAGTAGCGTACCAGCCATGGCAGGAACACCGGCAAATCGGTGATGCTGTAATGCGCCTGCGGCGAGCGGTTCAGCGCATAGCGCAGAATCTCACGGGCATCGCGGGGAAACATATAGGGGAAGACCGAAGCGCTTTCGATAATGCCGGCGTTGCCGAAGCTCGTGCCTTCGCCGGCAAGCTCCTGGCGATCGAGCAGGATGACGTCACGTCCTCTCTTCTGCAGATGCAAGGCGGCGCCGACGCCGACCATGCCTGCACCCAGTACGAGAACGTCGGCCTTGAGTTCCGCCATCCGGCGCTCCGAAAGTTGAATGCGTCCCGCCACCACCGCTAGCCGAAGCTAGCTATTGCGGCGCGGGTGCGCAAACCGGGCCGAAATCGCGCTTGCGCGGCAGCCAAACTCTGGCAACATGGCTCGATCATGGCCGGCCGATATTGCAGAAATTGCGCGGCGCCCCAGCGGAGAGCGTAAACAAATGTCGGTACGTCGTACCCTGGTTGCAGCAGCCACCCTCGCAATCGCCGCCTCCCTGATGTCACCGGCATCGAGCCAGACGCTGCGTTATGCCAACCAGGGCGACCTCAAATCGCTCGATCCCTACACGCTCAACGAGACCACGACCCATGCCCATCTCGGACAGGTCTATGAGGGCCTGATCACGCGCGACAAGGAGCTGAAGATCGCCCCTGCGCTCGCCGAAAGCTGGGAGACGCCCGAGCCGACGCGCTGGCGTTTCCATCTGCGCAAGGGCGTCAAATTCCACAACGGCGATCCCTTCACCGCCGACGACGTCGTGTTCTCGGCCGATCGCGTTCGCGCCAAAGGCTCGAACCTGCAGACCCGTATCGACGCCGACGTGAAGGTCGTCAAGGTTGACGACTACACCGTGGATTTCATCCTGACCAAGCCTAATCCCATTCTCAATTCGCAATGGGATACCTGGTACATCATGGACAAGAAGTGGGCCGAGGAGAACAGCGCAGCGGCACCGACGCCGGCCGCGGCGACGACCCCGACCTATGCATCGTTGCATGAAAATGGCACCGGAGCGTTCACTGTCGAGAGCCATCAGCCCGGCGTCAAGACTGTGTTCAAGGTCAACCCGAACTGGTGGCGCAAGCCCGAGCATAATCTGAAGGAAATCATCTTCACGCCGATCGCGTCCGAGGCGACCCGGGTCGCGGCACTATTGTCAGGTGAAGTCGACATCATCGAACCGGTTCCGCTGCAGGATATTGCCCGGGTCGATGCCAGCCCCAACGCGCAGGTGCTCAAGGGTCCGGAAATCCGGACCATCTTCATAGGGATGGACCAGACCCGCGACGAACTGTTGTTTTCCAACGTCAAGGGCAAGAACCCGTTCAAGGATATCCGCGTCCGCGAAGCCTTCTACAAGGCGATCGATATCGAATCGATCAAGACCCGCGTGATGCGCGGGCTCTCGACGCCGTCGGCGCTGATGATCGCGCCGCAGCTCTTTGCGCTGTCAAAGGACTTCACACGGCCGAAGTTCGACCCCGACGGCGCCAAGAAGCTCCTGACCGAAGCCGGTTATCCCGACGGCTTCGAAGTCACGATGGATTGCCCGAACGACCGCTATGTCAACGATGCCGCGATTTGCCAGGCGGTGGTCGGCATGCTGGCCCGCGTCGGCGTCAAGATCAATCTGTTGGCGCAACCCAAGGCCCAGTACTTCGCCAAGGTGCTGAAGCCCGGCGGCTATCAGACTTCTCTCTACATGCTCGGCTGGACGCCCGGGACGCTGGATTCGCACAACGTGATGTACGACATCATGGGCTGCCGCGACGATCCGAAATCCCCGCGCGGCGAAACCAATCTCGGCGGTTACTGCAACAAGGAATTCGACAAGCTGACCGACCAGGTGTTGCAGGAGATCGACCCCGCCAAACGCAATCTGTTGATCAAGCAGGCGTTCGAGATCGCGATGAAGGACTACGCCTACATCCCGCTGCACCAACAGGCGCTGGCGTGGGGCGTATCGAAAAAACTGAAAGTGGTGCAGCGCGCCGACAATCAGGTCCTGCCCTACTGGATGGTGAAACAGGACGAGTAGAACAGGCCCGATTTCGACAGTCCCGGCGGCTTCACGCTCCCGGGACTTTTCGTTCAGCTCGCAACGATGCGCGCTAGTCAAACAGGCAGTGAAAGGACCAGATGCTCGCTTTCACTCTGCACCGGGCGATCCAGGCGATCGGCGTGATGATCGCGGTCGGAATCATCGCGTTTTCGATGTTTCGTTTCGCGGGCGACCCGGTCAACCAGATCGTCTCGTTGGATACGCCGCCCGCCGAGCGCGCCGAGGTGCGCAAATCGCTCGGTCTCGACGATCCGGTGATCGTGCAGTTCGCGCGCTACGTCGGCAATGCCGCCCAGTTCAAGTTCGGCGTTTCCTATCAATTCCGCCAGCCGGTTACAGCGTTATTGATGGAGCGGATGCCAGCGACGCTCGAACTCGCGACCTGTGCCACCGTGCTTGCAATGGTGTTCGGCATTCTGATGGGTGTCTATTCGGCGTTGCGCCGCGACACGCTATTAGCAAAGGCGTTCCAGGCGATCTCGCTGATCGGAATTTCGCTGCCGACCTTCCTGATCGGCATTCTGCTGATCTACCTGTTTTCTGTAACGCTGGGCTGGCTGCCGTCGTTCGGCCGCGGCGACGTGGTGCGGATCGGCTGGTGGACGACGGGGCTCTTGACGGTCTCCGGGTTGAAGGCGCTGATCATGCCGTCGGTGACGCTCGGCCTGTTCCAGATGACCTTGATCATGCGCCTGGTGCGTGCCGAGATGCTCGAGGTGCTGCGCACCGACTATATCCGCTTTGCGCGGGCGCGAGGCCTGACGACGCGCGCGATCCATTTCGGCCATGCGCTGAAGAACACGCTGGTTCCCGTCATCACTGTCGCCGGCCTGCAGTTTGGCTCGGTAATTGCATTCGCGATCATCACCGAGACCGTATTCCAATGGCCGGGCATGGGACTATTGTTTGTGCAAGCCGTACAAAACGTCGATATCCCGATCATGGCGGCTTATCTGCTGATGGTGTCGCTGATCTTCGTCACCATCAATTTCGTGGTCGATATCCTCTACACCGTGGTCGATCCACGCCTGCGCTCGACCATCAGCGGCGCGGCCTGACGATGAGCGACACCGTCGTCCCCCATAAAGCCGGTTCGAGCGCCCCGCGCGCGGGCGTTGCTTCGGCGCCTTGGCTGGCCCGGCTCGGCGCGAGCGATGTGTTCTATTCATTCCGCCGCTCCCGTCTCACCATGGCGGCCGCCGCGGTGACACTGCTGTTTTTCCTGATCGCGATCTTTGCGCCCCTGCTTGCGGTGCAGAATCCGTTCGACCCGGCGCAGTTGCAACTGATGAACTCGCGCATCGCGCCGCTCTGGACCGCCGACGGCCAAAGCCCGTTCCTGCTCGGCACCGACGAGCAGGGCCGCGACGTGTTTTCGGCGATCCTGTACGGTTTGCGCATCTCGCTCACCGTAGGCCTGCTCGGCGTGCTGTTCTCGGGCACGCTCGGCATCGTGCTCGGGCTGATCGCGGGTTATTTCGGCGGCGCCGTTGATAGCCTGATCATGCGCATTGCCGACGTTCAGCTCACCTTCCCGGCAATCCTGATCGCGTTGCTCATCAACGGCGTCGTCAAGTCCGTGTTCGGCAACCGGTTAGATGCCATGAGCATGCTGGCGGTGCTGGTGGTTGCGATCGGCTTGAGCTTCTGGGTGCAATATGCGCGCACGGTGCGCGGCTCCGTCATGGTGGAGAAGAACAAGGATTACGTCGCAGCCGCGCAGCTGATCGGCCTGCCTGCGCCCGTCATCATGCTGCGTCACGTGCTGCCCAATACGATGGGGCCGGTGCTGGTGATCGCGACCATCAATCTGGCGCTCGCCGTTATCACCGAGGCGACATTGTCGTTTCTCGGCTCCGGCATGCCCGATACCATGCCCTCGCTCGGCACCCTGATCCGGATCGGCAACAACTACCTGTTCGCGGGCGAATGGTGGATCGTCGCCTTCCCGGGGATAACGCTGGCTGCGCTGATCCTGTCCATCAACCTGCTCGGCGACTGGCTGCGCGACGCGCTCAATCCGAAGCTGAGATGACCGAGCCTGTTCTCTCCGTGCGTGACCTTCAGGTCGAGTTTGCGCTTCGCCGCGGCGCGCTGCGCGCCATCGACGGTGTGTCCTTTGATATCGCCAAAGGCGAAGTGCTTGGCGTGGTCGGCGAGTCCGGCGCCGGAAAATCCGTCACCGGCCTTGCGGTGATCGGCCTGATCGATCCGCCCGGCCGCATCGCAGGCGGCGAGATCTATCTTTCGGGCCTGCGGATCGACCATCTGCCGCCGGAAGATCTTCGCCGTATCAGAGGCAAGCGGATCGGCATGATTTTTCAGGATCCGCTCACCAGCCTCAATCCGCTGTACCGGATCGGCGACCAGATCGTCGAGACCATCAGGACGCACACCAACCTCTCCGAACAGGCCGCCCGCAAACGTGCCATCGACCTCTTGGCCGAAGTCGGAATACCCGCGCCGGACAAGCGCATCGACGGCTATCCGCACGAATTCTCCGGTGGCATGCGCCAGCGCGTGGTGATTGCGCTCGCAATCTGCGCCGAGCCCGAGCTGATCATCGCGGATGAGCCGACCACGGCGCTCGACGTCTCGGTGCAGGCGCAGATCATCTCGCTGATCAAACGCCTCGGGCGTGATCACGGCACCGCGGTGATGCTGGTGACGCACGACATGGGCGTGATCGCCGAAACCTCCGACCGCGTCGCGGTGATGTATTCCGGCCGCATCGCCGAGATCGGCCCGGTGCAGGACGTCATTCAGAACCCGATGCATCCCTACGCCAAGGGACTGATGGGCGCGATCCCGACGCTGGCCGGCGAAGACAAGCGGCTGGTGCAGATTCCAGGCTCAATGCCGCGGTTGTCCGCGATCCCTCAGGGCTGCTCGTTCAACCCGCGCTGCGCTTTCGCCTTCGATTGGTGCCGGATCGAGCGGCCGGAACCGATCCGGCACGGCACGCAGGCGGTGGCCTGCCATCTCTATGATGCCAGCGTCAAGGAGACCGCGGCATGAGTGCGGCGCCTTTTGTCGACATCAAGAACTTGCGTCGCGCGTTCGACGTCTCAAAACCATGGCTCAACCGCGCTCTCGAAGGCGGACATCTGGAATTTCTGAAAGCGGTCGACGGCGTGACCTTTGATATCAGGAAGGGCGAGACCTTTGCCCTCGTCGGCGAGTCCGGCTCCGGAAAGACCACCGTAGCCCGGATGGTGGTCGGACTGTTGCCGCCAAGCTCGGGCGAAGTCGTGATCGACGGCGTATCGATGACGGATACTAGACAGGCGCAGGCGCGCCAGCGGTTGCGCCGCCGCATCCAGATGATCTTTCAGGACCCCTATGCGAGCCTCAATCCGCGCTTCCGCGTCGATGCGATCGTCGCCGAGCCGATCCGCGCGTTCGAGCTGATCCAGGGCGAACGCAACATCCAGGATCGGGTCGGCGAGCTGTTGAGCCTGGTCGGCCTGCACGCCGACGACGGCATCAAGTACCCGCACGAATTCTCCGGCGGGCAGCGGCAGCGGATCGCGATTGCGCGCGCGCTTGCCTCGGAAGCCGAATTCATCGTCTGCGACGAACCGACCTCGGCGCTCGACGTCTCGGT
>Ga0209153_1000436_pt1 | contig 19772 bp, 16 predicted proteins | sample GraSoiAngelo_120_FD_185877 | JGI IMG/M metagenome (GOLD analysis project Ga0209153, IMG submission 185877) | Grasslands soil microbial communities from the Angelo Coastal Reserve, California, USA - 14_0919_09_20cm (SPAdes) (version 2) | ecosystem: Environmental > Terrestrial > Soil > Grasslands ...
TTTTCGCTGTGCGTTTGCCGTCGCCTAGGGAATTCCGATTCGAATTGGTGAAGTTTTTTCTCAGAAGGTCACCAGAGCCCGGCCGGCTTCGCCCGAGACCAGCTACGATAACACACCCGCCCGCAGTGCCCCACCGCTTGCCGCACGCGCGGGGCTGCAATGATATAAAGAATAAGCCATGGCAATGAGCCTCCGTACCGAAGTGCGCATGATCAAGGGCGTGGGGCCACAGCGCGCGCAGTTGCTCGCCGAGCGCGGCATTTACACGCTAGAAGACTTGCTCGCCTACTTGCCGTTCCGTTACGAAGACCGCATGCACTTCTCAAAAGTGAAAGACATCCAGCCAAACGGCACGTACACCATTCGCGCGCGGGTGATGAGCGGGCAGGCCCTTCGAAACCTGCGCTACCGCCGCGACGCCATCTACCATCTGCTCGTTCAAGATGAGGCGGGAGGGTTGCTGCCCTGCAAATTTTTTCACGGCGGCTATCTGGAAGGGCGCTTGCAGCCCGGGCAGCTCCTGATTCTTCATGGCAAGGCGGAGATCGATAAGCTGCGGCCCGCACGGCTCGAGATGATCAATCCGCAGGTCGAGTTGCTGAGCAGCGACGAAATCGATTCCCCTGAAGTGGGCCGCATCGTGCCGATCTACGAAGCCATCGGCACGTTCAGCTCGAAGCAGATTCGCCGGGCAATGTATGCGGCGGTGCAGCTCATCGATCCGCGGATGCCGGATGTTTTGCCGGAAAACCTGCGCGCGCGGCTAGGTTATCCTAAGCGCGGGGAAGCTCTCATTCACACGCACTTCCCGGAACCAACGGATTCTCCCGATGCTCTAAACACTTTTCAAGCCCCCGCGCAGCAGCGGCTGATTTTTGAGGAGCTTTTTCTGTACCAGCTCAGCCTGGGTTTGGATCGCCGAGCGGCGCGAAGGGAAAATGCCATCGCCTTTCGCGTGCGCGAAGACCGCATCCGCGAAGCGTTGAAGCGTATCCTCCCGTTCAAGCCGACGGAAGCGCAGAAACGCGTGCTCGCTGAGATTGTTGCGGACCTGGAAAAACCTGTGCCGATGAATCGACTCCTGCAGGGGGACGTGGGCAGCGGCAAAACCATTATCGCGTTGCAAATCGCGGTGATCGCTATCGAGAACGCTACGCAGGCTGCGCTGATGGCGCCCACGGAAATCCTCGCCGTTCAGCATTTCCTTTCGGCCCGGCGGATTCTCGGGAAAGCAGGCTACCGCGTCGAGCTGCTCATCAGCGGGCTAACGTTGGCGGAAAAGCAAGCGGCGCTCGAACGCATCCGCTCGGGAGCAGCACAACTGGTGATCGGCACGCATGCGCTGATTGGAGAAAATGTGCAATTCGCGCGCCTTGGATTTGTAGCGATCGACGAGCAGCACCGCTTCGGCGTGCTGCAGCGAAAGCGGCTCATGGACAAGGCCGCCTCGCACGGCCATGCGCCGCATGTCCTTGTGCTTACGGCCACGCCGATTCCGCGCACGCTCTCGCTCACGCTTTACGGCGATCTGGACGTTTCCGTGCTGGATGAACTGCCGCCCGGCCGTACGCCCATCGTCACGCGGGTAACCACCGAGACGCATCTCCCCGGCGTATGGGAATCGCTTCGCCGTGAGGTCCAGGCCGGACATCAAGCTTATATCGTTTATCCGGTCATCGAAGAATCCAAGCTCGAACTGAAGGCGGCTATCGATGAATATGAACGTCTTTCGAAAGAAGTTTTCCCCAAGGTGAAGCTCGGCCTGCTACACGGGAGGCTGTCGAGCGAAGAGAAAGACGACGTCATGCAGCGGTTTCACAGGAATGAAGTGCAGATCCTGGTCACCACCACGGTTGTGGAAGTCGGCGTGGATGTGCCCAATGCCACAGTCATGGTGATTGAGCACGCGGAGCGCTTCGGGCTCGCGCAACTGCATCAGCTTCGTGGACGCATCGGCCGCGGTGCGCAAAAGTCTCACTGCATTTTGGTGGCGCCGTTTCGAATGACCGACCAAGCCCGGGCCCGGCTCGACACCATGGTGCGCACGTCGAATGGCTTCGAGATCGCCGAGGCTGATCTACAGCTTCGCGGGCCGGGGGAATTTTTTGGCACACGCCAGTCCGGCGAACTTGGGTTTCAGGTCGCGAATCCCCTGCGCGACAAGGAGCTTCTCGAACTCGCCCGCAAAGAGGCTTTCGCGCTGGTCGAAGACGCATCGCAGCGGGACGAACTGCAGCGCGTTTTGCGAATGCTCCCGGGGCACTGGCAGCGCCGCTATCATCTGGCGAAGGTGGGCTAGGAGGTAGCGAGCTAGGAATTCAATTGCGCGGCACGTGGCGCCACCTGTCTAGAAGACCGGACAAGCGAGATGGCGCGGCCATGGGCTTTGCGGGGCAAGGCCAAAAGCGCGCTATCCCCTTGCAAATGAAGCGGTTAGCAAGATTCTTTGTAGCTTGCGGCCCCGCAAGGCGCTTGACTTAGAACCAGCAAACTAAGCTAATAACGGAATTGATGCGCATCATTGCGGGCACTTATGGCAGCCGCATTCTGAAGAGTCTGAAAGGCCAGGCGCTTCGCCCGACTAGCGACCGCTTGCGGGAGACGCTTTTCGATGTGCTGGGGCAGGACGTTGCCCGTTCACGATTCCTGGATCTTTTTGCGGGAACCGGTGCGATTGGCATTGAGGCGCTAAGCCGCGGCGCTCGAGAAGCCATGTTTGTGGAAAACCATGCGCCCGCCGCCACGCTGATTCGCCGCAACCTGGAGTCGCTCGGCATTCGAAACGGCGCAACGGTGCTTTGCGCGGACGCTCTTCGCGGGTTGCAAATGTTGGCCACCGGAAGAAAAGGCAAAAATTCGCAATTCGACTATATTTTTCTCGATCCCCCTTATGCCGCAGCCAAGGACTATGCTCGCGTGCTAGAATCTCTGAGTTCGGAGAATCTTCTCGCGCCCGGCGGCGTGGTGATCGCGGAGCACCGCCGCAGCTTCCCTTTGCCAGAAGAGGCGGGTGCGCTCGAGTGCTACCGCGTTCTCATACAGGGCGATGCGGCTCTGAGTTTCTACCGCCGCGCTGGCCTAGCTGCCGGCAAAAACAACGCTGCTCTGTAAACCCGCCAGGCAGAGCATCTTTTTTCCTGTGTGACGCCAGAGTCGGAGGCAACGACAGCGCAGCGTGGAATCGAAAGGGATGTGTTTTTGAGAAGCTTTGACTCCTACTCCAGTCGAGGACAGGCCACGGGCGTGGCACGCGCTCCAACGCGCTTGCCTGCGGGCCGCGGGCCACAACTGGAGATTGCCTGGGGAAGTTTCGAGCAAGGCATCGGCAGTGATCTAGCAATTATCTTCAGCCGATCTCCGGTAGGCAAGAAATTCTCGAACGAAGGATTTTTCAAATATTGCTGGGTCGAGAGCAAATTGCCCCGCCGCGCAATGCTCGCCGCGGCTTTGTGGCATATCGTTTTTTTGGTCTTGCCGTATCCGAAGTTCCCCGCGAGAGCGCATCACAATCCGGCTTTCGACAATGCGGAACTTTCCTGGTCAGGGCCGATCAACGATCTGCCCTTGTTGGACCTGCAAGCTCCAAAGCCTGCTGAGCCAACGCCCAAGCCAACCCCGCGCGGCGAGCCGGAGGCGCCTGTTCCGCCGGAAGGAGCAGACGCTTTTCATCCGCGCCAGCACATCTTCAGCGACCCGGCGCATCCGAATCATCCGCGGCAAACGCTGATCAATTCCCTGGCTCGGGCTGCGCCGCCGAAAATCCTTCCAAACCTCCCAAACATGGTGCAAATCCAGGACATGCCCGGCCCGGCGCGGCCGCATCTGGAAATCAGCAAGGACGCACTGGCCAAACTACATCCGAAGCAGCGTCGCGTAGCTATGGTGACAGACGCACCTCCGCCAGATGTGCCTGTGTTTGATGAGAAGCCGGGCAAGATGGCGCTGATCGCGACGCCCAATGGACCCAAGCGGCCTGACCTTGAGCTAAACGGAGGGGCCGCGCCCCGCATCGCGCCGAAAGCGCAACCGGGCAATGTGGCGCCCGTGCCGGACGTCGGAGCGGCGCAACTGGCAGGCATGAACGGCAACTCTTCCACATTGATTGCGCTCTCCGCGACGCCTGCTCCGCCAGCGCCGGTTGCTCCGCCCCAAGGGAATCTCGCGGCGCGAGTTTCCATCTCACCGGAAGGCAAGAAGCCTGGCGTGCCAGGCGGTTCGCCAAAGGGAACTCCGTTCGCTGTCGGCGGCACCCCCGCCAACAGCGGAGGAACAAGCACCGGGAATAGCGCCGCCAATAGCGGAATAGACGTAAGCATTCGCGGCGGGAATCCTCCGGCGAACAAAGGAATGTCGGGACTTGGCGATGCCGCAAAAATCAACGCGCCCACGCCTCATACCCTTATCAGGGAACCTGAGCCGCACGTGCCGCGTGATGACGAGCCGGTGCGAACCGCGCCACCGAATTTTGCCGCGCTTCCGCCGGGAGCGAGACCGGAAGAAATCTTTGAGTCCAAGAAGATTTACAAAATGCAAATCGACATGCCGAACCTGGCGAGCGCCACGGGAAGCTGGATCTTGAATTTCACCGAGCTACGGACGGATTCCAACCTTCCTCACGTGGCTTCCCCGGACCTGTCCGCGCCTACTCCGATCCGCAAGGTCGATCCGAAATATCCTCCCACGCTTATTAATGAGCATGTCGAGGGCGAAGTAATCCTCTATGCGGTGATTCGGCGTGACGGCTCGGTGGATAGCATCCAACTCGTCCGCGGACTCGACGAAGAACTCGACAAAAACGCCATGAATGCACTGAGCCTGTGGAAATTCCGTCCGGCAACGCGACAGGGCGAACCCGTGGACCTCGAAGCCATCGTGCACATTCCGTTTCACGCGCGAGACGATCGCGAATAGGAACTCGCTTAGGAACGGCCTTCCGCAAGCTTCACTAACGAATAGAGCGCATGATTTACCGGAGTAGGAACGCCGAGTTCGGCGCCGCGACGCGAAACGTAGCCGTTCAGGGAATCAATCTCCGTGCGCTTACCGCGGTTCATGTCCTGCGCGGTCGAAGAGAGCGCTTCCGCCATTTGCGTGGCAATTTTCAGTGCGCCGGCTAAGGCCGCCTTGGGATCTTCCAGCCCGGGCGGATGGATGTTCGCGGCACGCGCGACGGCGAGCACTTCGTAGACCGCGGCCTCAACGACTTGCCAGGCATCCGCGCTTCCGGCAATTTGGCCGTACTTCGCGTGGCCGAGCGCGGAGACGGCATTCAAGGCGCAGTTCCACACCAGCTTGGTCCAAAGTTCGCCTTCGATGTTCTCGGAAATGCGGCAGGGAACATGGGCGCGAGAGAAGAGCGCGGCAATGCGCTCTGTTCTTGCGTTCTTCGGGCCAACCACGAGGTCGCCGCGGCCCGCATGCTTTACGCGGCCGGGTTCGGGCACGGAGGCGGCGACGTAAACGACGCTAGGCAGCGCATCGATCGCAGCGGCAGCGCGAATCTGTTCCACATTGTCCACGCCGTTTTGCATGCTGAGGACGAGTGCGTTTTTCGAAAGCAGTGGCGCGATGGCCCGTGCGGTCGTGGCATTGTCCGTGGTCTTCACACAAAAAAGCACAACTTCCGCGCCGCGCACGGCGTCCATATCCGCAGACGCTTGGACACGGACTCTTTCTTGAAACTGGACGGTATCGAGAAAGAGTCCGTCCTTCTGAACGGCCTCGACGAACGCCGGGCGTCCGATCATCACGACTGGTGTGCCCCCTCGGGCGAGCAGGCCTCCGAAGTATCCACCGACGGCGCCTGCGCCGACGACGGCGATCTTGGGCCACGGCTGTGATTCGGTCATGGTGTGATCACGCGGATAAGGCGGTCGATGTCGCGTTCGGCGTTGTACAGGTGCGGAGAAACACGAATGTTGCCTTCACGCAGGCTGACGATCACGTTTTCCTTGCGCAGGCGCTGATAGAGTTCGGTAGTCTTTTCGCGGCCGCGCGCGGAGAAACAGCCATACGGGCCCCGCTTTGCGGCGTCAAGCGGGCTCGCGGGAATGCAGCGATCCTTGGGAAGATGCTCATACATGAAATCGATGAGTCTCGAATTGTGTGCCGCGACGCGTTCCGGGCCCATGCGCGAGACCAGTTCCACCGAAGCGTCCATGGCCGCCAGATTGAAATTGAAATAGCTAGCCCACTCGGGGGCATCCCAGCGTTTGGCATTCGGCGCGGGCCTGGGATCATCGAAATTCAGCGCGGAAAAATTGTCGGCGCCCTTTACCGCCATCCAATAGAACGGCCCCGGCCGGACCCTTGAGAGATGCTCGCTGTTGATCCAGAAGAATCCCGTGCCGAACGGACCAAGCAGCCATTTGTACCCGGCGCAAACCAGGAAATCAGCGCCTAGTTGCTTCACGTCCATAGGCATCGCACCACAACACTGGCTCACGTCGAGAAGCAGCAGAGCGCCTTGCTTATGGCACGCCTCGGCGACGCGCGGCGCATCGAGGAGCGAACCGTCATCGTAGCGAACCATGCTCACCGACACGAGGCGTGTTCGTGGCGTCATTGCCGCAAGCAAGTCGTCGGCGGAAATGAACCGCTCGCGCGGCGCGACGATCGCGACCTTCACGCCTTCGCGCTCTTCCATAGGCATCCACGCCGTGTACTGCAGAGGGAATTCGCCCCTTGCGGTGATGACTTCGTCGCCCGCTTTCCACGTCAAAGCGTGAGCAACCGCCGCCACGCCCGCGCTGGCTCCGCTCGTGAGCGCAATTTCTTCAGCCTTGCCGCCGATGAGCTTGGCGATGTTTTCGCGGATGCGATTGGGCACTTCGAAATAAGTTGCGTCCGTCTTGTGATGCGGGAATTTCTTGGCTTCGAGCGCTGCCTGCACCGCACGTACGGAAACCCGGGGAAGGGGCGACTGGCCTGCCAGGTTCAAATACGTGGCGTCCTCAAATTCGAACCACTCCTGGCGCCAGTCGGTTTGCGGAGAAATTGTGGTGGAGGCCATGAGCTGTTCCTTTCCGACGGTATTAACGGGACATAAAAACTTAGATTCGCAGGAAAGGTCTCCGGTACAACATCCAAATTGGGGCACAGGTTGGGGGAAGAAGGGAGGAACGATTCCAATGGAAGCCCGGACCAATCTTAGCCCATCGATCCAGGTAGCCAAAGACTTGGCTACGGATGCAAATCTTAATGCGAGGCTATTATCGGCAGTGTCTCCGTGGCGTTTGCCACAGAGCCCGGTACTTTCATAACCCGCCGGCCCAGGACGTACCCCAGCGTTCCCGTGACCAACCCACCTAGCACATCGGCGACATAGTGGTTACGCACGTACACCGTCGAAACGCACATGCACGCGACGAAGGGGAGAAAAATCCAAAACAGCCAGCGGCGGTGCCGCCACGCTCCCCATAGCGCTGCCGTCGCTCCAGCAACGTGCTGCGAGGGAAAGGCGGCGCCGTGCACGCGGCCGTATTTCTCGATCCAATTAATCAACGCCGTGAACGGCCCGCCGCTCTGTCCGCTATGCCACTGGCCCGGCAGCGTGAACCACGGACTCTGTACAGGAAAGAGCATCGCGATGACGTAGCCGAACACGTAGCCAACGGCGGAGTAGGTCATCACCGCCCAATAACTTTTCCAATCACGCTTGCAATAGAGAATGCCACCAAGAATCAGCAGGTAGACGAAATAAGTGAAATAGGAAAACTCCATGAACTCGGTCAGCGCCGGGCGCGCAAGATGTTCGAACCAAAGCGCGGGATTTACGCCCGTGAGCCAGAGATCGAAGGCCATAAGCTTGGCGTCCTCCCATCCGGGATTCACCAAATGGATAAGCCGGCTCATTTCCTCGAAACAAAAAAGGAAAAACACATGCGGATACCAGTGCCGCCAGAAGTGCCAGAATTTTGACGAGAACGTGCTGCTGGCTTGTTTGACCAGTTCTGCGGATCTCGCTTCGCCGTAGCACAGGATCAAAATGACCGCCGCGACGAGCGCCTGCAATCCGACTAATCCCGCCAGATGCGTCAGGTTTTCCCCGAATAGCGAGATCATCACGCTGGACAGAGCCAAATATCCGAGCGCGGTCCATTCGAACGCGCCCGAAGCCTCCCACGCCCCGAGGAATGCTTTCACCACCAGCGTCCTAAATCGAAACCGCGCTGCTTCGGCTGTCCATGCCACGGCGTTCTCGCCACCTTGACAGTTCCCTTCTTCCGTGTCTTTCACGCGTATCGCTCCGTTTGCGGCACGAGCTTTTGCGTTTTCTCAAACGCGGTCCGTCGTTCGCAAGATGGGCCAACCTCGTTTTCGAGCAATCCTCGCAAGCTCGGATGCCGGATTCATGGCCACCGGCCTGCCCACGGCTAGAAGCATCCAGCGATCCTGTGCGCTGTCTCCGTACGCCCAACACTGCGACAGGTCGAGATGCATTTCCCCCGCCAGCGCGCACACGGCCCGCGCTTTGGCTTCCCCCAATATAGGCTCACCAAGAATTTTTCCGGTCCATTTGCCGCTCATCTCTTCCAACCGCGTGGCGCACACCCGGATTTTCCTTGTAAACCCCCGCGCGGCGATTTCTTGTTCCAGGGCACGCGCTGCGGCAATCGCCAGGGGTTCCAGCGTTCCGCTGACAATTACAATCTTGTGGCCCAACATGGCATGGCACGTGACTCGCTCCACTCCCTGTTCAAAGAAACGAGGGACAGGCCATCGTGGGTTGTGCCTCGGAGGCTCGGATGCCTGTCCCTCGTCCGGGTGGCCGCTCGTGTGCACCAGAGAATGGGGGCATTTCTCCGTGCGACGCTCGTCGAAAGTTCGTATGCCTTTCAAGTACATTTTACTTGTGGCCGCGAACGCCGGAATGCCGCGCGGCAATAACTCGAGCGCTTCCCCGAACCACAAAAAATAGTTCGCCAGTGGAAGTTCGCAGCGCCTGCGTAACGTTCGAAAAAAGCGGCGTTCCAGCGAGGGCAGCGGCATCCAAATCGAAAAACGCTGCAACTTGCGCGCTCATGCGGCCTCCTGCATGGCACGCTTTGCTCCGCGGCTTTGGCGCAACGCTCCTGCAAAATGCTTCCAGCCCTCCACGAGCACCGGCAAACCGCGCACCAGACAAAACACCGCCGTCGCCCAAGTCAGCGCGTGCGCGCCCGTTCGAACGAGCGCGTCGACATCCGCAGTAAGTCCGCGGAACAATGCCACCGGTCCGCGCGTCAACGCCAGTTCCAAACCCAAATAGCAAAAGCATAAGCATTTCATTGCGGCGTAGAGCCCGCGGCTCCAGCGCGACGCGACCAGGGCGCGCCCCCACCAGCTTTCTACCATAGCGTTCGCTCCCCAGCCGGAGCGACCTGCCTTGCTCGCCAGTCCTCGCAGAAAATCTGTGGCCGCGCCGCGCGCGAAGAACAAAATCGGCAGCCACAGCGACACCATGCCAACCACGGCGAAATACGTGAAATACACATTTTCGATCAGGCGGTCGCCGAGAATGTCCAACTGCGCGCCCACGGGCGTGGCCATTTTTTTCTTGCGCGCCAGGTGCCCGTCCAGGGCGTCGAGGGCGATCGACGCGACGGTTAAGGCCACGGCCAGAAGATTGCCCCAAGCGCCGCGACCGAATAAACTCACGGCCGCGAATCCAACGGCAACGCGCAGTAGGGTGATCTTGTTGGGCGTCCATTCAAAGGCCATGACGGGGCGCGCCTCGCGAGCGCTCCATGAGCCGAGCGGCAGCTGACGTGCCAAACTCGAATGGCAGAATCCCTTTAGAATCAAAACATTCCAACGATGCGAAAAAAGCCTCGCCGCTCGAGCGCCAGCCAAAGACCTCATCTGTCGGCTATTCGCTTGACGCCGACGGTGTGTTCCTTTTTCATCTCCCGCGCGTCTAATGATGGGACTGGTCCTTCGTCCTCGCTCGACAAGCCCGGGGGCATGCGGATGGGCGCGGGAATATTCCTGGGGATTACCCGATTCTTTCCGGTCCAGGTATGATGCAAGGCTGAAGGTATGTCGCAAATATGACGGATGTCTCTTTAGCAGGGGCGTTTCTGGCCGGGCTGGTTTCGTTTCTTTCGCCTTGCGTGCTGCCGCTGGTTCCCGGTTATATCTCCATGCTTTCCGGCATCGGCATGGAGCAGTTGCGCGAAGGGGACGTTCCGCGGTCCGGACTGTTTTCCTCCGCGGTGGCGTTTGTAGCTGGCTTCTCCGTGGTGTTCATTGCGTTCGGCGCTTCGGCCAGCGCCGTTGGGTCCTTCCTCCTTCGGAACCGCGCGCTTCTCGCCCCGATCGCTGGTGCCTTGATTCTTCTCTTTGGCCTGCACCTTACCGGCGCGCTGGTCAAACTCAAAGTGCGCGTTGGGGTAATTCTTGGAACTATTCTCGCCGGGCTGGGAGTTGTCGCGCTGCTTCGGCACGCGCCGCTTTTTGCCGGACTCCGCGCGATTCACTTTTTTTCTCTCTCGCTGATTGGTTTTTTTGGTCCGCCGATGGCGCGCTGGCTCAATCGCGACGTCCACTTGCGGTCGAACGCCGCGCAGCCCGGCATCTGGAGCGGCTTCCTTCTGGGCTTCGCCTTCGCTTTTGGCTGGACCCCTTGCATAGGTCCCATCCTCAGCGCGGTGCTCATTCTTGCCGCCAACAGCGAGACCATCACTCGCGGAATCCTTCTTCTCGCGATTTATTCCGCGGGGCTGGCGATTCCCTTTTTGCTTACCGCTCTTGGAATCGGCCAGTTCATGGCGTTTTACAGGAATTTTCGAAAGTATCTCCACGCCGTGGAACTCTTTAGCGGCGCCTTGCTGTTGTTTGTCGGAGGCTTGGTCTACGTCAATAAGCTGACCTGGCTTTCGGGCAAGCTCAGTTTCCTGAATGGAATTGTTTTGTGGTTGGAACGCGCTGTGACCGGGGGCCGATAGCGCCCGTCGCGCTTAGGCATTAGAAATTGGGTTCGGCCTCCGTTTATAATTTCTCTTAAAGGATATTTGATGAAAAAAGTTCTCCTGATCATTGGCACCGTGGTGGTGCTCATTGGCTTAACGGTTTATGCGGATCGCGCCACTCGGCTGAAGCCGAGAAATTCCGTCGACGGCGCGGTGCATGCCGACACGGCGGTCGTGGGCACCCCGGAGCCCGAGGTTACCTTCAAGGATCTGGACGGCAAGGAGGTGCCGCTCAGCGCGTACAAAGGCAAAGTCGTGCTCGTGAATTTCTGGGCCACGTGGTGCGAGCCGTGCCAGATTGAAATTCCTTGGCTCATTGAGATGCAGCAGAAGTATTCGTCGAAGGGCTTTACCGTTCTTGGCGTGGACGTGGACGATGAAGGCAATAATGTGGTCTCCGCGTACACGGCCAAGGAACGCTTCAACGTGAACGGGCAGAAGCTTCCGATGAACTACCCGGTGCTGCGCGGTAATGACGCCGTCGCCGACAAGTTCGGCGGGCTACTCGGTTACCCGACCAGTTTCCTCATCTCTCGCGACGGCAAAATCGTGAAAAAGACCCAAGGTCTGATTGACTACGAGGAAATTACCAAAGCCATCGAGTCACAGTTATAGGCAACTTGGCCCCGTTCCTGACGGAAGTCCCAAGAAGCTTCAGCCACCTGTCTTGTAGCTTGGTTGGTGAACCGCCTGTGAGGCGCGTGCGATTTCGTAGGACCTGCGAAGGAGTTCGATAGCGCGGCCCACATCGGCGGGGTTTCGAAGATAGATGCTGACCCAGCCCGACCGCGGAAGGATGTGATGCGGTTCAGCCTCGCGGCTTTGCACTAGCTCATCACGCACACGCAAAGGAAACGGAATGTCGACTAGGCGGTCGCCGTGGACGTGGCCCACTTCGCGGCGGCCCACGCGATATTCGGTGCCGCCAAAACGGTGCGGCCGAGACGCCATCTCATCCCAGCGCGTCACCGCTTCGTGGATGTGCTCGCGGGCACTAGATACTGGCATTGCTTCACCCCTCCACTCAGGAGCAACAATCTGCCATTTCACCTCGTTGGATGCATCCTAGTGTGACTAAGCTACTTCCGGGATAGCCGGAACCAGGGTCAGCAACCTTTTGCGGACCATCGGGTTTGATTCGGTAGACGCCGCTCCAAACGGATGAGGGAAAAGACCTCGAGTGACTCCGGAGGGGGTACCAGGCGCTAGCAAGGGGCTCAAACAATGCGATATCTAAGGTATCCGGCATTACTTGGCATTGGCCTCTTTTTTGCGTCGTTTGCGCACGCGCAGAGAGCGTTTGTGGGCGTGGAGGTCGGTCGGGCCTACTACGGCCGGGCTTATGTTGGCGCACCGCCAGTTTGTCCCTATGGCTACTATGCTGATTACCCCTACGCCTGTGCGCCATACGGCTACTACGGGCCGGAATGGTTTGTAAACGGCGTGTTTATTGGCGTGGGGCCCTGGCATCACTGGTATTGGCGGCATCCTGGTTGGTACGGTCGCGGTTTTTATGGGCGAAGCTGGCGCGGCGATTGGGATCATGATGGCTCCCGTGGGCGCGGCTTCCGCGGACGCGGCTGGGACCACGACGATTTTCGAGGCCGCCGATTCGATCATGAAGGCTTTGGGCCGGGCGGCGGCTTTCACAGAGGTGGTCGCTGGCATGGTGGTGGAGGTGGGTTCCACGGCAGAGCTGGATTCCACGGCGGCGGCCATCTGGGTGGGCGTGGCGGACACCGCTAAGGGCAAAGCATTCAACTAAGCATAGTCATAGAGAGAACCGGGGACGGCTGGCAGTCAACACACCAGCCGTCTTTCTTTTTGGGAGCCCAACTCGGGACTTGGGCCTTTTGAGAAGCGGAAACATACAAGAGGATTTGACTTCATGGACCTCAGAAATTGAAGCGGTAGCCAAGAATCATCTTGGCGATTAAGTGGTCGGTCGAATGCGTCATGCCGACGCCCAGGCCAAAATTGACTTCCCAGTTCGCGGAAAGATTGAGATCGATGGTGGGGAAGATCTGATGTTGCTGCTGACCGATGGGAAGAAAATCCGTGGCCGGACCGATGGCGCCGTAGTATTCAAATCCACCGGTGATCTTCTTCGTGAAATCGTAGCTGAACTTGAAATCCGGCGAAAACGTGACGCCTTGATGGACCGTCTCTCCGTGAAAGGAGCGGTCGAACGCCGGATTGAAGGACCAATACCAAGGGCCTGATTGTTGGTCGATGATGGGGCGCATCTCCCAGGTCCAGGTGTCGGTGGAAAATCTGCGGCGCTGGTAACCGATTTCGTTCGAAAGGCTGAGGCCGACGGGCCACTTCCACTGTTTTGGCACACGCACCCGCGGACGAATGTGGTCGCCCACCCAATCCCAGCCCTGGCCATTTTGCGCAGAAGTGAAAATGTAGAAGCCGGTCTCGAACCAGTCGGTGAAGCCACGCGTGATTTCGATCGTTTCGTGTAGCTGGTGGTTTGTCGGGAGGAGGCCGTCTTGAAACGTTTTTGAGCCTTGGAAAGTGAAATTGCTGTGCAGCTCGACCATAGTGTGATGCGGTTCGACGGTCTCGTAGCCGTAGACTTGAATTTCGTAATTGTCCTGCGCCTGAGCAGGGCCTGACAACAGCATGCTCAGAACCGCCAGAACCCCGCAAACAGTACCGCTGCGCAAGCTCACTCGTCCTCCGACCTTCGAGGCCTCGCTAGGGTATTTCAAGATGTCCGACCGACAAACAGAATGAGATGCGCGAATCAGGCGTGGGGGTGCGCTTTGTCGTAGACCTCCATCAATTGGCGGATGGAGGCGTGCGTGTAGCGTTGGGTCGTGGAAAGCGATTGGTGGCCGAGGAGCTCCTGAATGGCGCGAAGATCAGCGCCATCGGCGAGCAGGTGCGTGGCGAAAGCGTGGCGTAGGGAGTGCGGGTGCAAGTCCCAATTGACGTTTACCAGGCGGACGTACTTCTTGACGATGCGGCCCACCGAGCGCTGCGTTAGCCGCCGGCCTGCATAGTTAAGAAAAACGGCCTGCGGGTGCGCGTCTGCCGGGCGATGCGTCCCGTTGGGTTGTTTCAGAAGCTGCTCCCTCACGGGCCAATACTTTTCCAAAGCTTCCTGCGCCTTTGCCCCGTAGGGCACGATACGCTCCTTGTTGCCTTTGCCACGCACCCGCAGAATACGCTCCTTTTGCTCGACGTCCGGCAGATTCAAGCCCGTAAGTTCGCTGACACGCAGCCCCGCGGCATAAAGGAGCTCGAGCAGCGCACGGTCGCGCCGCAGAAGCAGGCCTTCTTCGGCCAGGGCCGCCTGGCCCGCTTTGTTCGATTTTCTGACAGACCGAGAAGCTTCCGTTGACGCGCGATTTCTGGAGGGTGAGGAGCGGCCCGCCGGGCTTTGAACCATTCCCGCAAGCTCGTCGAGGAACGTGTTCATCTCCTCGGCAGAAAGCACGGAAGGGATGCGTTTCGGAAGCTTGGGTGTGGGCACGAGTCGCGCCGGGCTTTCCTTCAATTGGCCTTCACGCACGCAATACTTAAAGAAGGAACGCAGAGCCGCGAGTTTTCTCGCAATCGAGCTTTTTTCCAGGCCATGGTCGTGCAAGTGCACGACAAATTCTCGAATCATGCCGTGGCCCACGGCGCGCAGGGCCGGCGGTTCCGAACCCGGAGGTGAAAGGAACGCGAGAAATTGGCGCAAATCCTTGCCGTAATTGGAAATCGTGTGAGGCGAGGAATTCTTTACCGTCTGGAGGTATTCAAGGTACTTGGCAATCGCTTCTTTCATTCCTGCCTGCAATCGGAAAGGGAGACCCACAGACAGTATAGGCGCACACCGAAGCGCGGAAAGTGAAATTGAACGTGTGTTTCCTCAGGCGCCGGTGGGTTAGGACTTGGCTGCCACGGGCACGGGAGCGTCTTCGGTCGGAGCTGGCGCCGGCGTTTCAACGAGCTTCTCCCAGTCGCAACCTTCCTTCAAGCAAGCGTGCACCGTGCCAATTTTCGAGCGCTTCTCAACGATGAAAGGGGCACCACACTTCGGGCAGGGTTCCGCGATGGGCATGTACGGCGTGGTGAAATCACAGTCCGGATAGCGCGAGCAGCCGTAGAAAATGCGCGGGCGCCCTCGGCCGCCTTTCCCGGCGCTGCCGCGGCGCACAAATTCACCTTCCTTGCACTTCGGGCATTTGATACCCATGGTGATTGGCCGCGTGTATTTGCACTTCGGATAGGCCGAGCAGCCAATAAACTCGCCAAAACGCCCATGCTTCTTCACCAAGCCGTTGCCGCACGTAGGGCATTTCTCGTCGAGCGGCTCATCCGGCTGGTGCGCAATGCGCGTGCCCTGCACGAGACGGCGCGTGGTCTTGCAGTCTGGATAGCCGGTGCAAGCAAGGAAGGTACCGAAGCGCCCGCGCTTGATGGCCATCTCCTTGCCGCAGTTGTCGCAATATTCGATCTTGTTCGGATCGCCGGCGTCAGCCTCAACAGGCGAGAGGTCTTCAATGAAGTCGCACTCCGGATAGCGCGAGCAGCCGAGGAAGAACCCGTGGCGGCTGATGCGTTCGAGAAGCTCTCCCTGACCGCACTTCTCGCACTTTTTCCCCGTGGGGATGCCAGCCTTGTACGAAAGCATTTCCTCGTCGGCTTTGTCGAGGTCGATGACGAATTTTTCCCAAAATTCTTTCACGGACTCGCGCCAAGGCATCTTGCCCTCTTCAATTTCGTCGAGTTCGTCCTCCATGCGGGCAGTGAATCTGAGATCGAAAATGTCCTCAAAACTTTTTACCAGCAACTTGCACACGCGCTCTCCCAGCATGGTCGGCGAAAAGCGCCCTTGGTTCTTGGTGACATACTCTCTTTCGACAAGCGTCGAAATGATGGCGGCATAAGTCGAGGGGCGGCCGATGCCATCTTCTTCGAGTTCTTTCACCAAGGTCGCATCGTTATAGCGCGGCGGTGGTTCGGTGAAGTGCTGCTCGGGCCGAATCCTATCGAGGCGCAGCAACTGGCCCTCGGCAACCTCCGGCAAGGCGCGGCCCTCGCCCTCCTCATCCTTTTCGTCCTCTTCGCGATCTGCGGCGGACACCGGCAATTGGTAAACGCGCAGGTAACCGTCGAACTTTTGCACCGAACCGCTGGCCCGAAAAGTGTATTCGCCAGCGCGTATATCAATCGTGGTTTGATCAAAGATCGCCGGAAGCATCTGAGAAGCTACAAACCGCTGCCAGATCAACTGGTAGAGCTTGAAGAGGTCGTCGTCCAAATATTTGCGAACGTCTTCCGGCGTGCGTGTGACGTCGGTCGGCCGCACGGCTTCGTGCGCTTCCTGGGCGTCTTTCTTCGACTTATAGAAGTTCGGCTTCTCGGGGAGGTAATTCGGGCCAAACTTCGCCGGGATGAGTTCGCGGACCTGCGCCAGCGCGTCGTTCGAAACATGCACCGAGTCCGTGCGCATGTACGTGATCAGCGCGACGGAGCCCTCCGAGCCCAGCTCCACGCCTTCATAGAGTCTCTGCGCCAACGACATGGTGCGCTTGGCGGTGTAGCGCAGCCGGTTGTAGGCCGCCTGCTGCAATTTCGACGTCGTGAACGGCGGCGGCGGATTGCGCCTCTTCTCCTTCTGCGCCACCGACGCCACTTGCCACTTGGCCTTGCTCACCGCCGCAACAATCTGGTCGGCGGCTTGCTGGTTCTTGACTTCCATGTCTCGGTCGTTGTGCTTGATGAGCTTGGCTTCGAACAGCGGCGGCTTGCTTGCGTCCAGCGTCGCGTGGATGGTCCAATATTCCTGCGGCACGAACGCGCGAATGGCCTGTTCGCGCTCAACGATCAACCGTAGCGCTACGGTCTGGACACGTCCCGCCGACAAACCGCGCCGCACCTTGTTCCACAAAAGCGGCGAGATCTTGTAGCCAACTAAGCGGTCGAGCACGCGGCGCGCCTGCTGAGCGTCCACGAGCTTGTCATCAATGGCCCTGGGATGTTCAAACGCCGCCCGAATGGCCTTCGGAGTGATCTCGTTAAAGCTTACGCGGAAAATCTTCTTGGGGTCCGCCGGCGGGATATCGGTGGCTAACCTTTCGTCATTCGCTGCGCGCTTGGCAGCTTTGGAGTTCGCCCCTTTGTCCTTCGCTTCAGCGCCCTTGCCGTTCTGCCTTCCAGGAGCTTCCGCTTCCACAAACCGGCTCGGTTTCGAAAGCACCATTGCCAAGTGCGCTGAAATCGCCTCGCCCTCGCGGTCCGGGTCAGGCGCCAAATAGACTGCTTCCGCCGTGTGGGCGGCTTTGCGCAAATCGTGAATGACCTTGCCCTTCCCGGAAATGATTTGCAGCGTGGGCTCGAAAATCTTTTCGTCATCCAAAGTAATCTTGGGCGTCTTTGCTTCGGCTTTCGCGCTTTTCTTTGTTCCCTTTTTCTTTTTGGCTTTTTTGTTGCCGGTCGGATCCTCGCCGGGAAGGCGAATGCCGATAGTCTTTGTCGGCAGGTCCATCACGTGGCCAATGGAAGCCTTGACGGTGTAATTCCGTCCCAAATATTTATTAATCGTCTTCGCCTTCGCGGGCGATTCGACAATGACAAGCGAACGAGCCATTTAACTTTTGTAACTCCAGTTTGTATTTCGGAAAGGGCGGACCGCGGGGCGTGTGTCGTTCTCGCTACCTTTGGCGCATGTCCCTGAGATGGGCCCAGCCTTCCATGAGATGCATTTGCGGGGCCTACCGGTTCCTGCTTATTAGATGTTGTTCCACCCGCAGAGGGACACTTGAACCCCTATCCCCCTCTAATAGCAACACTTTGCAGAACTGCTTCCCCGGCAATCGCCGGACAATTCCTTTCCTCTCAGGCTTAAACAGGGTAGCCAGACAGTCGGAAGAGTTCAAGCCGGAGCGCTCTACAATTTCATCGATACTTCCATTCGCGCGGTGATCAACGACCGGCGGTAGTGCGCCCCTTCCACGATTACCGCGCCCAAGGGTAATCCCGCAACCTTCCGACACAGGTTCAAACTTTATTTTCTCCCGACCAAGCGCACGCGCAACGTCGTAGCTCGGCCTTGCCCGCCTGCGAACGCGCCAAAGCATCCGGATCGGACAGAACTAGTGCACGCCGGCGCGCCAATATTATTCACTACGGAATCCGGATTTTCCCGCCCAAGGATGTTCACCGCTTCGACCCGTGCTGCCCACAAGTACCCGTGAAATGCAAATTTTCGTTCGAGGCCCAAATTCAAGCTGGCGTATGCCGGAAAACGCGAGGAATTTGGCGGACCTATGAGTTGCTGCTGCAGATTCACCACGCTGAACGGATACCCCGTCCGATATTCAAAGAAACCGCTCAACTGCGTGCTCCATATATGTGTGGGGAGCCAGCCCCAAAGCAGCAGGCGGTTGGGCGCATCCCAAGCCACCGGACCAGGCTGCTGCGCCGCGTAGAAAATCGAACCTAAGGACGGGTTAAGAACTTCGTTCGAACGCGCGCGTGAGCGTGTGTACGCGCCGTAAATCTCCGTGCTCTTGGAAAACACGTGCCGCACGGAAAGCGTGGCCGAGCGATAGCGGTCCTGGCGATGATCCTGGAGCAGAAAAATCCCGCCCGGCTGCGAGGGCTGCTGGCCCACAAAGGCGAAGGCGTGAGAGCCGTTACGCACGAGAAGGTCTAGACTAACCAGCGTGTTGCGCCCGAACTTCTCCTGCCAGCCGGCGCTAAAGGTGGCAAAACGCGGCTGCTGCAAGCCGCCCGCGGGCGACACGAATTGGCTAACGACTGGACCGGGAGGAACCACGTTGCCGGCGGAGTCGTAAAAAGTGTCGACCTGTCGTTGGTCCAGCACCTGCCCAATCAGCGCCAGGTTGAGAGGCGCGTTGTAAATGCCCCAGCCCACTGAGAATTTGGCCCGATCATCGCCAAAGGGCAGCACGTTCGCCGACACGCGCGGCTCGGCCACGGCGCTTTCGGTGAAGCGGTCCCCGTCCGTGCGCAAGCCGGCTTGAAAAACGAAGTGCCTGCTCAGGGACCAGGTATCCTGCGCGTAACCGCCCGCCTGGGTGTTCGAAAGCCTAGGAGTAGCGCTTCCTGTAAACGTGGACCGCCGCACCAGGCAGCCCGGCGTTGGCGAAGTGCATGTCGTCCCATCGTTTGCATTGGTTGCTTGAAGCGCGTCAATTTCTCCGCGCTCGGCAAACTGGTGGTAGATCAGCCCGGCCACATTTGCCCCGGCGGAAAGCTGATGGGTGCCGTGCCAGTGGCGCGAGGCGGCCATGACGTTCGCGACGGCTTGCAAACGCCGCCCACGCTGACGCAAATGCTGAAAGTAATTGCCGCTCGTGCCGTTAATGAGGAGGATGAGCGGCTGCGGGCCTTGTGGTGTGTAATCAAGCACGCCGTCATCGGCGGCCACTCCGAGCTCAAACAAAATTTCGTGGAGCCAGATCTGGTCCTTCAGCGAAACAAACCCTCGGCGCTGATCCGCGGTGACGGTAGTCGATTGTGGGTCGAGTGCGTCCAGGCCCAGATTGTTGTCACTTGCGCGATTGTAGAGAAGCGTCGCGTGAAGGATGTGCTTCGAGGAAAAGTTGTATTGCAGCCGAAGCAGATTGTCTCCCGCCCACCGCTCGAAAGTGTTCGCGTTCGAAGGAAGTTGTTTCACCACCCCGAAGGTATGCTGAATGCTGACGGCATCGGCAAACCAAAAGCGGCCGCGCTCGATCGGTCCGGAAAAGGTGAACCGCGGGTACCAGTCTCCCAGGTGCACGCCCTCCTGACCGTTGATGCCGGGAGCGGGATTGGTGGTCCCGAAGCGCCAGCGGTCGTCCCCGTCGG
>Ga0209153_1000438_pt1 | contig 19727 bp, 18 predicted proteins | sample GraSoiAngelo_120_FD_185877 | JGI IMG/M metagenome (GOLD analysis project Ga0209153, IMG submission 185877) | Grasslands soil microbial communities from the Angelo Coastal Reserve, California, USA - 14_0919_09_20cm (SPAdes) (version 2) | ecosystem: Environmental > Terrestrial > Soil > Grasslands ...
CGCGCCTTCGCCGTGCAGTCCATGGTTGGCGAGCTCGCGCACGCCACCAACCGCGATCAGAAGGAAATGTTGTTGGAGCTGATCGGCTCCCCGCGGATCCTTGACCTGTCTTCTTCCGTGAAGGGTCTCTGGAACTATGGCGAGCCCTACGCCAGCTATCCGATCGACACGGCGCGGTTGCGGCGGGCCGTCGAGCTGGTCGCTGAGAAGGGCGAATGGGGACGGTCGGTGCCCAAAGGCCATGGGCTCGGGATTGCCGTCCACCGCAGTTTTGTCAGCTATATCGCGACCATTATCGAGGTGGCCGTGGACGACAAGGGCAAGTTCACGGTGCCTCGGGTCGACACCGCGATCGACTGCGGGACATATGTGAACCCCGAGCGAATCCAGTCGCAGATCGAGGGCGCCGCGATCATGGGAATGAGCCTTGCCAAATATGGCGAGATCACCTTCAAGGATGGCAAGGTACAGCAGCGCAACTATGACGACTTCCAGGTGATCCGAATTGACGAGGCGCCCCGTGTGACCAATGTCCACATCGTGCCTCCTGGTCCCGACACGCCGCCAAGCGGCGTCGGCGAACCCGGTGTGCCGCCCTTTGCCCCGGCATTGGCCAACGCCATCTTTGCCGCGACAGGTAAGCGCATCCGGGCGATGCCGATCGGCAAGCAGCTCGAGGCATAAGCGGAGCGATCGGTTCGCTCAAAAAAATGCGGCGGAGATTGTCCGCCGCATTTTTCGTTCACCGTCACCCGCCGCCACCGCGGCATTGCCGAGATGAACCTGTTCATCCTGCGCTCGGCGCTCCGACGGTCGCAATGTGAGGCGTGGATCAGTTCTGCGTGACGCCGACGCGGCCCGAAAAGGTCGAAGCAACCGTCACGACGCCGTCCTTGAGCTTCAGCCCGAGCGCCGCAAGCGGACGCGGAGCCGGCCCATCGATCACCTCGGCGGCGTTTCTGGGGTCGAAGACGGAGGCGTGGCAGGAGCAGACGAACGCGTTGCGCTCCTTCGACCACATGTTGACCGGGCAGCCTTGGTGCGTGCAGACCGCCGAGTAGGCAACGACCCCGTCTGCGGCGCGTGCCCGCGTCTCGTCGGTCAGTGCGGTGGGGTCGAACCTCGCCAGGATCACCAGATTGAGGCGGTTGTCGTTCCTCACCGTGCCATCCGGAGCGATCGGATAGGCCTGCACCTGCGGGCCGCCGAGCGCAAGATCCTCGGCCCGAACCACCTGTTCCTTCTTCGGACCGGTCAGAAACACGAAGCGATCGTCCGGCGCCGGCGGCTTGGCAGCCTCGCCCTCCTCGGCCGCGCGGGCCGGAAGGGCCAGCAGCGGCGCAAGCGCCAGCCCGAGGATTGTTCGACGCCTGTAGCAGTGACAGTGCAGCCAATCATCGCCCGGCATGTGGCCCGCTCCTTCCATTACTCGGTCTATTACTCGGTACCATTGACATTCGCGATCAGACGCAACGACACCATTGCCAGCTCGTCGGTGCCATGGATGTAGCCGACCCTGAAGTAGCCATTGATCGGGTGCCTGCCTGGCTTTGTGGGCCGCACGCCGATCGCGAAATCGAGCCCGCCCTCCTGAATGGTGCCCCGCACCACGGGACGCTCGAACGCCACCCCATCGTCAAACGACGAGAGCTCGATCGCACGATTGTTGTAACTCTCGAGAACGCGGTAGCCCTCGCGAATGCGCAACGTGGCGTGCAGCACCGCCGGCTCGCCAACCTTGGCCGACACGTCGGGCACCTCGACCACGTAGGCGGGCGATTGATCGGCCTGCGCCTGTTCGAACCCCGGAGAGGCCGGAGAGGTTCCCAGGGCGCCGATCAATGTAAAAGCAGAGAAGCGGACCAGCATCGATCCCGCGCGCGAATGTTGCATCATTCGAATTCCTAGCGGGTGACGTTGCTTGACAAGTCAACGAAACCCAGATGGCCGGGAAACCGGCCGCCATTGCTGGCGGCCGGTCGCGAACAAAGTGGGTTCATTTGGAGACTGCGAAGACCCAGACGACGCCGCCCTGCGGCACATCCTTCTGCCAACCGACCAGCTCGCTCATCAGCCCCTGCTGGAAGGCCGCGTCGACTCCGTAGCCGGACTGCACCGCCACGTACTGCACGCCATTGACCTCGTAGGTCGAAGGCGGCGCGATGATCCCGGAATTGGTCTTGAAGTGCCAAAGCTGCTCGCCGGTCTTGGCATCGTAGGCGCGGAACTCACGGTCGTTGGTGCCGCCCGTGAAGAGCAGGCCGCCGCCGGTGGTAAGCAGTGAGCCCCACATCATCGAGCCCGGATAGAGGTTGCGCCAAACCCGCTTGCCGCTGTCGACGTCGTACGCCTGGAGCTCGCCATAGAAGCTCGCCTTGGTATCGACCGAGAAGTGCAGATCCGGGATGGCGACACCCGTCCACCATTGTCCGGGAACGCGCTCCTCGACCTTACCTTCCAGGTTGTTGCAGTGGTTCTCGTTGGACGGAATGTAGACCATCGCGGTTTTCGGGTTATAGGCCTCATACGGCCAGTCCTTGCCGCCCCACAGGCCGGGGCAGAACTGGGCCGCCTTGCCGGTGGCCGGCTTGTGCGCCATGTCGATCTCAGGCCGCCCGGTCTTCGGATCGATGCTCTTGAAGACGTTTTGCGGCACGTAGGCTTGCGCGTTAATGTAGGAAATTCCGCCGTCCGGATTACGCTTGAGCCAGTACAGGTAGCCATTGCGCGCCGGCTTCAGCAGGCCCTTGGTGGTGGCACCGTCCTTATGGAAGTCCACCAGCATTGGGGCGTTCATCTCGTCCCAGTCCCACGACTCGTTTTGATGGTACTGGAAATAGCCCTTCATCTTGCCGGTATCGCCATCGAGCGCGACGGTGGAGGCGGTGTACAGGTTGTCGCCGGGCCGCTGATCGCCAAACCATGGCGAGGCGTTGCCGGTCCCCCAATAGACCGTGTTGGACTCGGCGTCATAGTTGCCATTCATCCAGGTGGAGGCTCCGCCGGTCTTCCAGGTGTCGGGCTTCTGCCAGGTGTCGCTTCCCGGCTCGCCGGGTGCCGGAACCGTGTAGGTCTTCCACGCTGACTTGCCGGAATCGGGATCGAATGCCTGGACGAAGCCGCGCACGCCGAACTCGCCCCCCGCCACGCCGACCAGGATCTTGCCTTTCACCACCAGGGGCGCCCCGGTCATGTAGTAGCCTGTCTTCCAATCCTCGACCTTCGCGCTCCAAACGACCTTGCCGGTCTTGGCGTCGAGCCCGACCAGCACACCATCGAGTCCGGCCATATAGACCTTGTCACCGTAGAGGGCCACGCCGCGGTTGGTATTGTGCAGGGCGCTGAACCCTTCGGGAAGCTTTGGCTTGTAGCGCCAGAGCAGATCGCCGGTGGCCGCATCCAGCGCGATCACCTGGCTGTACGGCGTCGAGATGTACATCACTCCGTTGTTCACGATTGGCGGCGCTTCGTGACCAGAATCGACACCCGTGGAGAAGCTCCACACCGGTACCAGCGACTTCACGTTGCTGGTGTTGATCTGATCGAGTGAGCTGTAGCTCCATCCCTTATAGTTGCCGCGCGTCATCAGCCAGTTCCCCGGCTCTGGATTCTCCAGCCGGGCCGATGTCACCGGACTGTAATTCTCGATCGGACCGGCGACGACAGCGGTTGAGACAAGGGTTGTGAACGCGACAACGCTCGATAATAGCCATTGCTTTCTAGTCATGGACGCTATCTCCCTATGTTTTTTCTCTTCACCCACCGATGGTGGTTGGTGCGATCGTCTGGAGCACGGGAATTCGTTGCGACCGCGCCCCATCGCCTATTTGTTGAGCACCTGCCTTTCCAACAAATGTTGCAGCTACGATAAGCGAGCCGTCGGCGACAGCAAGCGCAAGCGCAGCAAACCGCCGCGGAGCTGGCCCGAACACGACTTGCGCGCTATCCCGGGGACTGAATTCAGAGTTGTGAAGGACATATGAGAACGTTCTTGTCGCCTCCTTCTGCTTTCACCCATCTGCAAATCACTGAATAGGCGACGATGCCGTCCCCATCTGAGGCAAGCAAGTCACCTTTTGCCAACGCTTATCACCGCCAGGCTGATCTTCCTGCACCGCAACAGACATCCCTGCCCCTGGCGCGTTCCGGTGACGAGTGCCGTAAGAAGCGAGCGTCGCGTTTGCCCCGGGCGGCTCATTTGTCTTCTCAAGCTCCACCGTGAACCTGGGTTTCAGTCATGATTGGACCAAAACCGGCGTCGCCGCACGATGGCGACATAGTTTTGGAGGGAAGAGTCATAGGAGTTGCAAATCAACACAAACATCCCCTGATTGTTCCGTCGCTTCTCGCTGCAGCATGCGATAATCCCCAGACGCGCTCACGCCCGCGACCTGACCCCGGCCGGATACGAAAGCGAAGCCGAGCTGCTTTACGGCATTCCATAGACATGTGTTGCGATGTACATGGCCAGCATCCCGAGCAGCGCGCCTCCGAAAACCTGCAAGGCCGGATGGCCACGCGTCGGGTCGTAGAAGTAATACCCGACAACGAACAGCAACATCCAAGCGACAAAGACGCCGATCACGGAGATGTCAAACCGTGACCTGAAAAAGTGCGAAATGCTGTTTGGCGGCGTCCCATAGAGACGTGTCGCGATGTACATGGCCAGCATCCCGGGGAGAAAGCCTGCAAAAGCATGCAAAGCCGGACGGCCGGGCGTCGGGCCGTAGAAGAAATACCCAATCGCGAAGATCAATGTCCACGTAACAAGGACAGCGATCACGTAATGGCCAAGCCGTGACCCGAAAAAGTGCGACATAAGGCTCATTGCGAGGTCCTTTCCTATCAGCAGCCAAGTTTCGCCTTCGACTCGGCCACGTCTTCCAGGTCGGCGAAGTTTTGCAGCATCTCCGCGCGATGCCGTTGCAGAAATGACGGCGGGTAGAGCTCCAACAGCCGCGCGTAGAGGCGTAACGATCGGGACTGCTTTGGCCGCGCCGGGCTCGTCATGGCGTCATGCGGTCCCGAGCTGGCGGCGCGCGACGCGGGCCACGCGCGACAGCCGCTCCGTTTCCGCGCGCAACGTGGCTTGGCCAAGCGCCGTGAGCCTGTAGTAAATGCGGCGCGGGTCTCGGGTGTTGCCCTTGGCAACCAAGCCGACCTCGATCATGCGGTCGAGCGAGCCGTACAGCGTTCCCGGACCCATCTTCACCGCATCTTCCGAATCCGCCCTGACCTGCTGCATGATGTCGTAGCCGTGGCGCTCCTCGCCGAACAAGGCGAGCAGGATGTGGAACACGGCGGGTGTTAGCGGCAGTCTCGGTTCCGACTTGCTCATAGCGGCATGATATATCCGTAACGGATATAGTCAATGGCGACGACGGACTTGCACCGTTAACGCCCTATAATGTCGCCTTTGGCACCTTTGAGACAGGGACGCGCGCAGCTACTTGGTAAGATCGATTGTCGCCCGCAGACCCGTGCGATTGCGATCAAGCCAGCGGCAGACGCTGTTTGCGGGGACCATAAAGCTCCGGCCCAGCTTGGTCAGCGAGTAGCTGACGGTTACGGATCTTGATTGCGTGACCTCTCTGGAGATGAGCCCGGTTGATTCAAGATTGCGAAGTGTTCGCGTCAGCATCCGCTGTGAGATGGCTCCCAATCGGCGCCGCAGCTGCGCATGGCGATACGGCTGCTCCTTCAACAAGAAAAGGACCCTCACCGTCCATTTGCCGATAAAAAGCGTGGGAGTGACAGCCAGATGCACGTCAAATCCGTTTTTCATTTTGTTTCCGCTCTCCAGCTACCCGTTGAACGCCTGGCGTCGTGATCGTGAAGACACGGCAATATCGGCGTGCGTGCCCAGTGTGTAAGACCGGCGCAACCACTGAAATTCATCGGTGCTTGGCGTTTTTAATCCGTCGAAGCGAGCATGCGCCTCGGTGATTTCTCGGACCGTGATCGGCAAAAGCACCATGAGGAACATGGGTGTTCCTCATTGACAGAAGTCGCAGCAAAAAAAGAATGAGTTGACCATCGGCTTTGGCCCTCTCGGGGCCGACGCGCAACACCACGCGACCCATGGCAAAGAATTTTCTTCGGTTACCGATGAGTTTTTGCTGCCATGCCGGTCTCACCTGCGAGCGGTCGGCGTGTGTGTGACCCGCCGACATGATGATTCACACAAGGACGGCCTTATGACAGGAGAGGCAAGATGAGTGGCAATACTGCAATGAGGGGCGAGAAGATTTACGAGATGGAACTCGATCTTACTGGAGTCACCGACTACGGCGTGAGCATGGAGGCCGTCCTTGCCGGCCAGCAAGCGATTCCACTACACGGCGCCCGGTTCGATCTTGCGGTCGGTGGGCGGTACAAGGGCCGCCTCGCGGGCCGTGCGCGCGGCGTCGACTATGTGCGGGTGCGCGCCGATGGTCGCATGGAGCTCGACCTGCACCTGATCATCGAGACCGATGACGGCCACCGGATCGCGTTGTCCGGCGACGGCCAGGCGGCGCCGCGACCCGGCGAGCCGGTGCTCGACATCTTCGCAAATGTCCGCCTCTCCACAGCCTCCAAAGAATATGCGTGGGTCAATGAGCGGCAGATCTGGGGTGTGGGGACCGCGAGCCTTGCGACCGGGAAGGTCCTCGCCGAAGGCTTCATGCAGTGAAAGCGACATCGCACAGGAGATCACTCCTACGAAAACACCGCCGATCGTTTCGCCCGAGGCGTGGGAAGCCGCCCGCCTCGAGATGCTGGTGAAAGAGTTGACCGACGAGCCTCACATCCCACGCAGAAAAACCCGGTCAAACACCGATGAATTTCGGCCACCGCGCCGGTTCTACAGGTGAGGCCGGCAAGGACGCCGGCAACAGGAGGATGCAATGCTTTCATTGACAGGCAAAAACGTGGTCGTCATCGGCGGCAGCCGCGGCGTTGGACGGCGGGTCGTGGAGGCCGCCGTCCGCAACGGTGCCCGCGTGCTGGCGGTGGCGCGTCAGGAAGGCCCGCTGCGGCAATTGGCCAATGACGTGCCCGGCACCGAAATTCTCGCGCTCGACGCAACCGATGACGGTGCGCCAGGCAAAGTTTTCGACACCCTTAGGCCGGATATCCTGGTGGTGGGCGCAGGCGCGTTTCCGCCGGCGGCGCCGCTGCACAAGCAGAGCTGGCTGGAGTTCAAGGTCAACTGGGAGACGGACGTTAAAATCACTTTCAACTTCTGCAAGGCGGCGCTGCTGCGACCGTTGCCCGCAGGCGCGTCAGTTATTTTGATCTCAAGTGGCGCCGCGCTTGCCGGCTCACCGAATTCAGGAGGTTATGCCGGAGCGAAACGTACGCAGATCTTCATCGCTGACTATAGCCAGAAGGAATCGGATCGTCTTGAGCTCGGCTTGCGGTTCACCGCGCTTGCGCCGCGCATGATTCCAGAAACCGACCTCGGCAAGCATGCGGTCGCGGGCTATTCCCGCTATCTCGGCATGTCGCCAGACGACTTCATTAAGAGCATGGATTCGCCGCCGACCGCGTCTGATGTCGCGGCCGCGGTCATCCAGCTGGCTACGAACCCCGATCATTCCAAGGGGAAAACGTTCGTGGTTTCCGGCAAGGGCATGCAAGCCGCCGCCTGATTGGTGAAGCATTGATGAGGGCAAACGGAGGGCTTAATGTCGATTGCCATGACAGCGACCGAACCATCACGTCGAGATCAGGTGCCGGAGCGGTCAGCGCGGGCATTTGAGCAACTGGCCGAACCCCTCCGCCGGGAAATAAAAGTGCACTGTTACCGCATGCTTGGCTCGCTGCACGAAGCCGAGGACGCGGTGCAAGAAACCTATTTGCGCGCCTGGCGTAGCTTCGAGACGTTCGAAGGAGGATCGTTTCGCGCCTGGCTGTACAAGATCGCCACCAACGTCAGCCTCGATGCCCTTGCCACCCGCAAGCATGTGCAACGCTTGTTGCCCGACCAGCGCGCTCCGGCCACTGCGGAAATGCCAGACGGGACACCTGCAACCGAGGTGGCGTGGCTCGAGCCTTATCCGGACTCGCACCTGGAAGGCATAGCCGACGATGCACCAAATCCGGAGGCGCGCTATACATCCCGCGAGGCCGTCAAACTCGCGTTTGTCGCCGCCATCCAGCAGTTGCCGCCGCGCCAGCGCGCGGTGCTCCTGCTCTGCGACGTGCTCGGCTGGGCAGCCGCGGAAGCCGCGACTTTGCTTGGCGGCTCAACGGCGTCGATCAACAGCGTCCTCCAGCGGGCGCGTGAGACGCTTGCCAAACGCTATCCCGACGGCCGGCCAGTGGAGGCGCCCCGACCAGATGCCACGCAGCAAAAGCTGCTCGACCGCTATCTTCGGGCCTGGGAGGGGCTCGATCTCGACAGTTTTGTGTCGCTCCTGAAAGAAGACGCCACGTACACCATGCCGCCTTTGCCGCAATGGTATGCCGGGCGCGAAGCGATCCGCGCTTTCTTTGGGTGGGCGTGGGAGTCGTATGGCGGCTTTCGTCTGGTGCCGACGGCAGCCAACCGGCAGCCCGCTTTCGCGGTGTATTCTCGCTCCGGGACTGAGGGACCTTGGGCCGCGCACTCCATCCAGCTGCTTTCGCTAGACCAGAATTCAATTTCGGGGTTGACCCTGTTTGTCAAACCCACCGGCCCGCAGCTGTTTCAAGCCTTTGGACTGCCGCTCATCCTTCCAGACGCCGATGTCCAAATGCCGTCCGCTCCGCGCAATTCCTAAATTGTGCCAATGGGGATGTCGCTTGATAGCAGCGGACATTTCTCACTAACGCCGAAATAACTTCATAGACAGCATCCACGAACGGGCGGCCGCAGTGAACCAGAATCAGCAAAAACGCCTCTCCGAGATATGCCGATGCGGCAAGGTGAAATTGGAGGCAGTCGGCCGGCCGATTCTGACCGCCTCCTGCTATTGCGCGAGTTGCCAAGAAGCCGGAAGTCGCTTTGAGCAACTGCCTTCCGCGCCACCCGTCCTCAATCCCGACGGTGGAACAGACTACGTCCTATATCGAAAGGATCGAGTGCAATGTGTGACGGGGCAGGAGTATCTTGAAGAGCACCGGCTCAAGCCTGATTCTCCGACCCGGCGGGTCATTGCCACATGTTGCAATTCGGCAATGTTCGTCGACTTTACCAAGGGACATTGGCTGACGATGTACCGGAACCGCTTTCCGGCGGGTGCGCCGCCCCTCGAAATGCGCGTCATGACACGAGACAGACGAGACGGCGTCGCGCTTGCTGATGACTTACCGAATTATGATGGTCTCTCCGGCAAGTTCATGTTGAGGCTTATCGCCGCTTGGATCGCGATGGGTCTCCGCAGGCCAGAAATCACCTTGGGAAAGACAGTCCGCAAGTCGCACTGACCACTTGCCGCGGGCGCAACTTCGCGCCGATACGATGGTGCTACCCCAATTTAGGACGAGCGGGTGTACTTGGCGCCAGCCTTCAAGGCGATGGAGGCGTCGGTTGTGGCAATCCAGATACCGGCAAACACCGCGCCCAGACCTATGAGCAGATTGAGCGTGATCGGCTCGCCGACCAATTGCGTCGCCAAAAGTCCGGCGGCAATGGGATTCACCGTCATGGTATTAGCGACCAGCGTCGGCGTCGTGCGTTGCAGCGCCAGGACCCATAGAATAAAGGCGGCCGCGCCCCCGCCGATGCCGAGGTAAGCCCCCGCAGCCCATTGCGCTGCGTTAAATTCGGCTAACACGGCGACGCGGCCGGTCAGCGCGCCCACCGCGATCAGCATCGCTGCACCGGCGCCCATGCCGACGCAGAGGAATCCGAGCGCGCTTGAGCGCACGATGAAGCGGCGTGACCACACGTTGTAGAAAGCCATGCACAGCACGGCGCCAGTCATGATCGCCTCGCCACGCCAAGCGCCCTCAGGCGCAGCCGCAAGGCCGGAAGCGAGCGCCCCCAACACGCCAAGCATGGCAATCGCCACGCCAAAACTCTTGCGCACGGTCAGAGGCTCAATGCCGAGCAACGCGCCGACCACCATGGTTTGCACCGGCAGAGTGGCGAGCGCGAGACTTGCGCGCGCCGCGGTGGTGTAGCCGAGTGCGATATTGTAAAAGACGAAGAACAGCCCGAAGAAGCAGATGCCAAGCGCGGCGACGGTGAGCCAGTCGCCGCGCGGCGGAAATTTCGCGCGCAGCACCAACGTCGCTGGCAACACCAGCATGAAGCCGATGCCCCAGCGCAGGATGGCGAGTGTGATGGGATCGGCGTTACCGGCAAGATAGCGCGTTACGGCAGCGGCCGAACCGCCAAGCGAACTTGAGACCACGGCGATCAGCACTCCGATTGTGTTGTCCACCGCTGCCTCCCTGTCCCGGCGCTCTGCGCTGTGCCATCATGCTCAACCCCGCAACAATCGCGCAACTACCTCGCAGGTACTCATGCCGGAAAAAGGAAATTTCGCCGTGCTCTTGCGGTGGTGGCGCGCGCAACGAGGGCTATCACAGCTCGCGCTTGCGGGACGCGCCGGCATTTCGCAGCGGCATCTAAGCTTTCTTGAGCTTGGTCGCGCGCAGCCGAGCCGCGACATGGTCGGGCAGATCGCAGACGCACTCGACGTGCCGCTACGTCAGCAGAATGTGCTTCTGGTCGCGGCTGGCTTTGCGCCGGAGTGGCGGGAGACCGAGCTTGGCGCACCAGAGTTTGCGGCCGTCAACGGCGCGCTTGATTACATGATGGCGCAGCAAGAGCCGTATCCGGCCGTCGTGGTCGACCGGCACTGGAATTTGCTGCGCGCGAACAACGGCGCGGTGCGGCTGGTGGAGTTTCTGGTAGGACCGCTGGCGCCCAGCACCAAGGTGAACCTCGCCGACGCGCTGGTCGCGCCCGGAGTGCTCAAGCCGTTTCTCACGAACTGGCCGGAGGTCGTGCGCTATTTCATCCACAGTGTGGAAGCGGATGCGGCGGCCGACGGAACCAAGGAAGCGGCAGCCCTGCTGGTGCGGCTGCGCGGATATGAGGGCGTGCGCGAGGCCGTGGCGAGAGCGCCACCCCCGCCGTCCGCGCCGGTGCTGCCGATGCATTTCCGCAAAGGCAACACGTCGCTCAAGCTATTCACCACGATCGCGACCTTGGGAACTCCGCGGGACATCACCTCGCAGGAGCTGAGAATCGAGAGCTTCTTTCCAAGCGACATCGACACGGCAGAGATCCTGCGAGGATGGGCGGTAGATCAGCGATCCGCAAAGACGTAGTCAGGTGACGCACGGTCGCTACTGCACTCAGCCGACATCGACCTTCAATGAATGTTTGCTGGTGTCAGAGGTACCGCGGGGGCTGGCACCCACTGCGTTATTTTCGCCTCGGCGCCGCTGGAGGCCCTCCAGCTTTTTTGACGCATCACCGCGCCCGACCCTTGAACCTTCGCTTTGCCGCCGTGACTCACGATCAGGGCGTATGCCCGAATATGAGAGGGCCATCATCTTGAATTGAAATGCCACAATCGGAGGGACTGCCATGAGATCTAATTTTAGACTCGCAATGGTAATGCTCGCTGGCGTCGCAATCGGAGCTATCGCGGTCCAGGGCCTCCACGCTCAAGGAGCCAAGCTGAAAGCTTACTCTGTCGGCGAGATCGAACCCCTCGATGCTTCAGCCCAAGCCGCATACCTGCCTGCTGCCCGGAAGGCGATAGAAGCAGCCCATGGTCACGCTTTACGCACCGCGGCCGGACGAATTGTTCAGGTAGAGGGTGGGCCAGCCCCCAAAGGGGTGGGAATCGTCGAATGGGATAGCTTGGACGACGCCGTAACGTTCTACAAGTCGACAGCCTGGGCGGACCTTGCACCCCAGCGCGACAAGGCGGTCAAGGTCGTACGGAGGTACGTCGTCGAAGTCGAAAAGTAGCCGTCTTCATCCCAGACGGCGGCTGCGGGGCCCCGACCGGAAATCAGGCGCCGGTGCCGCACCGCGGCACAAATTGAACCTGCACAAACTGAAGTTTCCGGAACGAACTCGCCGCTCCCTTGATACGGGCAATTCAGATCGCCGGCATTGATTCAATGCCCCTCGAATGACATCAGCGTCCGGACCGGCACATCCATCGCCCGCAGCTTTGCAGCACCGCCGAGATCCGGCAGATCGATGATGAAGCAGGCGGCGACCACGTCGGCGCCGATCTGGCGCAGCAATTTCACCGCGCCTTCCGCGGTGCCGCCGGTGGCGACGAGATCGTCGACCAGGATCACGCGCTCGCCGGGATGGACGGCGTCGGCGTGCATCTCCATCTCGTCGAGGCCGTATTCCAGCGAATAGGCGATGCGCACCGTGGTGTGCGGCAGCTTGCCTTTCTTGCGGATCGGCACGAAGCCGGCCGAGACCTGGTGCGCCACCGCGCCGCCGAGGATAAAACCCCGCGCCTCGATGCCGGCGACCTTGTCGATCTTGTTGCCAGCCCAGGGATGCACCAGTTCGTCGACGGCGCGGCGGAAGGCGCGCGCGTCGGCGAGCAGCGTCGTGATGTCGCGAAACAGGATTCCCGGCTTCGGATAGTCCGCAATGGTGCGGACGCACGCCTTCAGATCCAGATCGAAAGTCATAGGTGCAGTCTCATTTTACGATCCATTCTTGTCATTGCGAGCGAAGCGAAGCAATCCAGAATCGTTGGCAAGGATGGCTTACTTCGTCCCGGAGCCTGTCATCGGGCGGCGCTTTGCGCCGACCCGTTGGCTCCTCGCATGACGGCTCCCATCAATTGACTTGCGCGCCGAGCCGGAAAGCGTTTTCCACAATGCGCAAACCGACCTCGCCACTGAGCGACATCAGCGATTCCGGGTGAAACTGCACGCCGCCGACCGGCAACGTCTTGTGCTCGATCGCCATGGCGACGCCGTCCTCGGTGCTCGCCGTTACGCTTAGCACGTCCGGCATGCTGTCGCGCTCGACAAACAGCGAATGGTAGCGGCCGATCACGATTTCATTGGGCAGGTTCTGCATCAGCCGCCCGCCCCGCACCTCGACTTGCGAGGGCCGTCCGTGCGCGGGCTGGGTGAGCTGGCCGAGCTGGCCGCCGAAATACTCCCCGATCGCCTGCACGCCGAGGCAGACGCCGAAGATCGGCAGCTTTTTCTCCAGCGCCGCGCCAATCGTTTTGGCGATGCCGAAATCTTCCGGCCGGCCGGGACCCGGCGACAGGACCAGAAGGTCCCAATTCCTTTGCTTGAGCATTTCAAGGGCGTGCACGTGCCGGACAACCGTGATGTTGGCGCCGACCTGCCGGAAATAATCCGCCAGCATGTGGACGAAGCTGTCGTCATGATCGATCAGCAGCACCTGCTTGCCGGACCCCGTAGCATCGGGCGCAAAGGTCGAGAGCGGCTTGGGCGGATCGCCGCGCAGCGCCTGGAACAGCGCCGCTGCCTTGACCTGGCATTCGCGATCCTCGGCCGCGGGGTCGGAGTCAAACAGGCAAGTGGCGCCGACCCGCACCTCGGCAAGGCCGTCCTTCATCCGGATGGTGCGGATGGTCAGCCCGGTATTGATGCTGCCGTCGAAATTCACCGCCCCGATCGCGCCGGCATACCAGCGCCGCGAGGAGCGCTCATGGTCCTCGACGAACTGCATCGCCCACAATTTCGGCGCGCCGGTCACGGTCACCGCCCAGGCGTGGGTCAGGAAAGCATCCAGCGCATCGAAACCGGGCCGCAGCATGCCTTCGACATGGTCGACGGTGTGGAACAGTTTCGAATAGGTCTCGATCTGCCGCCGCGCCAAGACCTTGATCGTGCCGGGCACGCAGACCCGCGCCTTGTCGTTGCGGTCGACGTCGGTGCACATGTTGAGCTCGAACTCGTCCTTTTGCGAATTCAGAAGCTGCCTGATCTGCTCGGCGTCGCCGATCGCGTCAGAGCCGCGCGCGATCGTGCCCGAGATCGGGCAGGTCTCGACCCGCCGCCCGTCGGAGCGCACGAACATCTCCGGCGAGGCCGACACCAGGAATTCGCCGTCGCCGAGATTCATCAACGCGCCGTAGGGCGACGGATTGATGCGGCACAGCCGTTGAAACACTTCCGCCGGCGAGCGTTCGCAGGGTTCGGCGAACAATTGCCCGGGCACCGCCTCAAACAGATCGCCGCGCGCGAATGCCGCGCGCGCAGTCTCGACAGTGGCCTGATATTCGCCGGGCGCGTGGTCGGAAAATCCCTGCCGCGGCGTCCTGGCGTAAACGCTCTCCGGTGTCTCGCGCGGCAACGCTTCGGTCGACTTGCCCTGCCAGGCAAAATCATAGCTCAACACGACGCCGCGCCCGGTGGCGCGGTCATAGGCCAACAGCCGATCCGGCACATACAGCACGATGTCGCGCTGGTCTTGCTCGCGCGCGCGCTTCGGCACAAGATCCTCGATCTGGAACACGAGGTCGTAGGCGAAGGCGCCGAACAGGCCAAGCAGCGGATCATCATTGGCGGAAAACGCCGCGACCAGGTCGCGCACCAGCGACATCACGCTGGCGCGGCGCGTGCGCTGGTCTTCCTCGACCGGTGCTGCGCCGCGCAGAATATGTCCGGCAAGACGGGAAGCGGTCTTTTCGGTGACGACGACGCAGGGCTCGCGCAAGCTGTCGCCGAGGAAACTGATCAGAACTTCACCGCGCGAGTTCAAGGCTTGCAGCGAGAAATCGAAGCCGGTGGTTTCCAGCCGCAGCGGCGGATCGGAAAAGCCGAGATCGAAACTCTCGTAGCGGCCCGGCACGGTGGTGCCCGACGACAGCACGACGCCGCGGCGGCTATCCAGAAGCTCGATCAGATCATCCAGCCGATTGGCGCCGCCGGTGAACTGCTCGACCGACCGCAACACGGAAAGGCCGCCGCGCGTACGATATTCGCTCCTGGCCGGCAGTGAGAATACGGTCCTGTTCATGTGATCCTCTTACGAAACTTGGCCCAAGGGAACGCCACACAGGACAAACGAAGGGCGCCGCACCTGCGATGGCGACCTCTGGCGATGGGAGAAAATGAAATCGCACCGGCCACCTCTTTAAGAGGTGCGCCACCAACGACGGAATGGGCGGACGGCAGTGCTCATGGGTCAGGTAAACACCACGGCGCCGCGGGGACGTCAAGGGACCCAAGGCCTTGAAAACCTAACAAGGCCTTGAAAAGCTAAGCCGTGGACGGGCCCGAAAATAGGCGTAGGATTTAGCCGAGGTTCGGCGGATCAACGCCGGGATTAAGGGAGACGCGCCATGCTAAGGGCACTGGGATATGCCGGGTTCGGATCTGACAAGCTCGAGGATTGGCGGCAGTTCGGGACCAGCCTGGTCGGCCTGCAGGCGGTGGAACGCGGCAACTCACAGCTCTCCTTCCGGATGGACGACCGCAAGCAGCGTATCGTCATCGACCGCGCGATGGGCGAAGGCGCGCGCTTCTTCGGCTGGGAGGTTGCTGACGGCGCTGCGCTGGACGCGCTCGCGGCGCGGCTGGAAGGCGCAGGCGTCGCCGTTACCGCCGAAGCGGTGGAGCTTGCCGACAACAGACGCGTTCGCGCGCTGATTTCGTTTCGCGATCCCGCCGGCAATCGGCTGGAAGCGTTTTACGGCGCCGAGATCGACGAGACGCCCTTCAAGCCCGGACGTTCGATTTCCGGCTTCCGTACCGGGCCGCTCGGCCTCGGCCATGTCGTGCTGACGGTCGAGAACATCGACGCGGTGATGCCGTTCTATGTCGACGTGCTCGGCTTCCGCCTTTCCGATTTCATCGAAAAACCGTTTCGCGCCTATTTCTTCCACATCAACCCGCGCCATCATTCACTGGCGCTGATCGAAACCGGCAAGAACGGCTTGCATCACCTGATGGTGGAGCTGTTCTCGCTCGACGATGTCGGCCAGTCCTACGACGTCGCGTTGAGCGAGGAAAATCGCGTCGGCGTCACGCTCGGCCGCCACACCAACGATTTCATGACCTCGTTCTACGCCAAGACGCCCTCGTCGTTCATGGTCGAATGCGGCTGGGGCGGGCGCGAGATCGATCCCGCGACCTGGCAGCCGATCGAAATGACGGACGGACCGAGCCTGTGGGGCCACGAGCGGGTCTGGCTGCCGGAGAAAGATCGCGAGGTGGCGCGCGAAATGCGGATGCGCGCGGCAGCCTCCGGCCTGCGCGCGCCGGTCCAGGTGATGGAGGGCAATTACAAGCTGATGTCGGGAACGTGTGCGTGGTGGGATGAGGTGAGCAAGGCTGGTTGACACAGTCGCCTCACGTAGGCCGCGACCTCCAGGCAATCCATCGTGCCGCAACCGAAGACTGGATTGCTTCGTCGCTTCGCTCCTCGCAATGACGGTCTCACCCCAGATGCTTCCTGAAAAACTCCGTGGCGCGGCCCCAGGCGAGCTCCGCTGCCTGGCGATCGTGCACGCTCATGCGTTGCTCGTTGACGAAAGCGTGTTCGGCATCATAGCGATACAGCTCGAGCGATTTGCCCGCCGCCTTCATGGCTTTCTCGAAGCCGCCGACGAGCTCCGGCGTGCACCAGTCGTCCGTGTTGGCAAAATGCGCCTGTAGCGGAATCTTGACGTCCGCGGGTTTGGCCGCCTGCTCCGGTGGAATGCCATAAAACACCACGCCGGCGGTGAGCTCCGGAATTTTGGTGGCGCCGATGATGGTCACCGCGCCGCCGAGACAGAAGCCGGTGAGACCGACCTTGGCACCGTTCCTGGCAAGATATTGCACAGCGCCGCGCACCGTCTGCGTGGTGGCGTCCATGAAATCCAGCGAGTTCATCTCCCTGCCCGCGGCATCGGTGTCGTGATACGGCACCACCTTGCCCTTGTAGAGATCGGGCGCCAGCGCATCGAAGCCCGCGACCGCAAAGCGATCGCACATTCCCTTGATCTGCTCCTGCAGCCCCCACCATTCCTGGATCACCACCACCCCCGGCGCGTTGCCGCGCGCGGCATTGGCGAGATAGCCGTGCGCATCGTTGCCGTCCGGACGCTTGAACGTAATGCTGGTACCCATGGGTTCCTCCGGTGGTTTTTACTTAGGGGCCGACCGGGGACTATTTTGTCCGTTGCGGGATCCAGATGCAATCGCTGACCACCCGTCATTACGAGCGCGAGCGAAGCAATCCATGGCGCGGCATAGTGACCATGGATTGCTTCGTCGCGGAGCCCGTCATCGGGCGCGCATTCGCGCGACCCGTTGGCTCCTCGCAATGACGGGGTTCAACCAACAAAAAAGCCCCCGCAGGGGCTTCTTCAAATTTGCGTCACTCGGGTCCAGCTCAGTGCGCCTCGGCCCAGACCTTCTTCTTGGTGAAGTACATCATTCCGGCGAAGATGATCAGGAACACGAACACTTGAAAGCCCAGGTGTTTGCGCGCCTCCATGTGCGGGTCCGCGGCCCACATCAGGAAGGTCGTAACGTCCTTGGCATATTGGGCAACCGTCGCCGGCGAACCATCGTCGAAGGTGACCTGGCCATCGCTCAGCGGCTTCGGCATCTTGATGGCGTGGCCGGGGAAATACTTGTTGTAATAGGAACCTTCCGGAATGGTCACGCCGGGCGGCGGCTTGTCCTCAAAACCCTGCAGGAGCGCATCGACGTAGTTCGGGCCCTGCTCCTGGAACTGGGTGAAGAAGTCGAAAATGAATTTCGGAAAGCCGCGCTCATAAGAACGCGCCTTGGTGATCAGCGAAAGGTCCGGCGGTAATCCGCCGCCATTGGCCGCGCGAGCTGCCTGCTCGTTGGGGAACGGCGCGGGGAAATAATCCGCCGGCCGGCCCGGCCGCTCGAACATTTCGCCCTGATCGTTCGGGCCGTCCTTGATCTTGTATTCGGCTGCGAACGACTTCGCCTGCGCTTCCGAATACCCGGGACCACCGGGATCGGCGATATTACGAAACGCGATATAGTTCAGCGAGTGACAAGCGGAGCAAACTTCCTTGTAGACCTTGAGACCGCGTTGCAACGCGCCGCGATCGAACTTGCCGAACGGACCTGAGAACGACCATGTCTGCGACGGCGGTGTCTCATCCTCGGCGGCCCGCGCGTTCTGCGTGGAGCCGGCGAACAGGGCGCCCGCTATCATCAGCGCGATCACGGTCGACACCATGGGCGCGGTCTTGCGTCCGGTCTTCGCCAGCACATCGTCGGCGATCGAATTCGGCAGCGGCTTCGCCTTTTCGACCCGGCTGAGCAACGGCAGCACGATCAGGAAATAGGCGAAGTAGCAGAAGGTCAGGACGCGGCCTGCGATCACATAGATGCCTTCGGGCGGCTGCGCGCCGAGATAGCCGAGCAATATGCCGACGATGACGAAGATCCAGAAGAACTGCTTCGCCAGCGGGCGATACGTGCACGATTTGGTTTTCGCGGTATCAAGCCACGGCAGGAACACCAGGATCAGGATCGAGGAGAACATCACGACCACGCCGGCGAGCTTGTTCGGAATAGAGCGCAGCATCGCGTAGAACGGCAGGTAATACCACTCCGGCACGATATGGGCGGGCGTCACGCCGGGATTGGCTGGAATATAGTTGTCGGCGTCCCCGAGGTAGTTCGGCATGTAGAAGATGAACCACGCGAACAGGATCATGAAGCAGGAAACGCCGAACAAATCCTTGATGGTCGCATAAGGCGTAAAGGCCACGGTGTCCTTTTCCGTCTTGGCCTCGACGCCGGCTGGATTGTTCTGGCCTGCGACATGCAGCGCCCAGATGTGCAGCACCACGACGCCGGCGATCACGAACGGCAACAGATAGTGCAGCGAGAAGAAGCGGTTCAATGTGGGATTGCCGACCGAATAGCCGCCCCACAACAACGTCACGATGCTATCGCCGACATAGGGAATGGCCGAGAACAGATTGGTGATGACGGTGGCGCCCCAGAAACTCATCTGGCCCCACGGCAGCACGTAGCCCATGAAGCCGGTCGCCATCATCAGAAGGTAGATGATGACGCCGAGGATCCAGAGGATTTCGCGCGGCTCCTTGTAGGAGCCGTAATACAGGCCGCGGAACATGTGGACGTAGACCGCGAAAAAGAACATCGACGCGCCGCTGGCGTGCATATTGCGCATCAGCCAGCCGTAGTTCACGTCGCGCACGATGGCCTCGACCGAGTGGAAGGCCATGGTGGCCTCCGGCGTGTAGTGCATCGCCAGGATCACGCCGGTCAGGATCTGCACGCCGAGCATGAACGAAAGGATGGCGCCGAACGTCCACCAGTAGTTCAAATTGCGCGGCGTCGGATAGGCCACGAAGGAAGAGTGCATTAATCCGAAGATCGGCAGACGCCGCTCAATCCACTGCAAGACGGGATTGGTCGGTTGGTAGTCGGATGGTCCGCTCATGATGCGATCCCTGGGGAAAAACGACGACGCGATGGCGCGATGCCTCGGAGTTCGATCCGAGGCTAGCCGATCTGGAGTTTGCTATCGGAAACGAACTGATAGGGCGGCACCGCCAGATTGGCGGGCGCGGGCCCTTGGCGAATGCGACCGGAGGAGTCGTATTGCGAGCCATGGCAAGGGCAGAAGAAGCCGTCGTAATTGCCCTCGTGGGCGATCGGGATGCAGCCGAGATGGGTGCAGATGCCAATCACGACCAGCCACTGGTCGTGACCTTCCTTGACCCGGGATTGGTCGGTTGCCGGATCGGGCAGGCTGGAGACCGGCACCTGGCGGGCTTCGTCGACCTGCTTCTTGGTGCGGTTCATGATGTAGATCGGCTTGCCCC
>Ga0209153_1000442_pt1 | contig 19605 bp, 13 predicted proteins | sample GraSoiAngelo_120_FD_185877 | JGI IMG/M metagenome (GOLD analysis project Ga0209153, IMG submission 185877) | Grasslands soil microbial communities from the Angelo Coastal Reserve, California, USA - 14_0919_09_20cm (SPAdes) (version 2) | ecosystem: Environmental > Terrestrial > Soil > Grasslands ...
TACGAACCCACCCCCCGTCATTCCGGGATGGTAGACCCGGAATGACGAGATTCTCCGATGTGCACTTGCACATCGTGGTTCGCGCTTTGCGCGCCCCGGAATGACAAGGCGAACAAAAAGCCCGGTCGTTCGGACCGGGCTTTTGAATTTCAATCCTGTTGTTTCTTTCAGGCGGCTTCGTCCTCGACGGCGGCGTCGTCACCGTCGCCTTCTTCGACATCGCCTTCGGCCTCACCCTCGGCGCCGGCCTCAGTTTCGGTCTTGGCGCCGCGGCGCGGGCTCTTGGCGAGCTGGCTTTCGATCTCCTTGACCGCTTCGGTCTCGGTCGAATGCTGCACGACGGCGATTTCACGCGACAGCCGATCAAGCGCCGCTTCATAGAGCTGGCGTTCGCTGTAAGACTGCTCGGGCTGCGATTCCGAACGATAGAGATCGCGCACCACTTCGGCGATCGCGACGATATCGCCCGAATTGATCTTGGCTTCATATTCCTGGGCCCGGCGCGACCACATCGTGCGCTTGACGCGCGCGCGGCCTTTGAGGGTTTCCAGGGCCTTCTTCACCAGCGCCGGCTCCGACAATTTGCGCATGCCGACATTGGCGACCTTCGCGGTCGGCACGCGCAGCGTCATCTTGTCCTTCATGAAATTGATCACGAACAGCTCAAGCCTGGCGCCTGCGATCTCCTGCTCCTCGATGGCCAGGATCTGGCCGACGCCATGGGCGGGATAGACCACGAATTCATTGGTCTTGAAGCCCTGACGCTGGGTCAGGACCTTCTTTTCTTCGACGCGCGGCGCGGCAGCAGGCGGCTTCGCCGCGACGATAGGCTTATGCGCCACCGGCTTGGCAGCGGTCTTCGGGGCAGCAGGTTTAACAGCAGCGGGTTTAACGTGAGTCTTGGCGGCGTGCTTCGAGGCAGTGGCCTTCGAGCCCGTCGCTTTCGCGGCAGTCTTGGCAGTCTTATGTGGCATTGCGCTTCTTTTGTTCTTGGAGGATTTTGCAGCCGATCCCTTCACGGAAGCCCGGGCGCGGCTCTTGGTTGCGCTGCGGCTGGCCGGAGCGGCTTTTCTGGAAGATTTGGAAGCACTCTTTTTACGCGTTTTCTGTGACACAGCCTGTGCGCGGAACTGCCACGCCCCTGTTCGATGTTTTCGCGGAAACCCAACAAAGGGTCAAAGCGGCTGACCCGATTCAGCTCACAATGTGCCCAATATAGCACATTTTCCGTAAAAATCAATGATTTAGAGGCCTTCAGGGCGGCGGCGGCGACATCAGCCCGATTAGGGTTAAGCTTGTGGTGCAAAGATACCAGCGCTTTCAAGCGAAACAGCTCCTGTTTGCGGGAAGAAACCGGGTCGAAAACAGAAGGCTCCTAGTCTCCGCTGCCAGGATTTGGGGAGAAATATTTCTCGAACTTGCCTTCCATCCCTTCGAAATCCTTGGCATCCGCAGGGGATTCTTTCTTTTGGGTGATGTTCGGCCAGCTTTTGGCGTATTCGGTATTCACCTCCAGCCACTTCTCCAGGCCGGGCTCGGTGTCCGGCTTGATGGCATCCGCCGGACATTCGGGCTCGCACACGCCGCAGTCGATGCATTCGTCCGGATGGATCACCAGCATGTTTTCGCCCTCGTAGAAGCAGTCGACGGGGCACACCTCGACACAATCGGTGTACTTGCACTTGATGCAGGCTTCAGTGACGACGTAAGTCATCCAGGGCTCCGAAAACGGTCAATTTTCACTGGTTGCCTAGCGCAGCTGGTGCGCTGCCGCAAGGGAAGCAGCAAGGGAAGCCGGATGCGCTTCCAGCAGGTTATTCCTCACTCAGATAGTCATTTTGGCGGATCCTGCAAATCCTCATAGAGCACGCGCGCGGCAATCGCATCACCGCGGCGTTCGGAAAATCCGGCCACTTTGAGAATGCGCACGCAGCGATCAAGCCCGATCGTCAAGACGTCGCCTATTTTCACGCTGTGTCCAGGCGCCGTCTCGCGCACGCCATTGATGCGGACATGCCCTTCTTCGACAAGTGCTGCCGCACTGGTGCGCGCCTTCACCACGCGCGCATGCCACAGCCATTTATCGAGACGCTGACGCTCCAATTAGCCCTGCTGATTTTAAGCGTTTAGTCCTTGCGGTTGGCGGTGAGCTGTTCCTTCAGGGCCGCGAGTTTGGCGAACGGCGAATTGGGATCGATCGGACGGTCGCGTTCGCGCGGCGACGCGCTGGTGGCGTACTGGCGGTGCGAGGGACCGCTGTCACGCTTGTCACGTCCGCCCTTGTCGCGTCCGAAGTCGCGCCCATGCTCGCGGCCGCCTTTGTCGCGCCCGCCCCGGTCACGATCACCCTTACGTTCGCCGCGGCGTTCTTCCTGGGATTTGTCCCGGCGCCCCTCGCCATTCCGCTCCCTGCCCTTGCCTTCTACGCGCTCGCGCCGCTCGCCCTTGTCCTCGCGCGCCTCGGCGGCGGGCGCGCCATCGGCTGGCGCGGCGGCTGCGACCGGTACACCCTCGCGCGGCTTGTGAAAGTCCCGGTGGCGCCGTCCGCGCCGGTGATGTTCGCGCTTCTCGCCTTCGCCGGCCTCGCCGGTCCCGGTTGCAGGTTGCGCGGCCGCGGGCTGCGCTCCTTGCTGCGCACGGTTCTGATGGCGGTGACGATGACGATCATGCCGCGGCCGGCGTTCGTCGGACCGGCCGCCTGGCCGCCAGACTTCGACCAATTCTGGAGCCGCGGCGGGCTCCATCGCAGCTTGAGCGACGGTTGCATCAGGCGGCGTAGTCTCGCTGGCGCCAGCCACCTCAGGCGTTGCTTGTGCCGAAACCTGTTCTTGAGTTTGTTCTTGAGTTTGTTCTTGAGTTTGTTCTTGGGTTTGTTCTTGCGCTACCTGCGCAGACGGCGCTTCGACGGCGGCCACAGGCGCCGGCAGCACTTCGGTCGCGCCGAGCGCCTCTTCGCTGGTCGCAGGCGTAGGCGAAACTTCCGGCAGCAGCGCAGCCGATGGCGAGGGGCTGCCGGAAACCGGCAAGGCGGTCTCTGGTGGCGCGGTCTCTGATGGCGCTGTCTCTGGTTGCGCCGGCTCGGCGGGTGCTTCCGCCACGGTCTCGACCGGTGCTTCCGCCGCGGTCTCGACGGAGGGAGGTGTCTCGGCTGCTGCGGGTTCAACGGCCGCTGGCTTCGGCGGCAGTGGCGGGCGGCGGTCCATGCGGTAGCCGAGCGCGCGCAGGATCGAGCTAAAATCTTCGCCGGCCGAGCCGGTGAGCGATGTCATCGCTTGGGTCACGACGAAGCTGCGGCCATCGAACGCGCCGGCGGGCTTGGTGCCGGGCGAGGTCTCGCGCCAAGCGAGCGCCGGGCGAATGAGATCGGCCAGCCGTTCCAGTATATCGACGCGCACCGCGCGTTCGCCACATTGCCGGTAGCCCAACACGCGGTAGGCATCGCGGGCAAGCGCGTTGTCGACCGGAAACGAGGTGCGGCCAGAGCTTGCCAGATGCTGCGCATTGGAGAGCAGCGAGAGATCGACATCGTCGTGCTTCAGCGCCCACAATAGCGAGGCCAGCGATCGTGCCGCCGGTTTCAAAAGCGCCGGTAGATAGAGGTGATAAGCGCCGAAGCGGACACCGTATTTGCGCAAAGAAGCCCGCGACGGCTGATCGAGGTCCTTCATCTCGGAGGCGATCTTGGCGCGCTCCAGGACGCCAAGCGCCTCGACCAGCTGGAACGCGATGCCGCGCGCGATGCCGGTAATGTCCTCGGCCTTGGTGAGTTCGAACAGCGGACCCAGCAGCTTTTCGATATGGCTCTTCAGCCACAGATCGAGCCGCGCCTGGACTTTGTCGCGCGCCGCACCATTGAGCCGCTCGTCGGCTACGATGCGAAGCCGCGGATGCAGCGCGTCCTCGGCTGCCACAAGCTTGGCAACAGCATCGCCGGTCCAGCGGATCGTGCCATCCGAGGTCAAAACGAACTGATCGTCGGGTGCTGTGCCCAGCTTTTCGGCACGCGTGTCGATCTCGCCGGCCAGCGCCTTTTGCGCGGTCGCCTGCAAGGCTTTCGCATCGGAACCGGCCTCTGTCGCGTCGGGCGCGAAGGTGAATCCGTCGAGGCGGCCGATCACATGGCCCTCAACGGTGACTTCGCCGGTCTTGCCGATTTCCGTATTCAAAACGCTGTTCTCCCGCAGGCGGCGCATCAATACACTGGTACGACGATCAACGAAACGCTCCGTAAGCCGTTCATGCAGCGCGTCGGATAATTTATTTTCGACCTCGCGCGTAATTCCCTGCCAATGCTCGGGATCGGCCAGCCAATCCGGCCGATTGGCGACAAAGGTCCAGGTGCGGATCTGCGCGATCCGGCCCGACAGCGTGTCGATATCGCCATCGGCGCGATCGGCCTGATCGACCTGGGCGGCAAACCAGGCGTCGGGAATGCGGCCGTTCTTCATCAGAAAACCGAATAAACTCGTCACAAGTTCGGCATGCGCTGCCGGCGAAAGCTTGCGGTAATCCGGAATCTGGCAGGCCTCCCACAGCCGCTCCACGGCGCTCGCGCCGTGCGCCATATCGCGCACGTCGGAATCGCGCGCGGCGTGATCGAGCACGCGCAGATCTTCGGCGATCGGCGCGCGGGTCAGCGCGTCATGACCGGGCGTCAGCGCCAAGGAGACCTGCAAGGCGCCGAGCGATGTGAAATCCAGCTTCGAATTGCGCCATTGCAAAACTTTCACACTGTCGAAGCTGTGGTTCTGCAATGCATTGACGAGCTCCGGCTCGAACGGGGCACAGCGGCCGGTGGTCCCGAAGGTGCCGTCACGGGTGGCGCGCCCGGCTCTCCCGGCGATCTGGGCGAATTCGGACGGGTTGAGGCGGCGGAACTGGTAGCCGTCATATTTTCGGTCGGAGGCAAAGGCGACGTGATCGACGTCGAGGTTCAGTCCCATGCCGACCGCGTCGGTCGCGACCAGATAATCAACGTCGCCGGACTGGAACAGCTCAACTTGCGCGTTTCGAGTGCGCGGCGACAGCGAGCCCAGCACCACGGCCGCGCCGCCGTGCTGGCGGCGGATCAGCTCGGCGATCGCATAAACCTCGTCGGCCGAGAAGGCGACAATCGCGGTGCGCCGGGGCTGCCGGGTGATCTTGCGATCGCCGGCGAATTCGAGCTGCGACAGCCGCGGACGCGTGATGATGGAGGCGCCGGGCAGCAGCCGCTCGACGATCGGGCGCATGGTGGCCGCGCCGAGCAGCAGCGTTTCGTCGCGGCCGCGCCGATTGAGGATGCGGTCGGTGAAGACGTGCCCGCGATCGAGATCGGCTGCGATCTGGACTTCGTCGACCGCGAGGAACGACACGTCGATATCCCGCGGCATTGCCTCCACGGTGGAAACCCAGAACCGGGGGCTTTTCGGCTTGATCTTCTCTTCGCCGGTGATCAGCGCGACGGAATCGACGCCGGCCCGATCGGCGATCTTGTTGTAGACCTCGCGCGCGAGTAGCCGCAGCGGCAGGCCGATCATGCCACTGGAATGGCCGAGCATCCGCTCGATCGCCAGATGGGTCTTGCCGGTGTTGGTCGGCCCGAGCACCGCGGTGACGCCGGAGCCGGGAGCCCGTTCGCGGGTGAACGCTGCTTGAGGGGAGAAAGCCATATTTTCTAGGGTTTCTGTCGTCGCGTGGATTAAGTGCGTGGACTTAAGATTGTGTCACAATGCGACGCCTGCGAGGTCGCGGCTTAAGCTCTGGAACGAGTCTAGAACGAATCGCGCCCGAATCGCTGACTCCACCCCATGTCCTGCTTCGTTCACCGCAACATCTCGCGTTGATGCTTTAACGCGGCACTAGATCAAGTTTGACGCGCCTCTACAAGCGGCGGTTCGACGGTGGATTTCTTAAAATTTTGGCAACTCCGGAGTCGAATCAAAAGGCGACAAGAGTCAAGCCGTGACTGAGGGGGCTCACTGCGTCTTGGCGACGCGCGGCGGCGTCGGCTGGGTGATGAACTGGGTCGCCTCCAACATCGCCGGACCGAGTGGGGTCGGGACCTTCAGCCAGTACGGCACCAGGACCCGGGTTCCCGCGACCGGTGCAAATGCGATCTCCATGCTGCGCTGGGCGGCAAGATATTTAATCACCGGGCGATCGGGAATATAACCCGCGACCGGCGCGAAATAGAGCGCGCAAACCACGACCGGGCCGCGATAGCCGCGCTCGGCCTTCACCGTTTCCATGCGCTTGAAATCGAGCTTCAGGTCGTAGCGCATGCGGCCGTCGAACACTGCGACGCCGGCTCGGCAGGCATCGGGACCGAGCGGATCGGCGGTGCCGGGCACCCGCAGGAGCGTTGCCGTCATCGGATCAAAGACGGCGCGGCGATGCGCATCAGTCACCGGAATGCGGTCGGCATCGACCGGCGGCTCCGGATTGATCCCGAATTCCTTGACGTTGCCGTTGGCAAGAATGATGTGGATCGCCTCGGATTTCTTCGCAGTGGTCGTGGTCCCGGAATAATTGGTCGCAACCAGCGCGCCGTTGACAACGCGGCCCTGGGACGCGCTGGTGCCGCTTGCGCCGGAAAAGGCCTTCAACATGCCCGACGTGCCGCCGGAAGCAGAAGCGGCGAACTGATCGTCGCCGATCTCGATGGTCCAGGCGCCTCGGCCAACGGGGATGCCCGACAGCGTCGCCTCATATTGCGCGTCCAGCCTGCCCTGGGCCGAGGCCGAATGCGGCGCCGCCAGCAGCATGACCGCGCCGGCGAGCCCAAACCAAAGCTTCGATGACAGCTTCCTTGCAGGCCTGGTCGAAATCACTGTCTGGGTGGTCACTGACCGACGGTCCTGCTGGTAGCGCGCGCTAAAGTACATCTAAGCAAAAATATCCGCCGAACAACGAATTGGCGTGTTTTCGGGCCAAAATGCCCGCCTCATCTGGAACCCCGCCAAGCTCGCTTTGGAATACGCCCTTTATATGATCCATAAGCTGTGGGAAGCCTCGCGTTAAGACAGCGGGAAACCTTGCGAAATTGGCTCTTCGCGGCCCAAAACCTTGGACGTCCAGAACCTTGACGATTTGAGGCTTCCCCCCTATACGTCCGCGGTTCCTGGAAATGGACGAGATTTTGAACCCCCGTGGCGCCGATCAAATGGCGCGCTGGTTTAACGGGGATGGAAGAGGATTTCTTGCGATGTCGCGGCGCTGCGAACTGACGGCCAAGGGCCCGCTGGTGGGTCACACGGTGAGCCACTCCAACATCAAGACTAAGCGGCGCTTCCTGCCGAACCTGTGCAACGTCACATTCATTTCCGACGCGCTCGGCAAGAACGTGCGCTTGCGCGTCTCCACCAACGCGATCAAGAGCGTCGACCACAATGGCGGCCTCGATGCGTTTCTATTGAAGGCCCGCGTCGCCAACCTCTCGCCGCGCGCGCTCGAATTGAAGCGCCAGATCGAGAAGAAGAAGGCGGCGGCAGAGCCTGCGAAGCAAGCGAGCTGAGTTCTAGTCGCAATCGCAGAGCGCCACCGGTACACCGAGGAGCCCGCCCAGTATCAGGACGCGGCTTTCCTCCCACCGGATGCTGTTACGAAGCGCCCAAATATTTGCCGCCTGCACCCCCCACGCTGCACGCCATCATCAATGGGACCGGCTGATTAAGGTCGAAGCTGAGCGAGCTTCAATCGTAGAGTTGGAGCGTGACACCGCGCTCTGAGAGCTCTCCATCGGCTGCGCCGGCGTGCTGCAGAACTGCGCCGGCGATAACGTGCAGGAGCAAGAATAGGATCAGTATGGCCGCGACCAGCATCTCTTCCGTGCGCGCCGGAAGCTGCACCGATGACTTGCGCCGGGACGGAGCCTCATCTGTCAGCATGATGGTGCGCTCCCGAAGATGCATTCAGCTCGCCAACGATGCCGTGTTGGGCCTGATCGAGAAGATCACGGTGCTGGAAGAGAATACGTTCCGCCTGCAGTCGGCGCGAATGATGCAAAGCATCGACAATCGTCACAAGAATGCTTTTTATGGTTCGGAGTAGACTTGGCGATAATTCATTAAGAGAAATCTTCGTCGCAATTGATGGCGCGTACCTCACCGTCGATGCTCCTGCTCTCAATAACACGGCGCGCACCCTAACCTGGGCGTTCCAGTCCGCATGTGATCCGAATTACATTTCGACGCGTGTTGATCCGATCGCAAACTCGCCCCCGATACGGCGTCATATCGATCTATCTGGGAACGAAGTTTGGGCGGGCACGACGAACATCGTGACGTTCGACGGGATGGAATCGGATTGCTTACACCGGCCGACCTGCTCCTTCGGGAACGACGGCAAATGAGTGTGGTGACATTGGCGTGGTAAAGACTGGAATAGCTCGCCGGCGGGACGCGAACCTGCAACCGGACCGTTGACAACGGCCTGGTCGAACGATCCGGCCGTTCTGCTTTAGGCTGCCTCAGCCCGTTAGGGATCCGAGATAGCGGATCGCCGCCATGCTCGGCAGGAAGGTGTAGGCGCCGCCTTTGGTGGTGACGAACCGTGGCAACCCCCGCAGCCGGATCGGTGCGCCGGATTTCAGCGGCAGGTCGAACCAGCTGGTCTCCGGCTCATTGGCGCCGAGCAGCGGATCGTTGGAGCCGGTGATCCGCGGATCCTGCAGGCCAAGGTTCAGCCAGTCGCACGACATCGCCTCGAATTGCGCACCGAGGTTGGCGCCGATGAAATTGCCGAGCAATCCGCGCTTCGGTTCATTGGGATCGCGCGGTTTCGCCGGATCATGGACATAAGCGGGTCCATAGGGCATGCCGCGACGGACCAGACGCCGGCTATGATTCGCCACCCGTTGCACGATCTGCCCGCCCCGCGGGTTGCAGCGCCGGATGTGAGCTCCGTAGGGGCAACGCGCGGCGCCATCGTCGTCGAAATTGGTGTAGTCGAACTTGGTCCGGCTCACATCGGGCGACGGATTGGGCGTATCGGGGGACAGTGCCAGCGGCACGCCATTGCGCCAGCGGCCGCACATGGCGGCGGCGATCACCTCGCGCAGGGCATCGTGACGCGGGAGGCGCTGGCCTTCCTTCACCTGGATGTTCGCCTCTGCGCCGGGCGGCAGCAATTCGTTCACCTTCGGGTGCTCGAGCAATTCGGTCGCAGCCGCGGTGAGATACTCCTCGAAGCCGACCACGTCCTGCTCCAAGACCCGAAAGGCGTTGAAGCTGCCATTGTATCCGAGTGGCTCCGGCTCCGGGATGCGCCACTTCAAACCTTCGAAATTGGTCGGATATCCGAGCAGCGCGGTGCCGAGCGGCGCCATCGGCTGGCTGTCCGAAAAACTGTCGCGGTCGTGGATCTCTGCGAACCTCGGTTGCGAGATGTTGTCCTGGTAATTGAAATGAACGTAGTCGCCGTCAAAACACCAGCCGTCGCGCACTCTGAGCAGCTTGAAGGCCTGTTGGCCTCCGACGGCGTCGTGCTGAACGCGATCGAGCTGAGCGACGTCGTCGGCGTAGATCGACGCGATGAGATGGACCCGCGCCGGTTCGTTGAAGGGCTGCTCCCAGTTTTCCGGCGCACTCGGTCCGGCGTCCCCGAGCTTGATCGCCCGCTTGTTCATGCCTTGGACGAACTCGGTCGGGAAGGTCGCGAGCGAGGCGGCCGGAGTGCCGAGCGCCCGCAATCCCTCAAAGGTCAGGCCGATGTTGAAACAGGTGTCCGGCTTGGTCGCCCAGCGCTGCCCGGACTCGGTTGCGATCTGCGGAACGCCGCCAGTGCCGGATGTAGCGGCGGTGAGCCAGCGGCGAGCCGCGGCGCGGTCGCTGATTTCGAGCATGAGGTAGCGCACGCGAGGCTTGCGATAGCCGCGCAGGATGTTGCCCTGCACGTCGGCCGGATTGAATTTGCAGCTCACCAGCCCACTCCGAATTGCTGGCGGACCTGGGCCGCGGAATAGCCGGGATAGGCGCGGTAGCCGCTGCCGAGCGACACGTTGCGATTGACGTTAAGTTGCAGGATCAGTTTGCGCGGCAACAGCCGCAAATCGTCGTTGCCGGCGCCCGCATCGCCATTGGCTTCTTCCTGGTCGCGCAGGATATCGGTCGCGACGTCCGACACCTGATAGATGTCGTGGTCGTGCACCCAATCGATGAATTTCTCGACGTGCTTCGCCGACGGGATCACGTCCTCACCGCCTTCGACCAGTTCCACCACGGCGTCGAACACGCTCCCGATGGTGACAATGAAGTCGCGGATGTAGTTCGAGAAATCCCCGTCATAGACCGAGAACATGCAGATATTGTCGTCGACGATCACGAAGCGCGCAAAGTGCACGGTGCCGACATTGTCGAGGCCCGCGTAAATCTCGTCCTTGTTCTGGGCGATGGCGAGCGCGGCCAGGGCACGGCCGACCGCCGATTTGTCCTTGAGCGGCATGACCAGGTTCATCATGCGCTGGACATTGTCGCCGGGCTGCACGGATGGACGAGGGCCGCCTTCCAGACGTTTCACCGGCGTGCGCCACGCCCAATAGGGCACCAGGATCCGGCCTGCGATGAACGCGAAGGGTTTCGTGGTGGCAAGCCAGTCGACCCACTGATCGAGCTTGTCGCCAAGCCAGTCGAACCAGCCTTTCTGGCTTGTTCCGCCTTCTGCCTTGGTCTTGGTTCCGTTCCTTGCCATCACATTCACTCCGGTAGAAACGGGCACTGTGTGACGCCACGCCGCTTGCGCGAATCCTCGTAGGCGTCGCGGCGGGCTTTGAGGGTCGGATCGGCCGAGGGTTCGATGCCGGGCACGAGGCGCCACGGATTGAAGCTCAGCTTCTCGCCGTCGCGGACCTGATCCTCGGCGACCTTTTTCAGCGTCAGCGTCCCCATCACGACCCGGACGCGCCGGGCCGGCCACGGCACGGTGGGATCGTCGAGCGCGTCGCCGGCCTCGCCGATCGTCATCATCAGCATCATCCGGGCCGGCCACTCCTTGAGCCGCCGGCGAAGTTCTTCCTGCAGGTACTCGTTGTCCGGATTCTTGCTGGTATCCTTGGTGGTCTGAACACCGGCGACCGGCTTCCAGGAGAAGCGAACTGGGCGGCGCACGCCGTCAGGACCGACGATGAAGAAAGTATGCACGGCATGATAGACGGCGCGGACATAGCTTACGGGCGCGCCGATCATTCCGGCCTGGAACACCGCGAGCTGGGCGAAGCGATGCTTGTTGGCGTAATCAAGCGTGCCGGCATCGCCGCTTTGGTTTTGTCCCGGCGGCGGGTTGGGAAGCGGACGCATGAGCGACAACAGATCGCCGATCTTGCGCAACGCCGATTCCCGCTTGACCGGCGTCTGCCGCGCGCTCTTGGTGAAGTCGAGAAACTCATCGACGCCGCGCACGAAGAACTCGCCGAGCGTCATCGCGATCAGGTCGGTGGCGCGGTCGCCTGCCAAATGGAAGCGCACAGCCATTCCCCGCACGTCGTTCCAGCCGTCATGCCGTTTCGGACTGCCCGATCCGTTGGAGAACCGCACCGTGACGGGGATGGGGACCCGCTTTCCCTGAACGCGCTTGATCTGAAAGTGCTCGGCGATGCAGTAGGTGCGCGCCACCTCGGAGGCCTCGAACGTGCCTTTGACCCCGATGCCGACGGTGTGAATCGGTCTTTTCCCGGGATCATGATCCGGGAAATCGGCGATGATGCTATCGACCAGCCGCTTGGCCACGGGATCGTCCATGCCGCCTCCCCTGCCGGCGGACCGGTACACGCCTTAAGGGTGCCAAGCTCGCCTCCACTCAACCTGCGCTCAGTCCTCGCCAGACGTCAATGATGTACCTTCGGGCCTCGGCGAGGTCAAACCGGGAGCCACGGGCCGCCGCCAGCTCGAACGCATCCGCACCCAGCCTGGCCTTGGCTTTGTCGACGGCGTTGCGGGCCGCCCGGTCGAGCTTTAACGGCGACGCCTTCAGCGCCCCCACCAAAACCGCAAGCTGTTCGTCCGCTTGCAGCGCCAAAAGCGGCTGGAGCAGGGAGCGGATCGTGAGCCAGGTGTAGAAAGTCGTCCCGTGGCTCGGAAGATCGATCAGGTAGCGAACATGGATCGCGAGCGCCTCGGCAGGCAGAGCATCCGCGGCTTTTAGATCGGCGATCAACTGCTTGACCCGCTGCGAGCCCAGGTGATTGCCCGCCATCACGGCCCAGTCCGCGGAGACCTGGTACTCATCGATGGCGCGTGCGGCATCCTGCGCGATACCCCCGCGCGCATAATAAACATATCCCATCAGCGTGGGCTGCATCGCGGGCTGTGCGATCTCTGTGGCTTCGCGGACCAGTTCGCGCGCGCCCTCCAGATCTCCCATCCGCGCCCTGACGTAAGATGCCACGCACATCGACATCACCTGGCAAGCGGTGTTTTCCGCAAGCTTGGCCTGCTCTGTTGCGGCCGCAAGCTGATCGATGCAGCCTCGGGTGTCGCCGGACCACTGCGCCATCTGGCCGGCGACATGGGCAAGCCAGCCCTGACTGCTGCGCGACCTCGCGGCCTCAATCCTAAAGCCGCGCTCCACGAAGCCCGCGGCCTTGGTTTGATCGCCCTCGGCGTGGAAGGCGTGGCCGGCGGCTCCGGCCAGGAACATCGGCGCCTGTTCGAGCTCATCGGCGCCCGGCCTTGCCATGATCCGTTCGTACCAGGTCGCGGTTTCAGCTCCGCGGTGCGAGTAGTTGAACAGGAACAGAGGCGCCGCCAGCTCCGCCGCCAGTTTCAGATTGCGCGTGACGGTCCGCTCGAAGGCGGCACGCAGGTTGGACAATTCGTCGTAGATCGCGTTTGCCGCCTTGGCTTCATTGACGGTCGCGATCTGTTGACCGAGTTGCCGGCATCGCGCCGCATAGACCTCGCAATGGCGGGCCTCCACGGTCTGGAGCGGGGTCGCCTGGTCCAGCATTTCGCGGGCAAAGGCCTGCACGGTTTGCAGCATTCGCAAATGATGACGGCTGGTGTCGCGCGCGAGCAGCGACGTCTCGACGAGTTCGTCGATCCCGCGCAGCACCTCGGATTCGCTCGTGATGTCGCCGGCACAGACGGCGAGCGCCTGCTCTTCATGGAAGGAGCCTGAGAATACCGACAGCCGCTGCAGCACCTGGCGGCTGTTGGGATCGAGCAGCTCGTAGGACCATTCCAGCGTCTGCCGCAGCGTTTGGTGGCGGCCGCTGCGGCGGCGGAAAATGCTCGCTTGCAGGTCGAGCGGCTTTGTCACGCCGCTTTCGATGCTCGCAAGACTATGCCGTCGCAACTGCGCGGCTGCGATCTCGATGGCGAGCGGAATGCAATCGAGATTGGCGCAAATCCGCTCGATGACGGCAAAATCATCCGCCGTTGGATGAAAACGCCGATTGCCGAGCCGGCCGCGTTCTTCGAACAGGCGCGCGGCCACGGATTGCCCGGCACCATCGGCGCCTTGCAGGCGGGCATTGAGCGAGGAGACCTCGTACAAGGCCTCGCCCTCGACCCCGAGCGGACGCCGGCTGGTGTTGATCAGGAATAATTCGCCGCAGGTCGAGCCGAGCTCGGTGATGGCATCGGCGACCGGATCGAGCACATGCTCGCAATTATCCATCACCAGGATCGCGCGCGAGCGCTGCAGGCGTTCGAGCACCTGGATGCGCGGCTCGGTGCCGGGCACCGGCAGGATCAAGAGCGCTTCGGCGACCGCCGGCCAAACCTCGCTGTCGCGCTCCAGCGCCGACAGATCGACCAGCCACGCGCCATCGGGAAACGTCGCCTCCAGCACGCGGGCGAATTCGATCGCAAGGCGCGTCTTGCCCATGCCGCCGGGACCAATCAGGGTCAAGAGCCTCGATTCAAGCGCCACTTGCGCCAGCTCGTCGAGCTCGCGCTCGCGGCCCAGGAACGAGCTCAGGTTTGCCGGCAGGTTGCCGCTGGCGCTTTCGCGTTTGCCCCCGATCGGCGGGAACGCGGTCGGCAGGTCGGACGCCGAGACCTGGTGAACCCGAATAGGTTCGATGCCCTTGAAATGGTGTTCGCCGAGGTCGGACAACTGGAACGGCGTCCGCACGAGGTCGGTCGCCAGCCGCTCCACGGTCACGCCCGACAACAGGATTTGATCGGCGTTGGCCGCGCTTTGCAATCGCGTCGCCGTCGGCAGCGCGGGGCCGAAGAAATCATTGTCCCCGCGCGCCCGCGTCAGCCCGGTGTGGATGCCGAAGCGGATCTGCAGCCGCCCGGTGGGGCCCCAGGAGATCCGGCGCATCTCGCGCTGTGCTTCGATGGCGGCCTGCACCGCATCGAGCGGCCGGTCGAAGATCGCCAGCACGCCGTCGCCGGTCGAGCGGAATGGATCGCCGGCATGACGGCGGATCGCGTCGCACAGAATCTGGTCGTGCAGATCCATGGCGTTCATCATGTCGTTGGGATAGCGGCGCAGCAGCGCGGTCGAGCCCACGATATCGGTGGTGAGGATCGTCCTTTCCCGGACATCCGCCGATGTTTCAGACGATTCGGTCCTGGTCATCACGTCGCATTCAACCACGAGAATTAGCCTGCACTTTCCCCACCCCCATGGCTGGTGTCCCTCGCTTCCCGGTAGCACAGGGCAGCCAGCACCGGCATGCACCCAGTCCCAGATCGTAGGTTCGAGTTCGAGAGGACGGCCGGCCCGCAACCCAGCAATTCCCGCAGGCCAGCGGTCTCAAAGTGCCCTGACGATACGGCAGTTCGAGGGCGGCTCACTTCTACGTGATATCGGGAATGGGTGCAATCGAGGGGGTGGTGGGCGGACCATGCACGGTGCGGCATGGAGAAGTCGATGATTTTCGCTGACGCCGGAACCGGACACGAAACTCTTACCCCGCCCTCGAATGAAGTGCCGGTCGGGAAAGAGGCCTAGCGACGCAGCTGGCGAAGAAAGCGAGCTGAAGAGTTCGGCTGGGTCGAAGGGGCTTTTCAGTGGTGGAATTCCCCTCGCAGGGCTCCCCAGTCTGTCAATAGCAGCCTATGCTTCCCCTAACACAGGTAAGCAACCGCGGCGTGCATAAACAACAAGACGGAAGACCACGGTTTCTTACATCGGCTCGCAAGTGGGGAGGGGAATGAACGTTGCTATAAAGGCTGTTAAGCATGCTGCGCCGGGACCTTATTTAGGCTTTGCGTTACAATCGGTGCGCCTCTGCTATCACCTGCTGACTTGCCCTAAGGAGGCGCAAGTTTCGCTGGAGCATTTGGATGACGTCGCCATCCACAATCCCGACGACACCCTGGTTCTCGAACAAACCAAGAGTGCATTGAAACAGAATCCGCTGTCGGATTGGGCGGTAGACTTGTGGAAGGCAATAGCCAATTGGCTTGATAGCACATCGGCAGGCGAGATCGATCCGGAGAAATGTAAATTTCGACTCTATGTAACGCCGGAGCGAACTGGAGCTTGGGCGGAGGCATTGAGTAAGTGCCACTCGGCTGAGAATGTTGCCAGTCTTGTGGCGGAAATAAAAGTGAAGCATGCGAAGAAAAAATCTTCAGCTTGTGCTCCGTACTTGCAGCGCTTTCTCGATGCACCGGAAAAAGACCGTGTCGCCATCGTAACGAACCTAAGTGTGGTAAGCGAAGAGGATCCTATCGAAGTCCTGCGCGCTCTTATAAAGCCAACAGTCGCACCGGTATTGGTCGATGTCCTTTGCCACTCTGCAATTGGCATGGCCAAAGAGCAGGCGGATCACTTGATACGCAATGGCAAGCTCGCGTTGATCGATGGCAACGTATTCAAGGCCAACTTCATAAGCTTCGTGCAGAAAAATAATCTCCCTGGTTTGCTCACTTCATTTACGGCGGCGCCCGGACAAGATGAGGTTTCAGCGGTACTATCAAAACGCCCAACATTTATTCGTCAGCTCGAAATCATCGAAACTAGTGAGGAAGATCGGGTAAGGGCGGTCAGCGATTTTCTGAGAACATCGGCCGATAAATCTGTATGGGCGGAAAGCGGCCTCGTGTTTGAAGGCAGCCTTCGGGAGTGGGACGATGATCTCGTGCGGCGTCACGGTCTGGTCTCCGGTGAAGTCTCTGATCTCTATGCCACTAAGGATGCTCCATTTAGGGGGCGCCAAAGTTACCGTCGGTGCGCCCAGTTGCAACCTCCACTCGATGGTCGAGCAGTGCCAGGACATTTCGTGCACGGATGCTTCAACGTACTCGCGGACTCTATGCGACTCGGTTGGCATCCAGACTACCAAGCCTTTCTGAATGAAAGTACGTGATGGTTACGGTTGCGCTGAGCGCCCCCTCTCTGAATGAAGTCGAAATCGTCCAGAATCCGGCATTAGGTGCATATGCTATTTGGCGTTTTGGTTTGGGGTTTCAAAGTGAGGATAGCCGTCCAGCTGCTTTCCCGCTCGCGTTCCTAGTTCTGCCGCTTGTTCTACATCGGCCAACCTTAGGGATGATCAGCTCAACGCAAAGGGCATCGGGGCTAGCCTTGTTTGCTGCTAAGCTAAGCCACGAACGTGAAAATCTACTTGCAGTACACGAACGTGCGCTTGCCCTTCGGCGACTGACATTGCAATCAATCGCCATGGGCATCGGGGAGCGTCTCCTGACGCTTGACTACGTATCCACGACCATCCGCGCCAATACGCCTGACTCGACCATTCGAAAGCCGGTGCTGCCCGAACGAATTAGGAATTTTGCGGGAGCCGCGGACAAGGTCGGCTATTGGTGCTCCAAGCTCAGTTTGCACCAAGTTGCATCTACGTTAGCCGTGGAGTTCTGATGTATTTTCAGCTTCGCAAGCTCGTACTTTGGCCTCGCACTAACGCACCACCCCGGGTGCTAACATTTACGCTTGGAAGCGTTAACATCATTAGCGGCGCATCTAAGACCGGAAAGTCTGCAGTTATTCCCATTGTCGATTACTGCTTGGGCGCGGACAAATGTGCTATCCCGGTCGGTGTCATTCGCGAGAATTGCGCGTGGTTTGGAATTGTCCTTGAGACAATCGAGGGACAAAAGCTTTTGGCAAGGCGCGAACCGGGCGACCAACAGAAGACTGGTGACATGGTCCTCATTGAGGGGCCAGAAGTCGAAGTGCCCGATCGTATCAATGAGAAGAACACCAACTTAGATACTGTCAAAGATGTTTTGAACCGATTGGCTGGACTGACCAATCTTGAGTTCGAGCCAGGCACAGAAAGCGGATTCAAATCACGCCCCAGTTTTCGCGATTTAATGGCCTTCACCTTTCAGCCGCAGAATATTGTCGCAAATCCAGACGTGATGTTTTTCAAAGCCGATACGACGGAACATCGGGAGAAACTGAAAACAATTTTCCCTTACATCCTTGGTGCCATCACAGCCAATGTGTTGCAGGCAAGATTTGAGCTAGATCGACTAAATCGGATCTTACGCCGCAAAGAGGTGGAACTCCGGGGAATCGTATCGGCGACGTCGGCGTGGCAGCTTGAGGCGCAGGGCTGGCTTAGGCAAGCAATTGAACTCGGGCTCCTACCCGCCGACCAAACTATACCCGCAGACTGGCCCAGCGTTGTTGATCTGCTTCGCCGCATCGCCGCCAGCAATACTCGAAACGCCAGGCCTACCCTCGCGGGAATCGACGTAACCCTTACGCGACTTGAGATACTTCGTCGCGAAGAGACCGAGGTCGCCGCGAGACTCAGTGAGCACAGGCAACGCCTCAACGAGCTACGGCGATTGCTAGAGAGTAGCGAAGCTTATGGTGGCGCCATGCGCATTCAGCGAGATCGCCTTAGTCTTGCGAGTTGGCTTCGAGGCATGGTCGATAATGATGTCAATGACCCTCTTGTCAAATTGGGGCATGGTGAACGAGACCGGCTAGTAATTCTCTGCGATAATCTTGAAGCCTTGGAGGTAAGACTGAGATCTCATCCCAGTGTATCTGATACACTGGACAAGGAGATGTTGCGTCAGCGCTCGGCAGCGGAAGAGGTACTTGGACGCCTGAATCAAATTCGGGCAGAAGTTACGGATCTTGAGCGGAATTCTGAGGCAGCTCGAGAGGTCGCCGACCATTTTGATCGAATGGAGCGCTTTCTCGGACGGCTAGAGCAAGCGTTGCAACTATACGACAGAGCTGACCAGTCCTCCGATTTACGGGATGAAATCTCCAAATTGCGTACGCAAATCGACCAGCTACAAAAAGTTATTTCCGAAGCTGAAATCCGACGAAAGCTGAGCAATGCGCTTGGTAGGATCGAAAACTCAACGAGCCAGCTTGTGCCTCGTCTCGACGCTGAATGGCCTGATGCGCCTGTACGTCTCATCGTCGACGACTTAACCGTCAAGGTCATTCGTGGAAGCAGAGACGACTATCTTTGGGAAATTGGAAGCGGAGCCAACTGGCTCGCGTATCATGTGGCGCTGACGCTAGCCTTACAGAAATTCTTTCTCACTGAACCTAATCATTTTGTGCCCGGCCTACTTATCTATGACCAACCCAGCCAAGTCTATTTCCCGAAGCGAACAGCACACGAAGACGATGCAGATAACATCACTCTAAGCGATCAAGACGTTGTTGCAGTTAGAAAGGTATTCGCCCTTCTTGGTGAAGAGGCCCATGCGGCAGGGGTCGCCTCCAGATAATTGTGCTCGATCATGCTGACGAAGGAGTGTGGGGCGGGCTTGCTGGCGTTGGCTTGACTGAAGAATGGCGTGGGAGTGCCCTTGTTCCTTCAGAGTGGCTGAGGAGGTGAGGCCGATGCGATGGTGAGCTAGGTGACGGGTCCATCTATTTGATTCCCCTAGCTACCCTCTCGCAAGCTCGGTTGATTGCGCCAGACGACGACGGGCAAATCGATGCGCCGCGCATTGCGTTGCATGCTTGCCATGCGCAAATTGCCCGTCGCGCTAATTCGTCGCAACCCGACGGCATTGCCGCTGACCCCAAATCAGATTTACGACTCATCTCGTCCCGCTCCTCTTAAAGGGGCGCTCGCGATCGTCACGAACGTGGGGCGGGATGCGGTGGACGCAGACAGCGCGCAAGACGAACGCGCTGCGAGCGGACGGTGAAATCGTGTGGTCCTGACGCCCCGACGCTGGCGTCAAGCTTGCAGGTCTCGACCTGCAGGCGACAGTGGCAAAAAAGCCCGGTCACTGGGGAGAGCGCGTTATAAGCCGTAAACCATTGCGCGGGGAATGTCGGGTGAAACCGGTGTGACCGTGGTGACTACGCTCGTGCGCTTTTTTCTTTGCGTGCGAGGCTGCGGGCGCATCGTGCGCCCGGCATTCCCTGCGCCCTCAAATATCCGAGGGACATTGTTCTTAAAGCTCGGGCGCACTCCGCGTCGCGGGATCGCGGACTCATCCCCAACTGTCATCGTCCGGCTTGACCGGACGATCCAGTATTCCAGAGGCGCCAGCGATGGAGTCGATAGGCCGCGGCGCACTGGATACCCGCTTTCGCGGGTATGACGAGCAACACAAATTCAAATGGTGGGCTCGCTTCGCTTGGCCGTAAGCGGTGTTTTGCGGCCACCTTTCAGGTGATGTGCTGATCTGCGAGTCTGCGGTTTGGTTTTGACCGTTAGGCTTAGAATGGACACTGAACATATTGCTATCACGGAGCCGGTTCGGCGGCTGG
>Ga0209153_1000443_pt1 | contig 19600 bp, 16 predicted proteins | sample GraSoiAngelo_120_FD_185877 | JGI IMG/M metagenome (GOLD analysis project Ga0209153, IMG submission 185877) | Grasslands soil microbial communities from the Angelo Coastal Reserve, California, USA - 14_0919_09_20cm (SPAdes) (version 2) | ecosystem: Environmental > Terrestrial > Soil > Grasslands ...
CGCTGCATGGTCGGCTGCAACGTCTGATCGAGATTCTCGAAGGCGAGGTCGAGAAGCGGCAACTTGACCGCACGATTCAGGCGCGCGTTAAGCGGCAGATGGAGAAGGCGCAAAAAGAGTATTACTTAAACGAGCAGATCAAGGCCATCCACAAAGAACTCGGCCGCAAGGACGAAAAGGCCGAGATGGAAGACCTGCGCAAGAAGATCGAAGAGGCCGGCATGACCGAAGAGGCGAAGGAGAAGGCCATGCAAGAACTCCACCGCCTCGAAGCGATGCCGCCGATGTCCGCCGAAGGCACGGTCTCGCGCACCTACATTGATTGGCTCTTGAGCGTGCCGTGGAAACAGAAGTCGAAAGAGATTAAAGACCTGAAGAAAGCCGAAGAGGTCTTGAACGACGATCACTACGGGCTGGAAAAGATCAAGGAGCGCATCCTTGAACACTTGGCCGTTCGTCAGTTGGTTAAAAACCCCAAAGGCTCGATCCTCTGCTTCGTCGGCCCGCCCGGCGTCGGCAAGACGAGTCTCGGTAAATCAATCGCGCGTGCGACCGGCCGTAAATTTGTTCGGCTGTCTCTCGGCGGCGTGCGCGACGAGGCGGAGATACGCGGCCATCGGCGCACTTACATCGGCGCTTTACCGGGTCAGATCATCCAGATGATGAAGAAGGCGGGCACGGTCAACCCGGTCATCCTCTTGGACGAAGTGGACAAACTCGGCGCGGATTTTCGCGGCGACCCATCGGCGGCTCTGCTTGAAGTGCTCGACCCGGAACAGAACAACACGTTCCAAGATCACTACTTGGATGTCGAGTACGATCTCTCCAAAGCCTTCTTCATCGCGACGGCGAACGTGCTGCACACGATCCCGCCCGCGTTGCAAGACCGGCTCGAAATCTTGCGCCTCTCCGGTTACACCGAGCGCGAGAAGTTGGAGATCGCCAAACGTCATCTCGTGCCGAAACAGGCCGAAGGCAGCGGCTTGACGGTTGACCAAGTCGAGTTCACAGACGACGGCATACTCGAAATCATTCGCTCCTACACGCGCGAGTCCGGCGTGCGCAACTGCGAGCGCGAGATCGGTTCGTGCTGCCGCAAGGTCGCGCGTAAACTCGTCGGCGAACAAGCGGGCGAAGGCTTCAAAGAGATCGTCACCGCCGAGCGTGTGCGCGAGATGTTGGGGCCGATCAGGTTCAGACAACAGCACGCGGCGACCGAGAGCGAGATCGGTTTGGCTCTGGGTCTCGCGTGGACGGAAGTAGGCGGCGAGGTCTTGCAGATCGAAGCGACGTTGACGAACGGGCGCGGGCAAGTGACCTTGACCGGTAAGCTCGGCGAAGTCATGCAAGAGTCGGCCGCAGCCGCACTCACTTGCATCAAGGCACGCGCCGAGCGGCTCGGCATGAGTCTCACGCACATACGCAAACGCGATCTGCACGTCCACATCCCCGAAGGCGCGATCCCGAAAGATGGCCCTTCGGCCGGCGTTACGCTGGCGACCGCGATGGCTTCGGCCTTGATGCGCGTGCCCGTGCGCAAAGAGGTGGCGATGACGGGCGAGATCACGCTGCGCGGGCGCGTGCTGCCCGTCGGCGGCATCAAAGAGAAACTGTTGGCCGCGCACCGGCTCGGCGTGACGATGTTGATTCTGCCGAAGGACAACGAGAAGGATTTGATCGAAGTGGACGCAGAGGTGCGCGCCGCGCTCGACATCCGGCTGGTTGAGACGATTGACGAAGTGCTCGCGCTCGCGCTCGAAGAGGCTTGCCCGACCGACGCGACCGCGACCGACGCCGCGACGCCGCAGCCGCCCATCTGGACGCCGCCGCCCGCGCAGAGCACGCCGACGATGGCGGATTAGATCAGCTTGCATTTGGTGAACGGTCGCTCGCAACACAGAGTTCACAGCCGAAGCACAGAGGCTGCAGAGACAAGCGATCTCAAATTTCAAATCTGAGATTTGAGATCAGTTCGGCTCTGTGTCATCTGTGTTGAAGTGATCTTTAGTCACGCGCAATCAAACGCTTTAAGTCAACTTATCCAAGGGTCAACTAAACATTTCATGCTGCGCCTGTCCGTCACGAGGACTGTGTGGCGGCGGTGCGCAAAGTTCGAGAAGGAGCAAACTTAAATGAGCAAAGCCAAGGACGCCGATCTGATTCTGAAACTCTACGACCTGCGCCGCGAAGAGACGATGCGCAAGGCGCGCGATTGGATGATCCGCTTCAACCCCGAAAGCATGCAGGACATCCTCGACGCGGTCATGGGCGAGCACAGCGCCTACTTCCGCATGGTTACGTCCTACTGGGAGATGGCCGCCGCGCTCGTCAACCACGGCGCGATTGACGAGGATATGTTCAACGACGCGAACGGCGAGCACCTCGTCGTCTTCGCCAAACTGCAACCGTTCCTCGCAGACATGCGCGCGCAGTTCAGCCCGCAAGCTTTCCAGCACCTCGAAAAACTCGCCATGCGCACGCCTGATGTCGAGCAGCGGCTGGTCGGCATCCGCGAACGCTTCCGTCGCTTCGCCGCCATGCGCGCCGAGCGCGAACAAGCGCAGGAAGCAACAGCATAAGCAAGGGGCTGAGGGATGAGGGATGAATCAAAAGAAGTTCGCTTCTAGTTCTCCTGTTCATCCCTTATCCCTCATCCCTTATGAAACTTTCCAGCGCCGAGTTCATCAAGAGTGCGTTTGCCGAAGCGCAGTGGCCGCGTGGGGACGTGCCGGAGGTGGCGTTTCTGGGCCGGTCGAACGTGGGCAAGTCGAGCTTGATCAATTCCCTGCTGGGCGTGAAAGGTTTGGCGCGCACGTCTTCGACGCCGGGCAGAACGCAGGCGCTGAACTTCTTTTTGATCAACGAGCGGTTTCGATTTGTTGACCTGCCGGGCTACGGTTATGCGCGCGTGCCTGAGAGCATCCGGCGCTCTTGGGGCGAAATTGTTACCGGGTACCTTGCCAAGCGCGGTGCGCTTGTGCTATCAATTCATATTGTAGATTCGCGTCATGCTCCCACAAAATTGGATGTGCAGCTTCATGAGTGGTTGGTCGCTCATGCGAAATCGCACCTGATTGTGGCCACGAAGGCCGACAAGCTCTCGCAAAACGAGTTGCGCCAGAGCTTGGGACGCATCACGCAGACGCTTTGGCGCGACCGGCCCGACGGACGCTCGAATGAAATCGTCGCGTACTCCGCCGTGACCGGCTTGGGCCGCGACCGCGTCTGGCGTGCAATCGGAGCGGCCTTGACCGTCTCACAAACCCCCTTTTGAAAATTTCTTGAGTTTCAATAGGCGACGCGCGGGCACGAGAGGGCATCTAAAGGAACGCTGACCAATCCCGCGTGCACAGTTTGTGAGTTTGTCCGGATGTGAGGCAGATTGGGGCCTCGCTAAACACCTCGCAGTTTAACCGCTGGACACGCACCGACGCCTTGCGCGCGCCTTCGGAAGAGTCGCGCACCTGAGCATCAATCCCGTAATCATTTTGCATTCATCCCGTTGATTGAGCGCAATTCAATCGCATTGACAGTAACACGACACGAGTTGGACACAACTTGTGTTTAGAGAAAGCTGAGCGCCGGCCCGACTGGCGGCGCTCGTGAGAGAAGAAAGAAATGTCACAACGTACAACACGCACACGCAATAGTGGTTCGAGCGCCAACGGCGCAGGCGATGGCAGCAACAAGCGCCCGCCCGCCGGCCCGCCAGACATCGAAATGCCCGATCCGGGTGACGACCGCGAGTACCTCGAATCGGTATCCGGCGAAGCGTTCAACTTGGGGACGCTGAAAGATCTGTCCATTTCCAAACTGACGCAGATCGCGAAGGACTTGGACGTGCCCGGCGCGACCGGCATGCGCAAGCAGGAGTTGATCTTCAAAGTCCTCGCGGCGCAGACCGAGAAGAGCGGCTTGATCTTCTCTGAAGGCGTGCTTGAAACTTTGCCTGACGGCTTCGGTTTCCTGCGCGCGCCTGAATACAACTATCTGCCGGGGCCCGACGACATCTACGTCAGCCCGTCGCAGATACGCAAATTCGATCTGCGCACCGGCGACACAGTCTCCGGTCAGATCAGACCGCCGAAAGAAGGCGAGCGGTATTTCGCGCTTATCAAGGTCGAGGCGATCAACTTTGAAGCGCCCGATCAAGCGCGCGAAAAAGTTTTCTTCGACAACCTGACGCCGCTCTATCCGAACGAGCGTCTGATGATGGAGACGCTGTCCGACAATCTTGTAGCGCGCGTCATCGATCTCGTCACGCCTATCGGCAAAGGTCAACGCTGCCTCATCGTCTCGCCGCCGCGCACCGGCAAGACGATGATGCTTCAATCAATCGCCAACTCGATCACGCAGAACCATCCAGAGGTCACGCTCATCGTGCTGCTGATTGACGAACGCCCGGAAGAAGTGACCGACATGCAGCGCTCGGTCAACGGCGAAGTCATCTCTTCGACGTTTGACGAGCCGCCGACACGCCATGTGCAAGTCGCCGACATGGTGATCGAAAAGGCTAAGCGCCTCGTCGAGCACAAACGCGACGTGGTGATTCTGCTCGACTCGCTCACACGTCTGGCGCGCGCACACAACGCGGTCGTGCCGCCGTCGGGCAAGATTCTATCGGGCGGTATTGACGCGAACGCCTTGCAGCGCCCGAAGCGTTTCTTCGGCGCGGCGCGCAACATCGAAGAGGGCGGTTCGCTCACGATCATCTCAACGGCACTGGTTGACACCGGCTCGCGCATGGACGACGTGATCTTTGAAGAGTTCAAAGGTACGGGCAACTGCGAAATCCATCTCGACCGCCGGCTCGTTGATAAACGCCTCTTCCCCGCGATTGACATCCAACGCTCCGGCACGCGCAAAGAGGAACTCTTGATCAGCAAAGAAGACCTCGCGCGCATCTGGGTCATGCGCCGCGTCCTGAACCCGCTCTCGCCCGTCGAGCAGATGGAAGTCGTCCTCGAACGCCTCGGCAAGACCAAGTCGAACGCCGAATTCTTGGCCTCGATGCAGAGCTAAAAAATAGTTCAAGGTTACAGGTTCAAAGTTCCAAGTTAAAAACCTTGAACCTGTAACCTTGAACTTTGTAATCGCCTGTTGACAAACGCGCCGGGCGCTCGGCATAGTAGGGCTTCCCCACGTTGTGCAGTTTGGTTGATGCAAGGAACGCCCTTCGGGTGTCGGGTGAAGAGTCTTGCGCGTTACGATTCTCACGTCTGAAGCTGTGCCGTTCGCCAAGACCGGTGGCTTGGGCGATGTGGCGAGCGCGCTGCCGAAGGCCATCCGCGCCGTGAGCGACGTGGACGCGAGCCTCGTCCTGCCGCTCTACGAACAGACAAATCGCGCCCTCTTGCGCGAACAGTTGTTTGACAACTTGGAGGTCGAATGGGCCGGCGACATACGCCGCGCTGCCGTCTGGTACAGTGAAGCTACGGCCGCGCCGACTTTTCTGATTGATGCACCCGAATACTTCGCGCGCGCGAGCGTCTATGGCTTCCGCGACGATCACGAACGCTTCGCTTTCTTCTGTCGTGCCGCGCTCGCTTTGCAGCGCAGACTCGGCCCGCCGCCCGATGTCGTTCACGTCAACGACTGGCCCGGCGGGTTTGCGGCAGCAGAACTGCGCGCGCGCAGGAGTTTTGACGACTACTATGCGCATACGCGCACGCTCTTTTCGATCCACAATCTCGCTTATCAAGGCGCGTTTGATCCGGCCTCACTTGCGCGACTCGGCTTCGCTTATGGCGAGGTGCATGATGCTTTTCTGTTTGAGGGCGCAGCGTCGGCTCTGAAGGCCGGTTTGATGTTGAGCGACGCGCTCTCGACCGTCAGCCGGCGTTACAGTTACGAGATTCAGACGCCGCAGCAAGGCTATGGACTCGATTGGCTCTTGCGCATGCGCCGCGACCGTTTGATCGGGGTCACGAACGGCGTGGACTACGACGTGTGGAATCCCGCGACCGACCCGCACATCGCCGCGCACTTCAGTGCAGACGACCTCGCGGGCAAGCTTGAATGTAAACGCGACCTACTGCGCCGTTTCAGTCTGCCGGAAGATTTGGATCGCCCCATCATCGCGATCATCTCGCGGCTCGTGGCGCAGAAAGGTTACGACCTGATCCAACAGGCAGCGGGGCGCATGCTCGAAACCGGCGCGTTCTTCATCGCGCTCGGCGCGGGCGCACGCGAGTACGAAGATTTTTTGCAGGTGCTCAGGGATCACGCGCCGCATCGCGTCGGGATTTACAAAGGCTACGCGGGCGAACCGCTCGCGCATCAGATCGAAGCGGGCGCAGATATTTTCTTGATGCCCTCTCTGTATGAACCGTGCGGTTTGAATCAGATGTACTCGATGCGCTACGGCACTGTGCCGGTTGTGCGCGCGACCGGCGGCTTAGATGACACGGTTGAGAATTTTGATCGCGCGCGCGGCACGGGTAACGGCTTCAAGTTTCAAGCCTACACGGCCGACGCGCTCTTGGGCAGCATCTACGAAGCGCTCTATTGTTACGCCGAACCAGAAGTCTGGCGCGCGATTCAACTGAACGGCATGCGCGCAGATAACTCTTGGCAAGCAGCGGCGCGCAAGTACGTCGAGCTTTACCGCGCGGTCGCGCAGATGTGAGCCGTGCGCGATAGAACAAGGAACATAAGGAGAGAAGTGCATGAGTGAATATGTCACAGACGTGAGCGACAGCAGTTTTGAGCAGGACGTTTTGAGTGCGGCGCAGCCCGTGTTAGTTGATTTCTGGGCCGAATGGTGTGCGCCTTGTCGCATGCTTGCGCCGACCGTGGATGCCGTCGCGGAGAAGTATGCCGGCACAGCCCGCGTCGTGAAGTTGAATGTGGATGATAATCCGACCGTGTCGCAGAAGTACGGCATCAAGGGCATCCCGACTTTGATCTTGTTCAAGGGCGGGAAAGAGGAAGAGCGGATTGTGGGCGCGACCTCGAAGGAAGCCATCTCCCGCCTCCTTGATAAGCACGTCAACGCCAGTAGCGGCGCGGCTAAAGCTTAGCAACTTCGGCGGCTGTTTGGGCGGCGCGTCGTCTGCGTTCGAGACACCTGCGCGTCGTTGTTCTTGCTTGACAGATTGTGAAGCGGAGCCGGCGCGCTGCGAGTGGTTGGCGGCGTGGGCGAACCGGCGGACGTGCACGGATGAAACCACACAACAATATCCGCACGTTGCAGAGCAAGCGACGCACGCTTGAAGAACGACTCGCGGCGGCGAAGCGTCTGCGCGCGGTCGAGGATGCGCGCTTCCGTGCGCGCCAAGCGCAAGGCAAGTTGCGCCGCTTCCTGCGCACGAACCTGCGCAAGCAGGAAGTGATCGCGGCGCTCGCGCTCCGGCGCGGCGAATGCAATCGTTGCGGCGCCTGCTGCGAAATTCTATATAAGTGCCCCTTTCTTAAGAAAGAGACGGACGGCACGGCCACCTGCGGCATCTACGAAGACCGCCCGAACGCCTGTCGCTACTTCCCCATTGACCGACGCGACCTACAGGAAGTGCGCGGCTCATGCAGTTTCTACTTCATCGAAAAACCGATCAAGCTGGAGAAAGCAAGCTGAAATGAAGTAGCCAGCAGCCGGTAGTCAGTAGTCAGCATAAAAATGCTTCCTTCTACTGCCTACTGCCTACTGCCTACCGCCTACTGATTCCATGTCTCAAGTCATCGTAGTCATCGGCGCGCAGTGGGGCGACGAGGGCAAGGGCAAGATCGTTGACCTGCTCGCGGAACGCTTCGACGTGGTGGCGCGCTATCAAGGCGGGCACAACGCAGGCCATTCCGTGCAGGTCGGCGACCGCTCGTTCGTTCTGCACTTGCTCCCTTCGGGCATCATTCATCAAGGCAAGACGTGTGTGCTCGGCAACGGCATGGTGATCGAGCCGAAGGCATTTTTTGAGGAAGCCGACCGGCTCGCCGCGCAAGGCATCGTGGTCACGCCTGAGCGTGTGCTCGTCAGTTCGCGCGCGCACTTGATCCTGCCCTATCATCGCGCGCTCGATCATACGAGCGAAGAACGCTTGGGCAATGAAAAAGTTGGCACGACGCTGCGCGGCATCGGGCCGGCTTACGAAGACAAAGCCGGCCGGCGCGGCATACGTGTCGCCGATGCCCTCGTGCCCGAAGTCCTGCGCGCGCGCATCGAAAGAAATTTGGAGGATGCGAACCGCGTCATCGAAGCCTATCGCGGCCAGCCGCTCAAAGCCGACGAAGTCTTCGATCAAGTCGCGCCGCTCGCCGAACGCCTTGCGCCCTTTATCGCCGACACGATGCACTACTTGAACCGCGCCGCCACAGACGGCCGCTCCATCCTCATCGAAGGCGCGCAGGCCACACTCTTGGACGTGGATCACGGCACGTATCCGTTCGTCACCTCTTCGAGCACAATCGCGGGCGGCGCATCCATCGGCACTGGGTTAGCACCGCATCGCATCACGGGTGTGCTCGGCATCGTCCGCACCTACACGACGCGCGTCGGCGAAGGGCCGTTTCCCACCGAGATGCTCGAAGGCGAAGCGGAACTCGGCCAACTGATCCGCGAACGCGGACGCGAATACGGCGCTTCGACGGGCCGCCCGCGTCGCTGTGGTTGGTTCGACGCCTTCGCCACACGCTACGCCGCCGAACTCAACGGCTTCAATTCCGTCGCCTTGACCAAACTCGATGTGCTAGATGCGCTCGACGAGATCAAAGTCTGCACGGGCTACAAACTTGATGGGCGCACGCTCGACACCTTCCCGGCCGTCGCCGCCGAACTGCGCCGCATCGAACCCATCTACGAGACGCTCCCCGGCTGGCAGACTTCGACCGTCGGCACAACCGACATCAATGATCTGCCCCCGAGCGCACGCGCCTACGTCGCCTTTCTCTCGCGCGCCATCGGCGTCGAGATCGGCCTCATCTCCACCGGCCCCGAACGCGACCAGACCATCATCATCCGCGACTCCGCGCTCGGCAGTTGGCTTAATAATTAACTCAGCAGATGTTAAAGCGACTGACTCTTCAGCAGTGAGTTAGTCGTTCTATGCTTCGCTTGCTCCCCCTCAAGCCCGCATGTAAAATGCTTTCGCTCACTGAAGGGCCGATAGCTCAGTTGGTAGAGCAGCTGGCTTTTAACCAGCGGGTCGCAGGTTCGAGTCCTGCTCGGCTCATCAATAATCAAACAGGCTAGGGCTGCCAACGGTCGGTAGTCCTAGCCTGTTTTGTCCCTCCTGATACCCCTTTCAGATAACGCTCACTCAAGCAAGATAATTTTTGTGCGTCTATCATGAGTAACCTGTAGGAGCCAGCCTCATCTCTTTTGAAACTCTGGCGCACCGATGATCAGGGCGATGAGTTGATTGACGTATGCGGGCGGGCCTGTGGGCTTGGTCGGTGCGGCGTCGGCGCTGACGCGTGTGATGTTCAGGTCGGACTTTGAAACTGACGCTTGATTCGTCGTGAGCGGTGCGGTCTGTTGGCCTGCGCGCATGAATTTGTCGAGCGGGGCGCGCGTCTGTGGGGCGAGGTCGTCGGCGAGGGCGATGTGCGCGAGGCGCGCGATGAGTGTTTGCGGATCGTTGGGGTCAGCGCCTTGCAAGAGATTGGTCAGGTTGATGCCCGTGCCGTTGATGCGATTGGTGGCGAGCGCGTCGGCGAAGTTGATGCGCGTCAGCAGCGCGCCGGTCGAGAGCCATTGGGCGGCGCGGTCGGGGTAGCCATCGGGTGTGATGCGACCGAAGACAGGTTGACCCATGCGCGCGATCCAGTCGAGCAGGGGCCGGTCTGCGTTCGTCTCCGCGTTGAGCGCGCGCAGAGCGGCGGCGGCGTATTCAAAAGGCGTGCGCGTCTTGGCGCGGTAAGTTGTGGGCGCGAAGAATTCGGGCGCGATCAGGATAGCGCGCAGGGTTTCGCGGATCGAGCCGTCGGTTTTGAGAAAGACTGCGGCGGCGCGTTTGACGACCGACGCGGGCGGGTCGTCGCCGATAAAACGGCGCGCGAGTTTGGTGGCGATGAAGTGTGCGGTCGAAGGATGATGCGCGAGTATGTCGAGCACGCGCTCGCCGTCCGCGATGCCGCCGCCTGCGGGGATGCGTTGACCGAGCACAACCTTCTCGCCGTTGTCGTGTGCCGCCGGGTTGAAGACGAACAAGCCCTCTTCGTTTGGTTTGCGGATGGTCCAGCCCGTAAAGCAACGTGCCACCTCTTGCACGTCCCTTTGCGTGTAGCCGCCATCAACGCCGAGCGTATGTAGCTCCATCAACTCGCGCGCGTAGTTCTCGTTAATGCCGCCTGTCTGACGCGCGGGCTTGTCTTTCGTCGCCGGATACTTGCGCAGGACGCTCGATTGCCAGTTGTCGAGATAGAAGAGCATCGCGGGCGAGTGTGCAGTCGCGCCTAACAGATCGCGGAAGCGGCCGAAAGCGTACGGGCGGATCGCGTCACGATCAAAACTCGTGAGCAACCAACGGTCTGCGTCCTTCTGCGCGTAGATGCTGAAGTGGTTCTCCCAAAAATCGACCGTCAACTCATATAACTGCCGCTCGCTATAGACGGCGCGCAGGAGCGCGGCACGTTGCAACTCCGTCACCACTTGCTGCGGATTTTTGGGCGTCGGTGTCGGCTTCGCTGATGGCGGCTTCGCTGCTTGTGTGTCCGCCGGCTTCATGCCGTCAGTTACCTGCTTCATCGCGCCGCTTTTGCTATTGCCTTGCGCCGATGCGGGCGCAGGCATGGACGCAGACGCGGCCGGCGGCTGCATCTGCTCAACCGTTGCCGCTGACGCGGGCGACGGTGAAGGCGCAGGCGTTGGCGTTGGCGACGGCGCGGGCGGCGGCTTCGGCGGATTGTATTGTTCGGCGAGCGCAGGCGTGGCGAGCGCGAGCGTCGGCAATTTGCCCAGCCGTTGCGCGAGCGCGTTGTCGTTGATCGCATCGGGATCGAGTTGTTGCGCGATGTAAGTGTTGACGCCCATCGCGGCGACGCGCTCAAGGTCGCCGGGACGCGGGCCGAACGTGAGGCGCGTGAGCACGTGCATGACGCGCTGCTCGTTCGTCAAAGTTTGCACGTTGCTGCGTTGCGGGCGGCGTTGTGCGAACGCACTCAAATTGAGCACCGGCCCGAAGAGCAGCAAGGTGCTGAACAAGAGCGCGTGTGCGTTGACGAGCCGGCGACGGCCGCGCGACTTAATGAAGCAGCTTGCGTGATTCATCCCTGTGCCTCTGCTGCTGAAGTCAGTACCGCCTGCGGTAGCGGGCGGGTCTTGGGCACGCTAATAACCCGCCCGCTATCGCAGGCGGTACTGACCTAGACTCAAGCACGCTTAATTGCAAGGGGGCATTGTTGTCAGGCAAATTATAGCGCGGTAGATGAATGAGGGATAAATGGCTCTCGTGTCAGACGCGCGCGCCGAATTGATAGCTGACCGCGACCCAGACGGAAGCCCACGCAAACGCGCTCAACAGGTTCAGCGTCGAATACTTTCGCGCCGGCATCTGCGCCGTCGCGCAGACGAGCGGGATGGTGATGCGCAGGCCCGCAGCGAAGCGCGAGAGCAGCACCGCCAACGTGCCGTGCCTGAGCACGAAGCGTTGCACCTTCGGATAGATGCGACTCAGGCGCGCTGATTTGTGAATCAGTTTCGCGGCCCGTTCGTGGGCCGCGTAGAAGTAGATTTGATCACCGGCCGCACCGCCAATCGCCGCCGCGATAATCACCAGCCGCCAGTCCATGTAACCCGCACCGCAGAGCGCGCCCGCCGCAATGAGCGTCGCTTCGCCTTCCCAGAAGGCCGCGAAGAGGACGGCGAAGTAACCGTACTTCGGCAGCAGACGCATGAAGAGATTGTGATCGTTGGCGAAGAGATGCAGCTTGGTTAGAAAGTAGAGCGCCGGAGGAAGCAGAGTCGCCATAAATTATCTCGCGCCGTTAGTGCCCGCCGTGACGGTTTGGCCGGAGATAGTTTGCTTGACCGCGCTCTGTTCCGCAAGCGGCGCGAGGTCTCCGGTCACTTGGCGCACGACGCGCAGCACGCGCTCGACATCCGTCGGGCGCAGGCGCGCATAGACCGGCAACTGCAACGCGCGCTCAGTCGCCGCTGCGCCGGGGCACGCAGCGGCGAACTCCGTGAACAGAGGCAACGCCGAACAGACGTCAACGTGTGTGGTCTCAAAATCAACGCCGCGCCGGATCGCGCGGCGGCTCGCGCGCTCAGGATCAGATGTGTAGATGCAGTATTGATAATAGACGTGCTCTACGTCCGGCGGAACGCGCGGCGTCTGTATGCTGCGGCAATCGGCGAGGCCGCGCGTGTAGCGCAAGGCGTGTTCGCGCGTGCGCCCGTTGAACTCGTCGAGCTTCGCCAACGCGCGCAGGCCCAAGATCGCTTGCGCGTTTGAGTAGCGTTGCCGGTAGAAGCGCGGGAACGGATCGAGCGGGCGAATCTTTTCCCAGATATGCTTTGAGAGATCGTAATGACCGAAGAACGACGCGGCCGTCTGCAACGGAAAGCCCCAGAAGGTGAAGCCCTTTGGACTGACGCCGATGCGCGCCGCATAGCCCGTGAGAAAACGTTTGATGAGATCGCCACTCGTCTGCGTCGGCTCGGCTTCAGCTAGTGCGCGGACGCGCGCCGCGAGTTGCGCGTCGTTCGTCATCGCCATGCCGCCGCCATAGGTGTTAATGCCCTTGAGCAGTTGGAAACTGAAGAACGAAGCCGCGCCGAAGGTGCCCACGAGCCGGCCGCGATAACGCGCGCCGACCGCTTGCGCGCAATCTTCGATCACTGTGAGGTTGTACCGCTCGGCTATGCGCATGATCTCGTTCATCTCACACGGCTGCCCGTAGAGATGCGTCGGCACGATGGCGCGCGTGCGCTCGCTGATCGCAGCTTCGATCTTTGCAGGATCGAGATTGAACGTCGCGGGGTTCACGTCAACGAAGACGGGGCGCAGGCCGGCGCGCCGCGCTATCTCAGGCACGACCCAAAACGTTAAAGCGGGAAAGATGATCTCGCTGCCGGCGGGCAAGTCGAGCGCGCGCAGGATGTAATAAAAAGCCATGCGCCCGAATGAAGCGGCGACGGCGTAGTCCATATAATGATAGGCGGCGAAGTGCACCTCGAACTCTGCGACGGCGGGGCCGGCGACGGCTTCGCCGCGCCGAAAGGCCGCGACGATCTCCTGCTCGTCGCCGGGCACAGAGCGCACTCCGTAGCGCGCAATCGTCCGCAAGTTCATGCCGTCACCTTTCGCTGCGCCAGCCAAGAGCGATCCAAGTAGTCCTGCTTGCGCCAAGTCCAACCATCGGCCCGTTGCACCAGCGGGTGGCGCGAATATCTATGCAGGCCCAACCAGTTGACGACCTGCGATGGGCGTGCGATGTAGCGCGAGAAGGCCATGCCGAGCATCAAGCGGGCGCGCTTAGGCGTCAAGACGGGATGATTGAAGGTGAGCGTGTAGCCGTCGAACTTCTCCCAGTCGGTCTCAAAGATGAGCGGCTTGAGTTGCTTGTACTGCGGCGTGCCGGGATACGGTGTCAGGATTTTGAAGTTCGCGTAAGTGGTGTCTAATTCGCAAGCGAAGCGGATCAACCCCTCGATGCTCTTCTCCGTGTCTTGCAAGAATCCGATGACGTAAAAGCCGACGGTGGCGATGCCGAGTTCCCAACAGAGCGCGACCATCTTGCGCATGTGCTCAGGCGGAATGAAGCGGCGCGCAACACGCCTGAGTGTTTCGGGATCGGGCGTCTCGACGCCGAAGGAGATTTCGCGCAAACCGGCCGCGTGCATGGCGCGGATCAGTTTCTCATCAAGATCGTCCATGCGCGTCTCACACTCGAAGGTGATGCGAAGCCCGCGCGCGCGGATCGCTTCGGCGATCTGAAAACAGCGTTCGCGGTCGAGCGTGAACAGTGGGTCGCGTATCTTGATGTGGCAACCCGGATAGAGCGCCTCGAGTTCGGCCATCTCGGCGACGACCGACGCGACCGAGCGCGCGCGGAAACTCGCAGTGATGCGATGCGGGCAGTAAGTACAATGCTCCGGGCAACTGCGGCTCGTCAGCATCGGGAACGCGCGCTTGAGACTTAAGCCAGTAAAGTTGGTGTGCGCGAAGCGTCTGGTTCTAATTAAGTCCCAACGCGGAAACGGCAACGTGTCGAGGTCGTTGATGGCCGGACTCAAGACGAGGCCGCGCAAGTCTTCGCCCGCAGCGAGCCGCAGGGCCGCCGCTTCGGGTTCGCCGCTAATGATGAAATCGCCTGCGCCGTTGAATAACTCCGGCAGGTGCGTCGCAGGCGCGCCGAAGAAGCCGACACGAAGCCCGCGCGCGCGCGCCGCTTCGCCCCAAGCGCGTTCGTGCTTGTAATCAACCAACGAGGTCAAGACGAGCGCCAAGTCGCCGTTCACGGGCCGGTCGTCCCGCGTGATGTTGACGTTGTGGCCCGCGCTGGCGAAGATGGCGGCCAAATAACCGACGTGTATGCTCGGCAGGTTGAGAAAGACGCGGCGCATGTGTTTGGCGAAGTGCGTGATGGCGGAGTCGGCGCGAAAGCGCGAGCCGTAACCGCCGGCGACCGTGTCTTTGTTAGTCACGCTATCCTTGGCCCGTAAATCCGCGATGATGATGGTGGACATAATTAGCTGACACGTCGGCACAACGAGCAGGCCAGCGACCGACGCTCCCGGTTTTAGCTTATGACCTGAGCTTACGCGCGTTAGATTATAAGAACAGAGATGAACGTGAGATGAATGCGGCTTAAAAAGCTGATTCTTCGGGCATATTTCAACGTTCGGCCGGCGCGGGCAGCGAGACGACGAAGGTTGTGCCGCTTGCATCCGAGCTTTGGAGTTCGAGCCGGCCGTTGTGCGCCTGCGCGATCCATTTGGCGATGGCGAGACCGAGGCCTGCGCCGCCGCCCACATCCGTCACGCCTGTGCGCGCGCGCGCCTTGTCCACCCGATAGAAGCGTTCAAAGATGTGCGGCTGCGCGGCGGGCGGGATGCCGTCGCCCGTGTCTGCAAAGATGATCGCGTAAGCGGCCCGTTGCCGTTCAAATCGAACGCGCACACGTCCGCCCGTCGGCGTGTGCTTGACGGCGTTGTCGAGCAGGTTCAAGAGCATCTGACGCAGCAGACCTTCATCGCCGCGATAAGGCGTCTGCGGCATGCTGTGAAGCTCAAGCGCCACGCCTTTGCGTGCGGCTAAGACTTCGGCGGCGCGCGCCGCTTCCCACAACAACTCGTCGAGGTTGAAGTTCTGCCGTTGCAGTTGGCGCTCGCCTGCGTCAGCGCGCGCCAACATGAACATATCTTCGACGATGCGCGTCAAACGCCGCGCTTGCTCGTCAATCACCTTGAGCGCGTCGCGGTATTCGCCTTCGCTGCGTTGCGCCTGTTCGAGTGTGACGCCCGTGGCCGTGCGCAACACAGAGACCGGCGTGCGCAGTTCGTGCGAAGCGTCGGCCATGAAGCGGCGCTGCTGCGCAAACGAATCATCGAGGCGCGCGAGCAGTTCGTTGAAGGTCGCGGCGAGCCGGCCCAACTCGTCGCGGGGATTGGCAATCGGCAGCCGCTGCTCCAAATTCTCGGCGCTGATCTTCTGCGCGCGCGCAGTCATCTCGACGACCGGCGCGAGACTTCGCTGCGCCAGAAACCAACCGCCCAAACCCGCCAGACACAAAGCGACTAAGACAGCCACGCCGAGCACAAAGCGGATCGTCCGTAGCTCGTTCGTCACCTCGTCGAGCGGTTGACTGACGACGAGCACATAAGTTTTGCCTGTGACAAGCGCGAAGCGTTGGAGGCCGACGCGGCGGCCGACCGTGTGACCTTGTTCGACGCTCTGGGTCGTGTAGAGTTGCAGTTCGTTGGTCGCGCTGACTTGCGTCGGCAACTGGGCATGCACATCGCCGAGCGCCGCGTCTTCGGCGATCAGTCGGCCGCGCTCATCGAACACGGCGGCGGCTTGGCGCGGCCCGATGTGTTCGTCGAGCGCGTCGGCTGCGGACTTCGACTCATGTTCGCCCTCGCCGGCCTCGCGTGCGAGCGAGACGCCGGTCTCGCGCAACGTCGTGCCGAGGTCGCTATCGAGCCGCGCGTAGAGACTGCGCGCGAGCAGCGCATAGACGCTGACGCTGAAGACGGCGAGCACCAGCGCCAACACGCCGACGTGCCAGAGCGTGAGGCGCGCGCGCACAGAGTCAAGCATGGGCTTCTTCTTCGGCCGTGAGCACGTAGCCTTCGCCGCGCCGCGTGTGCAGCAACTTCAGTTCGTGCCCGTCATCAATCTTGCGCCGCAAGCGTTGCACATAGACTTCGATCAGGTTGGAGAAGATGTCGAAGTTTGCGTCCCAGACGTGCGCGGCGATGTCTGCGCGCCTGACCACACGGTCTGCATGGCGCGCGAAGTATTCGAGCAGCGCATACTCTTTGGTCGTTAGATGAATGGCGCGTCCCGCCCGGCGTGCGCGTTGCGCCTGCGTGTCGAGTTCGAGATCGGCGATCTTGATCGTCTCGGTCTGGAGCACCTCGCCGCGCCGCAAGAGCGCGCGCACGCGCGCCAGCAGTTCGCTAAAATCGAACGGCTTGATCAGATAATCGTCCGCGCCCGCGTCGAGACCGGCGACGCGATCCGCCACCGCATCGCGCGCGGTCAACATGATGAGCGGCACGGCCGAACCGGCGGCGCGGATTTCGCGGCAGACATCGAAGCCATCTTTGACGGGCAGCATCACATCAAGGATGATCAGATCGTAGTCGTTCACATGTGCTTGATAGAGCGCCGCCTCGCCGTCCGTCGCCACGTCCACAGCATAAGCCTGCTCGCGCAAACCCTTCGCCAGCATGCGCGCCGCACTCGGCTCGTCTTCGACCAACAGGATTCGCACCTTGAACCTCTGGCCGAATTATAGCGCATCAAGTCATGTCACGGCTTCGCTGTGCGCTTAAACTCGCCTGTGCGCGCGGTCATATTCGCGCACGTGCGGCGGCGGCTCGATGCCTGCGGGCAGACACGGGTCGGCGACCGGCTCGCCCGCCGCCAGACGCAGAGGCAACTCGCCCGCCCAGACCGCGAGCGCATAATCCGCTTCGTCATCAACCGGCGGCCCCACACGCACCTTCGCCGACGCCTCCGCGAGCGGCACGGCCAACACGCTCGTCGCATTTAACTCTTGCCGGTTCGGCCCGCGCACCTCAGCCCAACGTCCCGGCGCGACATGCTCTGTGAACGCGTGCAGCGCTGTCAACTTCTCCGCTTCATCTGTGACCGCACGCGCGCGCCCGAAGACGACGACCGAGCGATAGTTCATCGAATGATGAAACGCCGAGCGCGCGAGCACGAGACCATCAACTATCGTCACGGTGACGCACACCTGCACGCCGTCGCTGAGCGCCTTCAACATCCGGCTTGCACGCGCGCCATGCACGTAGAGCACATCTTCCACACGCGCATAGCCCGTCGGGATGACGAACGGCTGCCCGTCCAACACGAAGCCGACGTGACAGACGAAGCCCTCGTCCAAAATCTCTTTGACCGTCGCGCGCTCGTAGCGCCCGCGCTGCGGCAGACGCTTGATCGCGCTCCGCTCGGTCGGTGTGAATCTCTCCATCAACGTATGCACTCCTTGCGCCAGCTACCATGCCACTTGCCGACTTGACTCTAGCAAGGATTGGCCGGAAAACAAGAGCCATTTAGCCGCTCTTGGTAGAACCAATTTTTCGCGGCAACTTTGACGACCGGAGAAGTCACGATGGCCAAACGCTCGACTACGATCCCCTATTCATTCGTCAGCCTCAACGGCGCGAACGGCGCGCCGCTCTATCGGCAACTCTACGATGAACTGCGCACAGCGATCCTGTCCGGTCAACTGCGCGCGGGCACACGTCTGCCTTCGACGCGCGAGTTGGCGGCCGACTTGCGCGTCTCGCGCAACACGGTGCTGAACGCCTTCGAGCAACTGCTCGCGGAAGGTTACGTCGAAGGACAGGTTGGCTCCGGCACATACGTCTCGCGCTCTCTGCCCGACGAGTTGCTGCACGCGCGCACGCTCGACGCACGCACCACGCGCACGCCACGCGCCGGGCGCACGCTCGCGCGTCGCGCTACGTCATACACACATGCGCGTGTGAACGTCTCGCGCGATCCGCAGGGCACGCGCCCGTTTCGGCCGGGCACGCCTGCGCTCGACGCTTTCCCTTGCACACTCTGGGCGCGTCTGCTTGCGCGGCGTTGGCGTCGGCCCTCTGCCGATCTACTCGGCTATACAGAGCCGGCCGGTTACTTGCCTTTGCGCGAGGCGGTTGCCGGTTATCTCGGCGCGGCGCGGGCTGTGCGTTGCGAGGCGGCGCAAGTGATCGTCGTCGCGGGTTCGCAGCAGGCGCTCGATCTGGTCGCGCGTCTGTTGATTGACGAAGGCGATGCGGTGTGGTTGGAAGAACCGGGCTACTTGGGCGCGCGGGCTGCGTTCAAGAGCGCGGGCGCGCGCGTCGTGCCTGTACCGGTGACGGCGGAAGGACTCAACGTGCAAGCGGGTGCGGAGTCAACGCCGGAGGCGCGTTTGGTTTACATCACGCCATCGCATCAATATCCGATGGGTGTGACGATGACACTGGGGCGCAGGCTCGCATTGTTGGAGTGGGCGAATCGCGCGGGCGCTTGGGTGCTTGAAGACGATTACGACAGCGAGTATCGCTATGTGGGTCGGCCGCTTGCGGCGTTGCAAGGCTTGGACGCAGAGGGGCGCGTGATCTATCTCGGCACGTTCAGCAAGGTCTTGTTTCCGGCCTTGCGTCTGGGCTATATGGTTGTGCCGCCCGACATGGTCGAGGTCTTCACGAACGCGCGCGGACTGGCGAGTCGCTTCTCGCCGACCATCGAACAGGCCGTGCTCGCAGACTTCATCAACGAAGGCCACTTCGCGCGCCACATACGCCGCATGCGCGCGCTCTACGCCGAACGCCAAGCTATCTTGCTCGACGCCGCCGCGCGCGAACTGCGCGGCTTGCTCGAACTCCAACCCGACGCGGCCGGCATACATCTCGTCGGCCGTCTGCCCGCAGGCGTTGATGATGTGGCCGCCTCACGCGCGGCGGCCGCGCATGGACTCGACGTGCAACCGCTCTCTTCGTTTCATCTCAAGCGCGGCGGGCACGGCGGACTGCTGCTTGGCTACGCCGGCTTCAACGAACGACAGATTCGCGCAGGCGTGCGTCAACTCGCCGTTGCTCTGCGCAGCGTGATGCGAGACAAAAGCTAATGCCACTCGGGCCGCCACAACTTTTGTGAGGAGACGCGCAAGGCGCGATTGAATTTGCTGGACGAGTTCTCCCAAGCGATGATGGCGGTGAGTTCGACGATCTCGTCGGCGCTGTAAACTTCGCGCAGGCGCGCGAACAGTTCATCGTTCACGTCGCGGCCCGTGATCGTCATTGCGTCGGCGTACTCAAGCGCGAGCCGCTCGGCTTCGTTGTAGTGCGGACTGTCGGCGTAATCGGTGAGGGCTTCGAACTTCTCACGGCTGATGCCGAGCGCGCTGCCCACGGCAGCGTTGATGTCTTGTCAAAATTCGCAGCCGTTCAAAGCCGCGACGCGCCGGTTGACGAGCGCCTGCA
>Ga0209153_1000444_pt1 | contig 19548 bp, 17 predicted proteins | sample GraSoiAngelo_120_FD_185877 | JGI IMG/M metagenome (GOLD analysis project Ga0209153, IMG submission 185877) | Grasslands soil microbial communities from the Angelo Coastal Reserve, California, USA - 14_0919_09_20cm (SPAdes) (version 2) | ecosystem: Environmental > Terrestrial > Soil > Grasslands ...
GCAAGAAAACATGACGGTGAAGCTGTCGATGCATGATGCCAACCCGGTGGCGATCCAGCTGCCGCAGCGCGCGACGCTGGAAGTGGTCGAAACCGAACCGGTGACCAAGGGTCAGACCGCCTCGTCGTCCTACAAGCCGGCCGTGCTTTCGAATGGCGTGCGCACCGCCGTGCCGCCGCACATTAGCGCCGGCACGCGAATCGTGGTCATGACCGAAGACGGCTCCTACGTCGAGCGCGCCAAGGACTAGGCTGGCATCGCTCTCGCCCCGCGGCCAAATCCAGCTCCGGAGCGCGTGCGGGTTTTCCGCGAAAGGTCATGCTCAAACAAAAACATAGCGCCGGATGACTTTCCCAAGAAAGGTCGTCCCGCTCTAGCGTTGCGACTGTGGCACGCGCGCACTGTTGCGGCCTGCCGTTTTGCGATTACATTGCCGATCGGGGATTCGTTGGGGGCAACGCATTGGCGAGGGGGGTTGTCGGGTTCGTTTCGCTTTTGCTGGCGGCGTTCTCTCAGCTCTCCGCCGGCACCGTAGCCTTTGCTGCCGATGAATTCCGTACCCCCTCGATTTCCGCCGTCCACGTCGAATGGCGCGCCGTGCTCGATCAGCTTAGAACGGAGCTCAGCACGCAAAGCTCGATCGCGCCCGACTTCATCTTTGCACGGCGCTGGCGGCTGCCCGCGTCTGATCCGCGTTCGATGCCTGCTTTGGTGCAATTGAACGCGGTCACCTCGACGATCTTCACCGGCATCGGACAGAGCCCGATACCGGTGCTGCTGCCGTTCGACACCGCGGCCTATCTCGACGCCCGCCGAAACGGCGCGCCGGCGAGCCATTTGCTGGCGCGCGCTCAGGCCGACTTCCGTGCGGTGGACCTGTTTGACGCAGGTCCCGCTGGCTATGACGCGATCTTTTCGCTTGAACCCGGCGCCGGCGACGGCATGCCGTCGCGAACCTTCGCAAAACCGGTCGAGGTGCAGATCACCGGCTCGCTGCTGATTTACGACATCTCCGATCCTCTCGGCGGCAAGGGCGAACCGGTCAAAACGCTGGCGGCGCAATTCCCTGACATGCGCCGGTTCATCCGTGAGGGTTATGTACGCTATGCCTTCAGCCGCTTCGGGGTGCCCTATGTAGTGTCGATCCAATGCCTGGACTCCGCGCCGCGGCCGCGGCGGCTCGTCTGCCGCGAGGCCTACCCGGTCGCCGAGCGCTTCCTGAGGGCGTTGCGCATCGCCGGCGGGCAACCGTCGCGGCCGCGCAAGGACATTCCGTCCGAGATCGCCGAGCGGCCGACAGAACGATCGCCTGATTTCACCTACCGGCCGACCGGCGACATCATCGCCAACAGCGGCTATCGCAAGCAAAACGGCCGCGCCGATTTCAATGCCTATTCGCAGGTGCGATTTCCGTTGGAAAAAGCCCCGGCCTTCGTTCGCTCGCAATCCTTCGCGCGGCGCGACAAATCCGAGCAACCCTCTGGCGGCTATCCGGGCTACCCCTGGCGCGATAATTTCTGCGAGTCCCGCAGCTTTGGCGTCGGGCAGTGCCCCACCGGGTTTGGCCATCAGGGCGAGGACATTCGACGGCCCTGCCCGCCCCGCGGCGAAGGGCAAGAACCGGGTCAAGACCAGTGCGATCCCAAGCAGCAAGCCGTCGTTGCCGTGCGCGATACCGTCGTGATCCGCTCGCCAAAACAGCAGGCGGCGGCACTGCAGATCAATACCCGAAACGAGCACATCCGCTTTCGCTACATGCACATGAATCCGTCGGCGATGGACGCTGACGGAATCCTCAACGGACGCGTAGTTGCCGAAGGCGAGAAGATCGGCGTGGTCTCGAACTATCTCGACCACCCTAACGGCACCACCCGCCATCTGCATTTCGACGTACAGGTGTTCACGCGCGATGGCTGGCTCTGGGTCAATCCCTACGTCACGCTGATCTCGGCCTATGAGCGGCTGATCCGTGGCCGCGGCCACGAGATCGGACCGGAAATCGCCACTTCACCCGCGGTGGCCCGTGAGCTGCCGGATGATGTGCTCAAACACGACCAGCGCGAAGGCAGCGAGGCGAATTGACCTCCGCGACGGACGTCGCGGTGCCACGCCCGCCATTCTACTCGATAAAGGTCGTGAGCTGCGCGCCCTCGTCGGCCACGAACACGGCCACCAATTCCGCCGGTTCGGTATTGCTGGCATTCGCCGACACCAGATGCGTCGCGCCCGGCGGTTCGAAGAAGGATTGACCAACCTTGAAGGTCTCAAGCGGGCCGCCGGCCAGCTGGGAACGGATTTCGCCCTTGGTGATGTAGGCCGTCACCGAGCCGGCATGCCGATGCGCCCGCGTGAAACCTCCGGCGCCGTAGAACACGCGCACAATCGTCACTCGTTTGCCCGGTACATTTGGCAGGGCGTAGGAGGCGATCGGTTCGACCGTGTCGAGTGGCGATCCCTCGGCGCTGGCGGTCGCGCAAAGCGGCGCCACCGCACCGGAGATCGCATCCATCGTCACGGGCACCGCTTTTGCGATGGTTAAAGCGCAGGCAAGACCTGCAACGATGGCAAGCCAAACCGGTCGCGTCCGGGGCCACGGCGGCACGAACGGGATAGTTGCCAGCATTGATGTCATGGTGGTCTCCTCGTGGAGGTGATTGTTGCCCGGGCGGGAGACACGTTCGCCACCTCGTGCGATTATCAGTATGCTGGTAAGTTATAAGAGCCCTTATATCTATGCAAGACGGGAACAACGATGAAGCGGAAGGCAGCGGGAAAAATTACAAAATGGCGGCAAGCGGCAAAGCCGCCACCCAAAACCGCGTGGGCGGATCCGGGAATTGCCGGAACTGTCACAGTTCCCGTCCGCCCGCCACCGCCCGGCGAAGGCAAGCGCGGCGAAAAAGGCCACCTCGCCTACCTCCTGCGTCAGGCCCAGGCCGCCACGCGCCTGCAGATGGAACGCTCGCTTGCCGACCTCGGCGTCACGCCGCCGCAATTTGCCGTGCTCACCATGCTCAAGGCCTATCCGGGCCTTTCGGGCGCGGACGTCGCCCGCGTCGCCCTGCTTGCACCGCAAACGGTCGGCGTCATCATCCGCAACCTCGAGCGCAACGGCGCAATCCGGAAATCGCCTCATCCTGTCCACGGCCGCATGCTGCAGTGGACGCTGACCCCCCGCGGCGCGACCCTGCTGCAAGATTGCCGGCGCCGGGTGACGGCCCTCGAGCGGCGGCTCGCGGCGGGGCTGAGCCGAAATGCGGAAGTCGCGGTCCGGCGCTGGCTTGCCAAAATTGCTGCGCAATCGCGGCGCGACGGCTAGTTCCAGGCCGGAACGACTGCGGCGATTGTCAGGGCGCGCTAGACTGCGGTTATGAAACTGCTTGATTCCCCGAAGGCACCGAGCCGGCGCATGCTCCTGCAGTACGCTCTTGGCGCCGGCGCCCTCTTTGCTGATCCGCTCATAGCGCTGGCTGCGGCGCCGCCGGGCTTCGATCAATGGCGCGCCAATTTTCGAAAGCATGCGCTCGCAAAGGGCATTTCGGAAGCGACCTGGACGCGGGTGATGGGCCGCATCGAACCCGACATGTCGGTATTCCCGCAGATGGTGGCGCAGCCCGAATTCAGCGAGCAGATCTGGCAATACATCAATCGTCGCGTCTCGGACTGGCGCATCATCGCCGGCAAGAAGGCGCTGCAGAAAAACGAACCGCTGTTCGCGCGCATCGAAAAGGATTTTGGGGTCGAGCGCGGTACGCTGCTCGCGCTGTGGGGCGTCGAATCCGCGTACGGCGATCCGCAGGTGCAGCAGAACCATATGCACCCGGTATTTCCCTCGCTCGCAGCGCTGGCCTGGAACGCGCCGCGGCGCCGCGCCTATTGGGAATCCGAACTGATCAATGCGCTGAGGATCGTCGATCGCGGCTGGAGCAGCCCTGAGGAGATGCGCGGCTCCTGGGCGGGTGCGATGGGACATACGCAATGGATGCCGGAAGTCTGGCTCAATGTCGGATTTGATTACGACGGCGATGGCAGGGTGTCGCCGTTCGGCAAGCCCGACGACGCGCTGGGATCGACCGCGAAATTCCTGGTCAATCGCGGCAAGTATCATCGCGGCGAGCACTGGGGCTACGAGGTCAGCGGCGCGAGCGGCAGCGCCAGGGGCAACCGAACGTATGCGGCATGGTCGAGCGCCGGCGTCAGCCGCGCCGACGGCCAGCCGTTCCCGCAGCCGAACGCCTCCGCGCAATTGTGGGTACCGGTGCCGGACGGGCCGGCATTTTTGCTAGGTCCGAACTTCTATGCCGTGCGCAGCTACAACCCGTCGATGAACTATGCACTTGCGATCTGCCATCTCGGCGACCGCATCCTCGGCGCCCCGCCGTTCATCCAGCCCTTCCCCGGCTCCGAGCGCGCGCTGACGCTTGCGGAGGTGCAGGAAATGCAACTCCGCCTGACCAAAGCCGGCTTCGATACCGGGGGCACCGACGGCCGCGTCGGCAACGACACCATGAAGGCGATCCGGGATTATCAGGTGAAGATGGGACTGGAGCCCGCCGACGGCTATGGCGGGCTGAAAGTGCTGGCGCGGCTGCGGCAAGGCAGTTAGCGGATCACCGCGGGGCCCGGATCCGGCACCGCAACGTCGAGCACGCGCAACTGCACGCGTTCGCTGCCTTGGTAACGGTCAACGCTGAGCGATCCCGCCACGTGCAATGGCTGGCCGCGATGGGCCACCAGTGCGTTGCCGAGTTTCTGTCCGATCGAGCGGAAGGCGATGGCGTTGACGATCGAGCCGTCGCCGGATTTGAAGCGCAACCGCAAATGCGCCTGGCCGACCTCGTCGGCATACACAAGTTGATGCGACGGCAGCGCCACCACTGGCTCCGGATTGCCGCTGCCGAACGGCCCTGCGCGATTGAGGGTCGCTGCCAGTTCGGGCGTCACCGCACGCGCGCTCACGGCACCATCGATGAAGAGCTCGTTGGCGTGGCGCGAGGCTGCCACATCATGGGCGAGCGCGCTTTCCATGTAGGCGCGGAATTCGGCGAGCCGCTCCTTGCGCAGCGTCACGCCCGCGGCCATGGCATGACCACCGCCCTTCACGAGCAGACCATCGTGAACGGCCTGACGTACCGCCTTGCCGAGATCGACGCCGCCGATCGAACGGCCCGAGCCGGTGCCGATGCCGCCCGGCTCCAGCGCGATTGCAAACGCCGGGCGCGAGAATTTGTCCTTCAGGCGCGACGCGACCAGGCCGACCACGCCGGGATGCCAGCCTTCCGACGCCGTCACAATGACTGCGCCCTTGTCTTCAAGCCCGAGCGAGGCCAGCGCTTCGGCCTCGGCCTGGGCTTCAGCGGCCTGCTCGATGACGCGGCGTTCGCTGTTGAGCCGGTCGAGCTCGGCGGCAATGCGCGCGGCCTCCGACACGTCGCCTTGCAGCAGTAGCCGCACTCCAAGGTCGGCGCGCCCGATGCGGCCACCGGCATTGATGCGCGGCCCCAGCATAAATCCGAGATGCCAGGCCTCCGGCGGGCCATTCAGCCGCGACACATCCATCAACGCAGTGTGGCCGACATGATCGCGCCGGCGCATCGCGATCAGGCCTTTTGCGACGAGAGCTCTATTCAGCCCGATCAAGGGAGCAACGTCGGCGACGGTGCCGAGCGCCACGTGATGCAGCATGCCCAGAAGATCCGGCTCCGGCATTTCGCTGGTCCAGAATCCGCGCGTCCGCAATTCCCGATTGACCGCGACCAGCGTGATCAGCGTCAGCCCGACCGCGGCGAGATGGCCGAGGCCGGAGAGATCGTCAGGCCGGTTCGGATTGACCAGCGCATCGACGATCGGCAACACGTCGCCGCATTGATGGTGATCGATGACGACGACCGACATTCCGAGCCGCCGCGCTTCCACCAACGGCTCGATGCTGGTGGTGCCGCAATCGACCGCCACCAGCAGCGTGGCGCCCTTACCCGCGAGCATGCTGATGGCTTCGATATTGGGGCCATAGCCTTCGAAGATGCGGTCGGGAATGTGAATCAGCGGATCGAGCCCGCAGTGGCGCAGGTGCCAGGCGAGCAGCGCCGCCGAGGTGGCGCCGTCGACGTCATAGTCGCCGAAGATCGCGACCTGCTCGGCCCGAATGGCCGCGTCCGCGATGCGTTTGGCCGCAGCTTCCATTTGCGTCACGGTGAAGGGATCAGGCATTAACTTGCGGATGGTCGGATCGAGAAAATCCTCGACCGCATCGATCTCGACATCGCGCCCGGCCAGTACCCGCGCCAGCATTTCTGGCAGTTGGTAGCGCTGCGCGATCGCTAGCGCCCTCGCCGCACCGCGGGCATCGAGCCGGTCACGCCACAGCTTGCCGGTCGCCGACTGCGCGACGCCGAGAAACGCTGGCAGCGCCTCAATTGGTAACGCGGATGCGGGAAGCGTCATGATGCTTTCGAGAGATAGCGGCGAGTCGGGCGTTTCACAATGTGAGCCTACTTCCCTTTTGCAGCTAACCACCGATGCCTTGGGTCTTCGAATTGTCGTCATGTAGCGGGGGGGTATGTTCAGCCGTCAGCCCCGGATGTCGCTTCGCTCATCCGGGCTACGCTCGCTACGATAATCGGCGAAATTAGCACCCCATTTTGTCGGCTATCCCGCCAAAATCCTTGGCGACGATATTCCAATCGCCCTTGGCCTCGAAATCGTATTTCTGCAACGGACCGTATTCTGCCGGCCGTGCAACGAAGGCGGTCTTCAATCCGAGCTTTTGCGCGGCTTTCAGGTCATGATTATGCGCTGCCACCATCATCACCTGCTCCGGCGGCAGGCACAAAAGTTTTGCCGCACCGAGGTAGGTTTCCGGGTCGGGCTTGTAGTGTTGGAAAAGTTCAGCCGACATGATCAGGTCCCAGGGAAGCCCTGCGAACTTCGCCATGTTGGTTAGAAGCGCGACATTGCCGTTCGACAGCGGCGAGATGATGTATTTTTTCTTCAGCCGCGTCAGGCCGGCGACGCTGTCCGGCCAGGGATGGAGCCGGTGCCAGCCCATCGTCAGGTAATGCAGGTCGGCGTCGGTCAAGCCTGATATCCCGAGCTGCGCAACCAGTTTTTCCAGCGACTGTCGATGAAGCTGGTCCAAGATCACGTAACCGCGCTCGGGATGCTTTCTGACCTCATCCATCGACGCGGCATAGACCGCGCGCCAGCCATCAACCAGCGCGGTCCAGTCGGCCTTGATGCCGCGCTCTTCCGACCATTTGCTGAAATCCGCGATCAGGCTCGTGCGCCAGTCGACCACGGTGCCGAACACATCGAACACCAGGGCTTTCACCGCCGAAATATCAGACATGCTCAGTTCCTCTTTATTATTATTATTCGCACTAATTCCTATTTCGTTCCGGCGCTTGGCGCGAACCCGGAATCCATACTCCGATTGTGGTTATGGATTCCGGGTTCGCGCCATGGCACGCCACGGAATAACGATGGAGAGAGTATCTTCCCGTGCTCGCTCAATCGAGATGGAATTTCTCGAGCTGGCGGTGCTCACCCTTGATGTAACGCACCGTGCCGGTGACCGAGCGCATCACCACGGTCTCGGTCTCGATGACATCCTTGCGGAATTTCACGCCCGACAATAGCGAGCCCGTGGTGACGCCGGTCGCGGCGAATAGGCAGTCGCCTCTCGCCATGTCCTCGATGCCGTAAACCATCTTGGGATCGGTGACGCCCATCTTGTGCGCGCGTGCGCGCTTCTCATCGGTATCGAGAATGAGCCGGCATTGCATCTGGCCACCGATACAGCGCAGCGCCACCGCCGCCAGCACGCCTTCGGGCGCACCGCCGGTGCCGATATACATGTCGACGCCGGTGTTGTCGGGATCGGCGCAATGGATCACGCCGGCGACGTCGCCATCGGTGATGAGACGAACCGCAGCGCCGGTCGATCGCACGCCGGCAATAATCTCGGCATGGCGCGGCCGATCGAGCACCAACACCGTGATCGCCGAAGTGTCGACGCCCTTGGCCTTGGCGAGGCGGCGCACATTGTCGGCCGGCGAAGCATCAAGTTCGATCACGCCCTTCTTGTAACCGGGCCCGATTGCAATCTTCTGCATGTAAACGTCCGGCGCGTGCAACAGCGTGCCGCTATCGGCCATCGCCATGGTCGCGATCGCGCCCGGCATGGCCTTGGCGCACAGCGTGGTGCCCTCGAGCGGATCGACGGCGATATCGACTTGCGGGCCGGCATTGATGCCGACCTTCTCGCCGATGAACAGCATCGGCGCTTCGTCGCGTTCGCCCTCGCCGATCACCACCGTGCCCTCTATCGGCAATTTGTTGAGTTCACGCCGCATCGCGTCAACGGCGGCCTGGTCGGCCGCCTTCTCGTTGCCATGGCCGCGCAGCCGCGCGGCCGACACCGCCGCACGTTCCGTCACCCGCACGATCTCCAGCGTCAGAATGCGCTCCAACAATAGCTGCGGCGGAACGGAAATATGGGTCGTCATCGGCGCACTCCTTAAGATTTCACGTTAAGACTTTACGGCAGGCCTTTCTGCCCGCAATCAATCATTCAACGCACGATCGGTTCTAATCATGTGCTAATTTTTCTCAATCCGTATAACTTGCGGCCGGCCGCTGATCACCTTGTCGCGCTGCACTGCCTCAAGCGCGCGGTACACCGCGTCCTCGCTGGTGGCATAGGTAATTAGAATCACCGGCACCGGCGAAGCCTTGTTCGGGGTTCCCGCTGCATCCAAGCCATTACCATGGCGCTGCACGATCGATTCGATGGAAATCTTCTGCTGCGCAAGCCGGGTGGCGATAGTCGCGGCGGTGCCGGCAAGGTCGCGCGCCATCAGGCGGATATAATAGCCGCCCTCGTGGCGCTCCATCGGCGCTTTCGTGGTCGCGCGCAAGCGCTCGACCGGGCGCCCAAACGGTTTGGCGCGGATACCACGGGCGACATCGACGATATCGGCCACGACGGCGGACGCTGTCGCAGCACCACCGGCGCCCGGACCGACCAGCGTGATCGGCGAAAGGCCTTCGCCGTCGATGGTGACCGCATTGGTCACCCCCATCACCTGCGCGATCGAGGATGACTTCGGCACCATGGTCGGATGCACGCGCTGCTCGATGCCCTTGGCGGTGCGCACCGCCACCCCGAGCAGCTTGACCCGATAGCCGAGTTCGGCCGCGGCGCGCAGATCTTCGGGCGCGATGGACGAAATGCCTTCGACATAGACCGCGCTCTGCGCGACCCTGGTGCCGAACGCCAGACTGGCAAGGATCGCAAGCTTCTGCGCGGTGTCGTGGCCGTCGATATCGAATGACGGATTGGCCTCGGCGTAACCGAGCCGCTGGGCGTCCTTCAGGCATTCGGCGAATGATAGCCCCTCCTGTTCCATCCGCGTCAGGATGTAGTTGCAGGTGCCGTTGAGGATGCCGTAAACGCGATTGATGCTGGTTCCGGAAAGACCCTCCCGCAGCGTCTTGATGACGGGGATCGCGGCTCCGACGGCCGCCTCGAAATTCAGCGCAGCGCCATGTTTCTCGGCAGCCAGCGCCAGCCGCAACCCATGTTTGGCGATCAGCGCCTTATTCGCCGTGACAACTGATTTGCCCGACTTCAACGCCGTCTCGATCGCCGATAGCGCCGGGTCGCCGGAGCCGCCGATCAGTTCGACCAGGCAATCGATGGTGGGATCGCTTGCGAGTTCCTGCGGGTTTTTTGCCCAGGCGATGCCGTCGAGACTGACGCCGCGCTTCTTCGCCTTTGAGCGCGCGGTGACCGCCACCACGCGCACGCCGCGTCCAATGCGGGCAGACAAGGCGCGGCCCTGCTCTTCGATGAGGCGGACGACTTCGGCGCCAACAGTGCCGAGCCCCGCAATACCCACTTTCAGGGGTGCGACCATGGCGAAACGTACGTCCCGGGAGGGGGTTTTTGGGGCATGATTTGATCCGAAAACCTTCCCCATCCTCGGGTCAAGCCCGAGGACCTGCATTTCGGGATCATGCCTAACGCCGATTGGCGAGAGGAACCACGTTGTGCAACGTTTCAAGGCCGCTTTCAAGGAAGCGGCGGACGCCGCGGGCAGCCTGGCGGATACGCTGCTCGTTTTCCACCATGGCGATCCGGACAAAGCCCTCGCCATGCTCGCCAAAGGCAACGCCGGGTGAAACCACGACGCCGGATTTCTCGACCATCAAGGTTGCGAATTGCATGCTGCCGACCTCGCGGAACGCCTTGGGCAACGGCGCCCATGCGAACATCGAGGCCTCCGGCGGCGGGATTTCCCAGCCCGCGCGTCCGAACGACTCCACCAGCGCATCGCGCCGCTTGCGATAGGTGTCGCGCATCTCGCGGATGCAATCCTCGGGACCGTTCAGCGCGGCAGTCGCAGCCACCTGGACCGGCGTGAACGCGCCGTAGTCGAGATAGGACTTTACCCGCGCCAGCGCGGCGATGATGCGCTCATTGCCGACGGCAAATCCGATACGCCAGCCGGCCATCGAGAACGTCTTCGACATCGAGGTGAATTCGACGGTCACATCGATCGCGCCTGGAACCTGCAACACCGAGGGCGGCGGATTCTTGTCGTTGAAATATACCTCGGCATAAGCGAGATCCGACAGGATGAAGATCTCGTGCTTCTTCGCGAACGCCACCAGATCCTTGTAGAAATCGAGGTCCGCGACATAGGCGGTCGGATTGGAGGGATAACAGACCACGAGCGCGAGCGGTTTCGGGATCGAATGAATGATGGCGCGCTCGACCGCCTCGAAGAATTGTGGCGTCGGCTCCGACGGCACCGAGCGGATCACGCCGCCCGCCATCAGGAACCCGAACGCGTGGATCGGATAGCTCGGGTTCGGACACAGCACGACATCGCCGGGCGCGGTGATCGCCTGCGCCACATTGGCAAACCCCTCCTTGGAGCCCAGCGTCGCAACGACCTGGGTCTCGGGATTGAGCTTCACGCCGAAACGCCGCGCGTAATAAGCCGCTTGCGCTTTACGCAGGCCGGGAATTCCGCGCGAGGCCGAGTAGCGGTCGGTCCGCGGCTTGCCCAGCGTCTCCTTCAGTTTCTCGATAACATGGGCCGGCGTCGACAGGTCGGGATTGCCCATGCCGAGATCGATAATGTCGGCGCCGGCGTTCCGCGCGGCCGCCTTGGCCCGATTGACCTGCTCGAAAACGTAAGGCGGCAGACGGCGGATGCGGTAAAATTCTTCCATGGGTCCTTGGCTCCGGCAACCGGCGAGAAGCAGAATCGCCCCACGTCAGGGCGAGCGAGACGAAATTCGGTTTGGTCCGGAAATCGCACCAAGTCAGGGACTTAGGGCGAAGTCAGGCGCAAAAACTCTAATCCTCGCCCTGATGTGCTGTTGAATTGGTTTCTTTTAGCACGGACGCGGGCCTGCGCCAGCTTCAAGTCACTTCGCCGCGCCGTTTTGGGCATTGACGGTGGAGGCCTGGTGGTCCCGCGCCGCAATCAGCTCGGACTCGATCTTGGCCCGCTCCTTCGGCGGTATCACCGCTTCGTCGCGATCCGGCGGCAAATCATGCACCGGGAGGTAAGCACCGGCCTCCTTGGGCCGCGCCGGCGCGTCCGCCGGCGTGCCGACCACCGGTAAATCGGCGATCGTGCTCGAGCAGCCGCCGAGGGCAAGTGCCATCATCAGCAGCACACCCCATGCAACCACCCTGTTTTGCCGGCCTGCCGACATCTCGCGAACGTCCCCGCTTCGCTGGCCCCGCGTATCCCCGCCTTTATTTGGCAGGCGACCGGCTCCGGCCCAAACCATTGTCGTCCGAAACGATTAAAGGCTGAAGAGCAAATCGCACCGTTGGGACCTCAATATGTCAGAACCAAGATGTTTTGTCGCAGTGCAGCACGTCGGGGACTTAAGGTTAACGTCAAATCTGCTGTCCTCGACGGTGCGGTGACGAACCCGAAATGAAGCGTTAGTGTCGGTCACATGAGTGACGTTTCGGTCGAGACCAGGGATGCCAACAAGTTCGACCCGGAAGCCTTTGCGATGAACATCGCGAAGGCCATGGAAAACAGCGGCCGCGCGCTTGCGGCCTATCTAAAGCCGCTTGAGAAGGGTGAACTCCAGGACAAGCCGCCCAGCGAAATCGCCGAGGTAATCAAGACATTCAGCGCGGTCGCGGAATACTGGTTAACCGACAACGTGCGCGCGTCGGATATGCAGACCAGGATCGCCAAGGATTATCTGGACCTGTGGGGTTCATCCGTGCGCCGGCTCGCCGGCGAGGACGTGCGGCCGGCAATCGAGCCCTCGCCGCGCGACAGGCGTTTCAAGGACCCCGAGTGGAAATCGAACCAGTTCTTCGATTTCGTGATGCAGCTCTATTTGTTGACGACGCGATGGGCGCAGGATCTGGTGCGTGACGCCGAGGGCGTCGATCCGCACACGCGCAAGAAGGCCGAGTTCTACGTCCAGCAGATCACCAACGCGATCGCGCCATCCAATTTCGTCTTCACCAATCCGGAAGTGCTGCGCGAGACGCTGTCGTCGAACGGCAACAATCTGGTGCGCGGCATGACGATGCTGGCGGAGGACATCGAGGCCGGACACGGCACGCTGCGCATCCGCCAGTCCGATCCCGCCAACCTTGTGGTCGGCGTCAACATGGCTACCACGCCAGGCAAGGTGATCTACCAGAACGATTTGATGCAGCTGATCCAGTATGAGCCGACGACCGAGAACGTGCTGCGCACGCCGCTTTTGATCGTGCCGCCCTGGATCAACAAGTACTACATCCTCGACCTCAGGCCGGAGAAATCCTTCATCAAATGGTGCGTCGATCAGGGCATCACGGTATTCGTGATCTCCTGGGTCAACCCGGACCGGGAGCTCGGCAAGAAGACCTTCGAAGATTACATGAAGGAAGGTCCGCTGACGGCGATGGATGTCATCGAAAAAGTCACCGGCGAGATGAAGGTCCACACCGCCGGCTATTGCGTCGGGGGCACGCTGCTTGCGACGACGCTGGCCTGGCTCGCTGAAAAGCGCCGGGTGCGCGTGACTTCGGCGACACTGTTTGCGGCCCAGGTCGATTTCACCCACGCCGGCGACCTCCTGGTGTTCGTCGACGAGGACCAGATCTCGGCGCTCGAGCGCGACATGCAGGCTACCGGCGTGCTCGAAGGCGGCAGGATGGCGATGGCCTTCAACATGCTGCGCTCGAATGATTTGATCTGGTCCTATGTCGTCAGCAACTACCTGAAGGGCCAGCCGCCCTCCGCGTTCGACCTGTTGCACTGGAATTCGGACGCAACAAGGATGCCTGCGGCGAACCATTCCTACTACTTGCGCAACTGCTACCTGGAAAACCGGCTTTCCACCGGCAGCATGGTGCTCGACAACACGCTGCTCGACCTGTCGAAGGTGAAAGTGCCGGTCTATAATCTGGCGACGCGCGAGGATCACATCGCGCCAGCGGACTCCGTGCTCTACGGATCGCAATTCTTCGGCGGCCCGGTCAAATTCGTGCTGTCCGGGTCCGGCCATATCGCCGGCGTCGTCAACCCGCCAGAGGGAGGCAAGTACCAATTCTGGACCAACGACAACATCAAGGACGTTTCGCTGGCTGACTGGATCAAGGGGGCCCAGGAACACAAGGGTTCGTGGTGGCCGGATTGGCGCGCGTGGCTCGAGAGCATCGACGCCGAGCAAGTGCCGGCCCGCGCGGTCGGCAGCGCGACGACGCCGCCGATCGAGGACGCGCCCGGCAGCTATGTCAAGGTCCGTGCGTAGCGCAATGCTGCGCGCTTGGGTATAAGCGGTCTCGAGCGACAAGACCGGAAATCAATCGAGGGGAAACCAATGACGCGCGAATTGTTCTGGCTGACGTTGACGGTGATTCTCACCGGCCTGTTATGGATCCCCTACATCATCAATCGTTGCCAGGTTCGCGGCCTCTCGGGCGCGATGGACAATCCGTCGCGCAACGCCAAGCCGCATGCGGAATGGGCCACACGGTTGATGTTCGCCCACGACAACGCGGTCGAGAACCTCGTGATCTTCGCGCCGCTGGTCTTGATCCTGAATGCGGCCGACTATTCCACCCAATGGACCGTGCTCGCCTGCGCGGTCTATTTCTGGTCCCGCCTCGCCCACCTGATCGTCTACACAATGGGCCTGCCGGTGTTCCGGACGCTCGCCTTCACCGTCGGCTTCCTGGCGCAGGCGGTGCTGGCGCTGGCGATCTTCAAAGTGGTTTAAGAGCTCCTCAATCGGCAAAGCCCAGCATCAGCCGCATGTTTTGAACGGCAGCGCCCGAGGCGCCTTTACCGAGATTATCAAGACGCGCGACCAGCAGGGCTTGCGGATATTTGCCGCTCGCAAAGACGTAGAGCTCAAGCCGGTTGGTCTCGTTGAGCGCCTCAGGCTCGATCTTTCCACCCTTTGCCGCGGCACTATCGAGCGGCATGACCGAGACGTAGGCGCTCCCAGCGTAGCGCTTCGCCAGCGCGGCGTGGAGGTCAGCCCCATCAGGCTTGCCCGGAAGCGTATCGAGGTGCAACGGCACTGACACCAGCATGCCTTGCCGATAGTTGCCGACCGACGGCACAAAGATCGGCCGACGCGCGAGATTTGCGTAAGCTTGCGTCTCCGGCACGTGCTTGTGCTCGAAGCCGAGGCCGTATAGTTCGAAGGCCGGCGGTGTGGCGTCCTCGAATCTTGCAATCATGGACTTGCCGCCGCCCGAATAGCCGCTGACCGCATTGATGGTGACGGGATAGTCCGCAGGAACAAGACCGGCATCGACAAGCGGCCGGAGCAGCGCCACCGCGCCCGTCGGATAGCAGCCTGGGTTTGAGACTTTTCGCGCCACCCGTATCTTGTCCGCCTGATCAGGCGCGAGTTCCGGAAAGCCGTAGGTCCAGTCGCTGGCGACCCGAAAGGCCGTGGATGCATCCAGGATTTTCGGTGCGGCAGCCCCCATGCTGTCAATCAGCGCGACGGTCTCTTTGGCGGCATCATCCGGCAGGCAGAGGATGACAAGATCCACTTCCTCCATCAGCGCGCGCTTGGCTCCTGCATCCTTGCGCCGTTCCTCAGCAATGCTTTTCACGGTGACGTCGTTCTGCAGGGCAAGGCGCTCGCCAATGCCGAGCCCGGTCGTTCCAGCCGCGCCATCAACGAATACGGCGGGCCTGCCCGAGGCGGCGGCCGTCGAGGCTTGGCCCTTGGGCCGCTGTGTCTCGGAGAGGGTCATGGCGCGTTCCTTCCATCCGCGGGTATACTGACACGCATTGGTGGGTTGTAATCCAACTGCGGCCGTAGCGCGATCATCTGCGTTCCGATCAACTGTGCGGCTTCGTCGTGCCGCTGCGTCAGCGCCGAGGCAATCGCGGCATGATCTGCGTCGGATTTGTGCTGGTTGAGCTTGAAGCTGCCTTCGACGTCCTCAACTGTCATGACAAGACCCACGATTGCTTTCTTCATCGCCTCCAGTCGCCCGGCCGTCATTTTCGATGACCTCCAGGGCGGCTTCGGCGCCAGCCGGTTTTCGAACTTCGCGCTGAGTGTCTCGATCTGCACCGAAAGTTCGTCATCGGACAGTCTCCGCACCATCCCTGTCAGGTGGACCGCCTGGTAGAGCCAGGTCGGCACCTGGTCCGGCGAGACGTACCAATCAGGGGATACATAGGCATCGGCACCGCTGACAGCCAGCAGCCAGGACGATGTCCCGCCCGCCAGCCTTACCAGCGGATTGTGACGCGCGACATGAAACATCGCCTGCGCCGTGCCGTCGTCGGCATAGTCGAGATAAAATGGCACCAGCGAGGCGATGGGCTTGGTGCCGTCGAATGCGCAAACCGTGGCGAATCCGCGCGCTTGCGCAAACGCAAGGCTTGCGGCGCGATCGGGCTTGAACTGAGGTGGCGTATACATCTTCAACTCCTGCTTTGACGTAGGAGCCGCCGGATCAGATCGCGCAGTTTTTAAAGGGAAATGCCGCGGACCGGATCCAGCGGCAGAGGCGATATTCTTAAACGCAGACGACCGCCCATACCGCTGAGGTGCGGCGGCGGCGAGCAATCAGGATGGTCGCGGCGTTGATCATGGGCGCGGCTATAAGGCCGCGCGCGCGTGGCGTCAAGAAGAAGCGCTCAGATCGTCGGATTTCCAGCGAGCGGGATAGCCATGGGTTGCGAACACGGGCTGGCAGCTAGATCACCCGCCACAGCCATTCCATGATCTGCGCAATGACGTCGCCGAACAAGAGAAGCGCCGCCGCCCAGATCAGCGCAGATACCCAATTGGCGATCTGGAAGCTCCAATAGGGCATCTCGAATATTCCGGCGGCGAGCGGCACCGAGGCCCGCAACGGCCCAAAGAAGCGGCCGATGTAAATGCTCGGCACACCCCACTTCTGCACAAAAGCCTCGCCGCGCGGCAACAGTTCGGGATAGCGCGACAGCGGCCACATTTGCGCGACCTGCTCCTTGAATTTGTAGCCGAACCAGTAGGAGAGCCAGTCGCCGAGCGCAGCCCCGATGCCGCCGGCGATCCAGACCGGCCAGAACGAGATGCCGCTGGCGCCGATCAGCGCGCCGATCGCGACCAGCGCGCCCCACGCCGGGATCAGCAGCGAGATAAACGCAAGCGATTCGCCGAACGCCAGCACCAGAACGATCGGTGCGGCCCAGGCCTGATGATCGCGCACGAAGTTGGCCAGGGCGTGCGCAAAATCTTCCATTTCCGACGCTTTCCCGCCCCGCTTCTTTGGGTTTGAACCTTTTCGAGGATTCGATGCCGAAAACAGGTAAGCCAGCCCGTTGCATGACTTCAAGTCACAATGGCAGATACAGGGCGTGAGCCTGCCTTCTCCCCCCGGCTACCCATCCCCTAACGCGGAGGAAGTTCTGATGATCGGATCGTTGATGATGTGCGTGAGCGCGGTGATTCTGCTCGCCGGCATGCTGGCCGGCATCGTCATGGGCATCAAGCAGGACTTTGCGCTCGCCCCTGCGCACGCGCATCTCAACTTGATCGGTGGCGTGCTGTTATTCCTGGTTGGGCTTTACTACCGGCTCATTCCCGCCGCCGGAAGCAGCACCCTTGCCAAGGTGCAGGGTTGGCTACACATGATCGGCGCGATTGCGTTTCCCGTTGGCGTCGCTGTCGTCATTCTAAAAGGCGAAGCGCTCGTGGCGATACCGATCGGGGGGTCGCTGATCGTGGTTGCGGCGATGGCGCTGTTCACCCTGATCGTGTTCAGGACCGCTTACGCTTGAGCATCCGCGGTCACTTTTTAAGCCCAACCATGGCATAGTCAGCGCAATCGATTCGCTGCGGTTCCCGGCGCGCAAACACATGAAAATCCAAAACTTGAAAACCTATGGCTAAATCACTGAAAGCCCTTGCAAAAAACAAGGCAACCAACGATCTGTTCGGCGCCGGCGAACCGAAAGGGCGCGCGGGGCTCAAGGTCGCCTCGCGCGCTTCCGGCGCCGAAGCGGGCTACACCGCCCGCGACATCGAGGTGCTCGAGGGCCTGGAGCCGGTGCGGCGGCGGCCGGGCATGTATATCGGCGGCACCGACGAGAAGGCGCTGCACCACCTGTTCGCGGAAGTCATCGACAACTCCATGGACGAGGCGCTGGCCGGCCACGCCACCTTCATCGAAGTGGAATTGACCGCCGATGGATTTTTGACCGTCACCGATAACGGCCGTGGCATCCCCGTCGATCCCCATCCGAAATTCCCGAAGAAGTCGGCGCTTGAAGTCATCATGTGCACGCTGCATTCCGGCGGCAAATTCGATTCCAAGGTCTACGAGACCTCGGGCGGCCTGCATGGCGTCGGCGTCTCCGTGGTGAACGCGCTATCGTCGCGGCTCGAGGTCGAAGTTGCGCGCAGCCAACAGCTCTATCGCATGACCTTCGAGCGCGGCCATCCCAAGGGCAAGCTCGAAGACCTCGGCAAGATCAACAATCGCCGCGGCACGCGCATCCGCTTCAAGCCTGATACCGACATCTTCGGCGCCAAGGCGACCTTCAAGCCGCAGCGCCTGTTCAAGATGGCGCGCTCCAAGGCCTATCTTTTCGGCGGTGTCGAGATCCGCTGGCGTTGCGCGCCGGAGCTCTTGAAGGGCGTCGAAGACGTTCCGGCCGAAGACAGCTTCCACTTTCCGGGCGGGTTGAAGGATTTCCTGGGCGCGGCGATCCATAACGACACGCTCGTGCACCCTGACATCTTCTCCGGCAAATCAGGACGGGTCGGTGCCCATGGCGCCTGCGAATGGGCGGTGGCCTGGACCGCGGACGCCGACGGCTTTCTGTCGTCCTACTGCAACACGGTGCCGACGCAGGACGGCGGCACCCATGAATCCGGCATGCGCAGCGCCATGCTGCGGGGACTAAAGGATCACGCCGAACGCATCGGGCAAAGCAAGCGCGCCGCTGCCGTCACCTCGGAAGACGTGATGGTCGGCGCTGCCGTGATGCTCTCCGTGTTCGTGCGTGAGCCGGAATTCCAGGGCCAGACCAAGGACCGGCTTGCTACGGCCGAAGCCCAGCGCATCGTCGAACAGGCGATCAAAGACCCCTTTGATCATTGGCTGTCGGGCAACCCGGTGCAGGCCAACCGGCTGCTCGACTTCGTGGTCGAACGCGCCGAGGAACGGCTGCGCCGCCGCGCCGAGAAGGAGATCGCGCGAAAAACGGCGACAAAAAAGGCGCGCCTGCCCGGCAAGCTCACCGACTGCACCCGCACCGCCGCCGAGGGCTCAGAACTCTTCATCGTCGAGGGCGATTCCGCCGGCGGCACCGCCAAGGTTGCGCGCAATCGCGAGACCCAGGCGATCCTTCCGCTTCGCGGAAAAATCCTCAATGTCGCCTCGGCCGGCAAGGACAAGCTGGTAGCGAACGCGCAGCTCGCCGACCTGACCCAGGCGATCGGCTGCGGCACCGGCGCGCACTACCGTGAAGAAGATTTACGCTATTCGCGCATCATCATCATGACCGACGCCGACGTCGACGGCGCCCATATCGCCTCGCTCCTGATCACGTTCTTTTACCGGCAGATGCCGCGGCTGATCGATGAAGGCCATCTCTATCTGGCAGTGCCGCCGCTCTACAAGCTGACCCATGGCAGCAAGACGGTCTATGCGCGTGACGACGCCCACCGGGATGCGCTGCTCAAGAGCGAATTCAACGCCAACGCCAAGGTCGACATCGGCCGCTTCAAGGGCCTCGGCGAAATGATGGCGGCGCAGCTCAAGGAAACCACCATGGACCCGGCCAAGCGCGCGCTGCTGCGGGTGGTGCTGCTCGCCGACGACCGCGAGGGCACCGCCGATTCGGTGGAGCGGCTAATGGGCACCAAGGCCGAAGCGCGATTCGCCTTCATCTCCGACAAGGCCGAATTCGCCAGCGAGGACCTGCTGGACGTGTGAGCGAACGCAGAACGCAAGCGCTTACCGTCATCGCCGTCATTGCGAGCCCAACCTCAGCCGTCATTGCGAGCGCAACCCTAACCGTCATTGCGAGCGCAGCC
>Ga0209153_1000446_pt1 | contig 19502 bp, 20 predicted proteins | sample GraSoiAngelo_120_FD_185877 | JGI IMG/M metagenome (GOLD analysis project Ga0209153, IMG submission 185877) | Grasslands soil microbial communities from the Angelo Coastal Reserve, California, USA - 14_0919_09_20cm (SPAdes) (version 2) | ecosystem: Environmental > Terrestrial > Soil > Grasslands ...
AACGCCAGCTTGGCTTGTTCGGACACTGCGAAAAACAACGCAACATTGGCGTGGCCAGAAGAATGGCCGCCGCTTTGGGATCTCTCATGCTGTGTATCAAAAGAGCGGAGAAGTGGTGGGCAAATTTACCTGGAACGCCAAAAAGTTTGTGAAGGAGAACTAACGAAGGGCCACATTCCGCAAGCCTGCAGGGGTGCTAGAATTTACAAAATTCGCCAGCGTGGTTTTCCTGTTTTGCGATCGGTTTCCCACAAACGACAACCGCCAAGAAATGCATTGCGGTTATCGCCTCGCTTCACTCCGCGCGGCAATTGCTTCATCCTTTTCACGTTGCCGCCACCGAGGACAACGGTATCGGCGACAAAAGAGAGCTTTAGCCGGGTCACGCAGTAAAGCACTTCCCGGCGCCACGCTTTTTCGCCGAGGTGCTCCAGCCCCTCTATGCCGAGCCAGTCTTCAATTTTGCGATGATCACGGTAGGGCAGATCACCGAGCTCGAGCGGTAAAAGGTTATTCTTCCAAACCAGCGCCGCGCCCAACCCTGTGCCCAACCCGAGGAAAAGCATGCGGCCGCGAATATGACTGCCGAGTGCCTGCATGGCGGCGTCGTTAATGACGCGGGTTGGCCTTTTCAGCGCCCGGCTAAAATTGAACCCGATCCAACCTTTGCCGAGATGTTTGGGATCTTTCACAATCTTACCTTCGCGGACTACTGAAGGAAACCCGATTGAGACGCTGACGAACTTTAACTCCGCAGTGGTCTCGTGAAATTTCCTTGCGAAATCGCGCGGCGTCATGTCCGGTCCGGAATCGAATTTCAATTTGTCCTTCGCCGACATCAGCAGTTTGACGTGCGTGCCACCGATGTCGACGACGAGCACGTTGCGTTTCATCGCGCGGCCTTGGACAGGTAAGAATTTACTCCCCGATCCCTATCGATCGGCCCAGACGTTTGAAAACGCCGCCGCGCGTCGCCTTTTCGGAACCAGCCGAGGGCCAGCATTCGACAATCTCGAGCTCAACGAAACGGAAGAGGGTTAAGCGGGCGAATTTCAGATCCAGCCGAAGATTGCGCGCGATCTGGGCGATGGAACGCGTGCCATTGAATTGCGAGGCGAATTGCGCTTCGGCCACCGTAAGCCGCAGCTTTTGGATACGCTCAAAACCATCGCGCGTATAAGCGGGAATCCAGGCCGGGTCGTAATTGGCTTTGTCGGCAAGATCCTGCACCTGGACAAAGCGCAGCGTGGCCAGCATCCAGTGCTCGATGTCCTCGTCCGCAGGCACGTTGTCGGTGAAATCGGGCAGCTCGTTCGTTTGCTCAAATGCGAACCGGACGCGTGGTGTGCTCCAAAGCTGCGCGAAAAGTTTTTGCCCATAATGCTGGATCAATTGCAGGGCCGGATCGCGCGAGATCAGGTCCTCGCGCATGAGAGAGACGAACAATGGGCAACCGGTCTGCGATTGGGTCGCCCGTGCTTGTGATACACGTTCGGCGTCGATGTTGACCAACGTAATGGGGGCTTCCGAGCAGTAAAGCTCGGCATCGCGCGTCGTCACCAGCAGAACTCTTCCGTCCCGCGCATACAGCTCAACGTTCTCCTTCGTCCAGTAACCATGAAGCACCCCGGTGAGTTTTTCCCTGCCGATCACTCGCAGCGCGCAACTGAAGGAAAAAAAATCGGTGTTGCCGGAAAAGTAAATATTCGCCGCCCATCCCGAATCGATCGGGGCCACGGCAAAGTAAGTCGACGGTTGCGCGGGAAAATTCGGATCACCGAAACCAGCGTGCGTCGGCTCTGATGGCGGCTGAGCAAAGGCCCCTTCGTTCCAAAGCGGCGACGAAGAAACAGGCGATTCCACTTCCCCACCAATTACATTGGTGAACTCAGAGCTCATTGCCGACTCGAGGGCAGGCTCCGGCTCCGCGCCTTCTTCGGTGGCAATTTTAGGCAGAGGTTGCTCGACCGCTTTCAAGAGTAAATCGGAGGTGAATGGTTTATTGAGAACCCCAACAACGTTGGCAAAATTCGACGGCGCATTTTGTAAGTCGGCGCCGAAACCGGACATAAAAAGCACGGGGATGTCAGCGGTCGATTCATCTTCGCTGAGGAGGCGACTAACTTCATCACCGCGCAAATCGGGGAGCAAATAATCAAGCAGGATCAAATCGGGCTTTTGCTCCCGGATAGCGTGTAAACCCTCCTGCGCTGTCCCGGCCGTTACTACATCGTAGTTGGCCTCGGCCAGAATTTCCTCGACGAAACCTAAAAGCATCAAACTGTCGTCAATTACCAAAATCCGGTGTCGCTGTGAGGGGCGAATATTCTTCCGGCGCTCCCGCAGTGCGCTGGTTTCATCAACTTTGCGCACCGCTTCCATCAAAAGAAACTGCCAATCGGTATCGATCGTGCGCGGGGGCGTTTCCTCGCCGAAGACTTCCGAAATCCTTCCCCCCTTCCAGCTTACAACTTCATTGAAAGCTTCAATCCCTTCGCGCCCCGGGGTAACTGCATGACAGACCTGACCTTCATCGAAATAAACCCGCGCCTTCTCGCCCGCCGGACCGGTAAATTCGAGCGCTGATGTCGCGCCGCTCATGCATTTTAGCTGGATGATATCGGAAAGATGCAGATCACTTAGCGTACCTTGGAACTTTGCGCCTTCTTCTTCGTCAGCCGGTCGCAGGAGCGCGTGCACCAAATCTACGAAGTCAGAATGCGAAAATGGTTTTTCCAAAAAATGAATGGCGCCGATCCCGGCAGCTTGTTCGCGCTGCGACGGCAGGTGCACCGCCGTTAAGATGATTGCGCGCGCATTCGGATGGCTGGTGCGCAAATCGAGCAGGAAATCCTGACCCAAATCCTCGGCCGCATCCATGTCGAGGACGAACAGATCTGGCCGATCATCCAGGACAATGCGATGCGCCTCGTCCAGATCGTGGGCTACATCGACCACCGCTTCCGGCGCAACCTCGTGCAACGCGCTCAAAATTGACGAGAGCAATGCTTCGTCTGGCTCTAGAACCAGAATGCGCTCTTCGCGTTTAGTACTCCGAGCAGAAGATTTTTTCACTGGGAAAAAGGCGCGCCGCCGCAAGAAATGTCCCACTGCCAACGCGCTGCCTCTAACAATTTATGCTTCTCGGCAAATGAAAAGCATTTTCTCTCTCTCAACTTGCGCTAGCGAACGACCGGATAGCGCCGGGCCAGCTCGCGTCGGCTGCTTTTGCCGCGTTCATTTACCGGGATCGCCTCCACGAAATAAATGCGGCGCGGCACCTGCCAACTACTCAGCCGCGCCCGACAATGCGCGAGCAATTTTCTCTCGGTCAAGCCCTTCGCTACCACACAGGCCGCAATTTCTTCATTCCGACGCTCCGATTCGCGACCGAAAACAATCGCCGCTCGCACTCCATGGCAGCGCAAGATTTCAGCTTCCACTTCCGCTGGATGCACTTTTTTGCCGGCAACGTTGATCAAGTCTGAGCTGCGTCCGACGATCCGGTAACCGCCCTGCGTTTTTTCCAACAAGTCATCCGGGATAAAAATGCCGTGGCCCAGTTTGGCTTCATCCGGCTCGGGGAAATAACCGGCAGCCACCGCTCGACTTCGCACCCGAATGAGCGAGGCCCCCTTGTCGGGATCGACCTGTTCAATCTCAACTCCGGACAGCGTCTCGCCAACAAAGCCCGGAACCGGCTGCGCTTTACGGACGTAACAAATCCCGCCACACTCCGATGCGCCATAAAAGGAGTGGATCTCGCGTCCGAATTTTCCGCAAAAACCTTGCGCTGTTTCCGGCGGCAAGGGGGCTCCGGCCGAAATGCAAAGCCGCAAATCCGGCAACGATGGCGCCTCGCTCATTTCGCAAAACGACTGGTAGAAAACCGGCATTCCCGGAAAAACGGTCGCGCGAGTTGCGGCGAGGCCGTCGATGATTGCTCGCGGCATCCGATCGTTGCTGAGCGCAAGCGAAACGCCGCGCACGATGAGCGGCGTCAGCAAATTGCTGAAGCCATACGAATGCGAAATTGGGATGACGCCAAAGTTCAAGTCGCGCGGGCTGATGCCCATCGTCTCGCAAATGTTCTCGCAATCGGCCAGCAATTGTTCGCTGCGAAAACGGACCGCGCGCGGCGCGGCGGTCGTCCCAGACGTGAGCTTCAACAGCGAGGGTCGATCGTTGCCCCAATCGTTCGCCCTAATCTCCGTTGTAGCTGCCGCCGTCGCCGGCGGCAGAATTTGGACGTCTCTGCCGCCGGCGACGGCGGCAGCTACAACGCGGCCGATTTCGAACGCGCTTTGCTTTTGTTCATCGCTGATCGTTTGTTCTAGCGGAAGAACGACCAGTTGCCTTCGCAGGCACGCTAGAAATAATGATGGCCAATCCGGATGATTGCCGATTTGGATGGCGCAGACCCGTCCGGGCCCAATTGTCTCAAGTTGGTGCGCAAAATGATCTGCGCGTTCCTCAATTTCAGAAAATGTGCGCGCAATTTTCCCCTGCGCGTCAAGAATGGCCGCGCGTTGGCGATTTTTTTGGCGCGTCTCTTCCTACGCCTCGAGAATCGGATCGCCTAATGTCGTCCTCACTTGCGAATTTGCCCTTTCGCGGCTAAGCTCTCTGCTCGTTTTTCAACATGAAGGCGGACATTCATCCCGATTATCAGGAGACCGATATCGTTTGCGCGTGCGGCGCGGTTTATCACACCCGCTCGACCAAACGAGACATTAAAATCGGCATCTGCGCTGCCTGCCATCCGTTTTTTACCGGCGAACAAAAATTCGTCGACACCGCCGGGCGCGTAGAAAAATTCGCGCGTCGTTACGGCAGCACCAAGGCCGCCCGCGCCGGCAAGGCTTAGCTGAATGTAGAGGCGCTTGTGCCAAGCGCCTACGCCAACGGCTGACACAGCCACCGCTACAACAATCATGGACTTTGATCTTCTCATTCAACGTAAACGCGAGCGTTTCGAACAACTCGAGTGCGAAATCGCCGACCCGTCCCTTTTCGAAAATCGCAATCGTGCTGGCGAAATCATGCGGGAACACGCGAACGTAAAGGCGTTACTGGCGAAATGGAACGAATTGTCGAGCGCGCGAATGCAACTGGCAGACAATCGCGAACTCGCCAACTCGACCGACGTCGACCTGGCCCAAATGGCGCAGGAAGAAATTCCAGCGCTCGAAAAACGGGTCGCCGACCTCGAACGCGAGATGCAGGTGGCTTTGCTTCCGCCGGACGAAAATGAAAATCGCGATGCCATCATTGAGATCCGTGCGGGCACGGGCGGGAGCGAGGCGGCCATTTTCGCCGCCGATTTATATCGAATGTACAATCGCTATGCCGAGTCAGCCGGATTGAAAATCGAGAGTATGGACTCGAGTCCATCGGAGCTTGGTGGATTAAAGGAAGTGATTTTCAAGGTGAGTGGCGAATCGGTTTTTCGAAAATTGCGTTACGAAAGTGGGGTGCACCGGGTCCAACGTGTGCCCGCAACCGAGGCGCAGGGGCGCATTCATACCAGCACCGCCACGGTCGCGGTTTTGCCGGAAGCGGAGGAAATCGATCTGGAATTAAAACCCGAAGAACTTCGTATCGAAGTTTGCCGCTCCGGCGGACCAGGCGGCCAGGGCGTAAACACGACTGACTCCGCAGTGCAGATTTTGCATATTCCCACGGGTACAATCGTCCGCTGCCAGGACGGGCGGAGCCAGCAAAAGAACAAGGAGAAAGCGCTCAATGTTTTGCGCTCGCGATTGCTCGAAACCAAACAACGTGAAGAAGCGGAGAAATATGCCGCCCATCGCCGGAGTCAGATCGGATCGGGCGGCCGCGAAGAAAAAATCCGCACTTACAATTTTCCGCAGAACCGCGTCACTGACCACCGCATCGGGCTCACTCTTTACAATCTGGACCGGTTTATGGAAGGCGAGCTCGAGGAAATGATTTCAGCGCTGCAAGCTGCCGATTTGGCCGAACGATTGAAAGACAGCGCGCTGACGAACTGATGTCATCCCGAGCGGAGCGAAGCGCAGTCGAGGGATTCTGCGGCGTTAACGTTAGGGTCTCGCAGGGGATTCCTCGCTCCAAGCCGGGGTGGCGTTTTCGCTCAGAATGACAAAATGACAGTCCTAGAAGTCCTGCAGTCGACCGCCGCCTACTTCAAAAAACGCGGGATCGAAAATCCGCGCTTGAACGCCGAGCATTTGTTGGCGCATTCACTCGGGCGGAAAAGGCTCGACGTTTATCTCGAGTTCGAGCGCGATCTCGCCGAGCCCGAACTGGCACCTTTACGCGAGCTTGTCCGGCGGCGAGGGCAAAACGAGCCGCTCCAACACTTGCTCGGCACGGTCGAATTTTGCGGAAACATCTTTCTCTGCGACAAACGTGCGCTCGTCCCACGACCGGAAACGGAGGAATTTGTTGCACTGGTTGAATCGAGAATCGTGAATCGTGAATCGAGAATCGTCGATCTCGGGACTGGTTCCGGGGTAATTGCACTGTCGCTGGCGAAAAAAATTCCTGAAGCGGAAATTGTCGCAACAGATATCGCTGATGAGGCCCTCTTGCTAGCGCGTGAAAACGCCGTCCAACTTGGAATCGCTCGTGTTCAATTTATCAAAAGCGACTTGTTAGAGAATGTCGATGGGAAATTCGACTTAATCGTTGCGAACCTGCCCTACATTTCCCGCCACGATCGCGACCAGCTCGCGCCCGAAGTTTTGCGCGATCCGGAAGTCGCCCTTTTTGCCGGCGAGAAGGGCGATGAAATTATTCGCCGATTGATTGAGACGGCGCCATCGCACCTGAGCCGCAAGGGGTTGCTCGCGCTGGAGATCGGGCTCGGCCAGGAACCCGCCCTAATTGACCTTTTGCGCGATAAAAATTACGGCGACATCGAGGCGAAAAACGATTATTCAGGTAGAACGCGTTTTCTCTTCGCCCGGTATGGATAAGATACTTGTGCATGGCGGGAATTCCCTCGCCGGTTCCATCAAGATCAGCGGTTCTAAGAACTCCGCCCTTCCCATTCTTGCCGCGACCCTGCTGACGCGTGAGCCGTGCACGATCCATCGCGTGCCCGACCTGAGCGATACGCATTACATGTTGCAAATTCTCATCCATCTCGGCGCACAAGTGGAACGGGCCAGCGGGATTGTCACCGTCACCGCCGACAAAGTGCAATCGGTCGCCCCGTATGACGTTGTGCGAAAAATGCGAGCGTCGGTTGGCGTACTCGGCCCGCTCCTCGGGCGTTGCAAGGAAGCGACCGTTTCCCTGCCGGGAGGTTGCGTCATCGGCGATCGGCCAATCGATTTGCATTTGAAGGGCTTCGAAGCCCTCGGCGCCGCGGTGCGAGTGGAGGGCGGTAACGTGAAAGTTTTTGCCCCGAAACTAGCCGGCGCCGTGATTAATTTGCGCGGCAAATTCGGACCGACTGTTCTCGGCACCGATAATGTGATGATGGCGGCGGTTCTCGCCGAAGGCACAACCGTAATCGAAGGCGCGGCGCAAGAGCCCGAAGTTTGCGACCTGGCTGATTTTCTCAATAAGATGGGCGCGAAAATCGAGGGCGCCGGGACACGAAGAATAATCGTCGAGGGCGTTAGCGAATTACACGGAGCCGAGCACGACATCATTCCCGACAGGATCGAAGCTGGCACTTTTCTGGTGGCTGGCGCAATAGCTGGCAGCGGAGTGACCGTTAATCGAGTTGAGCCAAAACATCTCACGGCAATTACCGATGCACTGAGCGGTTGCGGATTTAAAATCGAAGCGAAGAACCAAGCCATAACCGTTTCACCAAACGGTGCGCCGAAGCCGTTGGAAATCACGACGGAGCCCTACCCCGGATTTCCGACCGACATGCAGGCGCAAATGTGCGCGTTGCTTTCCACCACTGAGGGAATCAGCGTGATCACGGAGAATATTTTCCCGCAACGTTACATGCACGTGGCCGAGCTAAAACGGATGGGCGCCCAGGTGCAAATGGAAGGCTCAACCGCGGTGATTCAGGGCGTGGAGCGCTTGACCGGCGCGCCGGTGATGGCGAGCGATCTGCGCGCCTCAGCCGCGCTGGTGCTCGCGGGACTGAAGGCCGACGGAATCACCGAAGTGAGCCGCGTTTATCATATCGATCGCGGCTACGAACATCTCGATGAAAAGCTGAGCGAACTGGGTGCACACATCGAGCGAGTGAAAGCCTGAACCGTTGTAGCACAGCCATCTTGGCTGTGGGGCCAGCGGGCATCTTGCCCGCTGATCGTGGCGTTCGAAGAAAAGCAAGAAGCGGGGGTGCCTTGCACCGAGGGTGTCGGCGAAGCGTGAGCCTACTCCTGCTTGCGTTCTTTGGAAACAAGCGAGACGCTTATTCTACTTATGGAAACGACCCCGCCTTCTCCTACGTCTTCTTCGTCAGCTGATGTCCGGACCTGGAACGTTCTTTGCCACGCTAGCGCGCTCCTCGGATTCTTCGTTCCCTGGGCTGGTCACATCCTGGCGCCTTTAATCGTGTGGCTGGTAAAACGTGGCGATTCTCCCGAAATCGATGCGCACGGAAAAGAATCGATCAATTTCCAGCTTTCGATGCTCATTTACTCGGTGATCTCTGGCATTCTGTGCCTGGTGCTGATCGGATTCGCTTTGCTCGCGATCCTGCACGTTCTCAACGTCGTCTTTGTCATCATCGCCTCCATCCGCGCGAGCGAAGGAAATTTTTATCGTTATCCGCTCACGATCCGTTTTCTGAATTAGAAAATTGCGTGCTCGTCGCTGCCCGAATCAACGCGTTCGAATCGTGCCCTGCCCATAGGCGACGCCTACCTCGTCGTGAACTTTTGAATCTTCGCGTTGCAACATTGGATCGGACGCTTCCTGCTGGGCGGCGCAGCCGGTTTCGAAAATCGCAACTGCGAGAAGCAAACAGTATAGGAGTCGCACAAAGTATTTCGCGTTAGTTTAATAAGAAGTGAATCCAGCGTCCGCGGACAAAGCAACCGAGCCTTCGACCACCGGGATTGTCATTTCGTTCATTGTGCCGGCCTATAATGAAGAAGCGGAACTGCCGGGAACGCTTCGCGCCATTCGTTCTGCCGCTACCAGTTATGAGCACGAGATTGTGCTGGTGAATGATGGATCGACCGACGCAACGGGCCCAATAGGGGAAGGATTCGGGGCGCTCTTGATTTCGATCGAGCGTCGACAAATCGCCGCCGCGCGTAACGCGGGAGCCGCCGCTGCGCGCGGCAACATTTTTATTTTCGTCGATGCTGATACCCGGATCGGACCAGAACACGTGCGCGGCGCAGTGGAAGCGCTCGAGAGCGGTTGTGCCGGGGGAGGTGCGCGGCTGGCGACTGATCGTGAAATTCCGCTCTGGGGCAGAATCTTTTTCCGCGTTTTTACTACTCTGTATTTTGGACTCAACCTCGGCGCCGGCGCGTTCCTCTTCACCACGCGAGAGAACTTTCTGGCGGTCGGCGGCTTCGATGAGATCTATTTTGCGAGCGAAGAAATCTTTTTTACCATCGCCCTGAAACGTCTGGGACGATTCAGGCTATTGCGCGAACCAGCCATGACCTCGGGCCGAAAACTGCGGATGTATTCAGGCTGGAAAATTTTTACCCGCTCTCTTTCTTTGATTTTCGGCGGTCCGCGCGGAGTGATGTCGCGGAAAAGGCTCGACATGTGGTACGGTGGCGAGCGCGAGAAACGCATCGGCTAAGGCACGGAAAAATGATGGTCACGCGCGACTCGGCCATGTACTGTCGCGGCATCTAACCGCAAAAAACCTATGCTACACATCATCTGGCACATCATTGTTGGTTTCGTTGTCGGTCTGGTCGCGCGCGCTGTCATGCCGGGCGCACAAGCCATGGGACTGATCAAAACGACCCTGCTCGGGATCGTAGGCGGCGTTGTCGGTGGATTAATTGCGAGGCTCTTTTCCAAACCGGAACCGGGCTCGGCCTTTCATCCCGCCGGGTTCATCATGTCAGTCATCGGCGCCGTTATTGTCCTCTTTCTCTGGACGCGATTGGCGCCCGCCGGGTAGTGTTGCAAACGAAGATTCGCGATTTCACAAACGACGAGGAAGTGCGCGTGCTGGTGCGCGCCTTCGAGGAAGCGACCATTCTGCCTTCGCAATTCCACCACTGCGCCCACATCGCGGTGGCTTTGACTTATCTGGCTGAAGCCCCCCTCGATGACGCGACCGTGCGCATGCGGCAGATGCTGCAAAAATTCACGCAGCGTCACGGCGTTAATGTTTATCACGAAACCGTGACGCGTTTTTGGATGAAGCTGCTCGATCATCTCGCGACCACTCATTACCGCGACATGCCGTTGTGGCGCCGAATCAATTTGATCGTGGAGCGCTGGATCGCAGCGGATCCGATTGCTGCGCATTATTCGCGCAGCGTTATCAGTTCACATGCCGCGCGCGAATCGTGGATCGCGCCCGACCGTTTGCCGCTACCGTTTTAACTTGGGGGCGCGTTGCAGGTAATGGAGGGCGGCGCTCTGCGACGCCGGAACCGCCAGTCCCGGACCGGGCTCGCGGGAGCTCGCCCCTCCATGTATTAATGACGCGACCTCGTCCGTCGCCAGGTGCGATAGGTTCTTGTGAGCGAACAGGGATCGCCGGGCCGTGAGCGTCTCCACACTTATCTCAACGATCATCTGGCTGGTTCGGTCGCGGCGATCGAATTACTCGACGATCTGATCGAGCATCATTCGGAAGACCGGTTCGGAAAAATCTTTCGCGATCTACGCGATGAGATTGAGGCCGATCAAGAAACGCTGCGCAATTTGATTCGGAAACTCGGAGCCAAGGAAAGCGCCGTGCGCAAGGCCGGTGCGTGGCTGGCCGAGAAATTTAGTCGGGTAAAAATCGGGGATGCGGACGACAGTGCAGAGCTGCTTCAAGCGCTGGAAGGACTGGCGCTCGGAATTTCCGGCAAGCAGCTTTTGTGGCGATCGCTGGCCGCGATCGAGGCGAATTTTCCGGCATTGCAAGGAAGTGATTTCAGTGAGCTGGAAAAGCGCGCGCACGATCAGTTTGAGCGCGTCGAAAGGTTGCGCATGCAAATGGTACGCGAAGCGTTTCGCGCGTAGATCGAGCGAATAATTAACTCCCTGCGGCTCGCGCGCTGAACTCTGAGGAGCATAGGCTGCCAGCCTTTTCATCTCGGCAGCTTGCCGAGATGCCGCGTACGCTATTTGGTAGAGTTTCGCGCGCCTGTTGCCGGCAAGGCTGCCGGCAACTACAGGCTGGCCGCCTGTGCTCCCCCCAGAAAGGAGACGCGTTACGCTACCCTTTGCATGTCCGCGAATTCGGCGAGACCGTTTCCGCTAATGAAAGTTTTTGTCGCAGTCAGTCTCGTGCTCACAAGTTCGCTCCTCGCGCAAACACCAGCGCCTGGTCTCTCCAGCGGCAAACATCCATTCACCTTCGAAGACATGATGAAGCTCAAACGCGTCGGCGCGCCGGTGCCGTCGCCGGATGGAAAATGGGTCGTATTCGATTGCGAAGATGTCGATCTCGAGCCGAACAGGAAAATCTCGCATTTGTGGATCGTGCCAGCGCGAGGGGGCGACTCACGCCGGCTCAACCCGACCCCAAACCATGAGGAACGGCCACGTTTTTCGCCTGACGGGAAACAGCTCATATGGACATCGAAACCGACCGATCTGACGCAGATTTGGATTTGCGATTTTGATACAGGCGCAGGTATGCTCGTTGGTCAGCCGCATCAGGTGACCAACATTTCGACCGGCGCGGATGGCGCGATTTGGTCGCCAGACGGGAAGAACATCGTGTTCGTCTCGGCGGTGTATCCGGAGTGCGCTGATGATGCGTGCAACAAGCACCGCGATGACGAGCTGAAGAAAAGCAAAGTGAAAGCGAAGGTTTTCACGCGTTTGTTCCATCGGCACTGGAACACCTACACCGAGTTCAAGCGCAGCCATCTGTTTGTCGTCGGCGCTGATGTTAGTAGCACAGACACCTTGTCTGTGGGGACAGCGGGCGTCTCGCCTGCTGAATCTTCCAGCGAAGGCGTTTCGACCACCGCGTCTCAAACACCGGACAAGATGTCCGGTGGCCCCACAGGCAAGATGCCTATGCTACGTAAGAGCGAGCCGCGCGATCTAACGCCGGGCGATCACGATGTCCCGCCATTCCATCTCGGCGGACAGGACATGTATGCGATTTCGCCGGACGGCCAGGAAGTGGCTTACACCAGCAATATCGACGAAGTGGAGGCCACCAGCACGAACAACGAAATTTTCATCGTGCCGATGGCCGGCGGCACGCCCAAGAAAATTTCCACAAGCCCCGGCAGCGATTCGACGCCGCTCTATTCGCCGGATGGAAAATACATCGCCTGGCGCTCACAAGCGCGGGGGGCTTCGAAGCCGATAAATGGCGGCTCTTCGTGCACGATCGACAATCTGGGACAATACAAGATTTGACCGAGAAACTTGATCGGTCGGTTGGCAGCTTCACGTGGCTCGATTCAAACTCGATTCTCTTTAGCTCTGAAGATCACGGAGCCTCACTCGTTTCTCTAGCCGCTGTTGGCGCTGCAGAAGGTGTCCGCATCACCCAGATAAACCAGAAGGATTTAATTCATGCTGATGACCTAGTTTGGGTCAATGGAACGTTATTCTTTTCGCAAATGTCGGCACAGGCTCCGAACGAAATTTGGAAACACGACTTCGAAGGCGCACGCGACGCTGCTGATCCTGATGTTCGCTATGAAGCCGTTACCCACATGAACGACGCGCTGTTGTCGCAGATCGACATGCAGCCGTTGGAATCCTTCACGTTCAAAGGCGCGAATGACGAGGAGGTTCAGGGATTCATGGTAAAGCCGCCGGGATTTGATCCCAACAAGAAGTATCCGCTGAAATTTTTGATCCATGGCGGACCACAAGGGGCGTGGGGAAATTCGTGGACGTATCGCTGGAATGCAGAGGTGTTCGCGGCCAACGGGTACGTCGTGGTGATGATCAATTTCCACGGCTCGACCGGTTACGGGCAGAAGTTTACCGACTCGATCAGCGGCGATTGGGGCGGCAAACCGTATGTCGATCTGATGAAGGGACTCGATTATGTGGAGAAGACGTATCCGTTCATCGACAAGAATCGCGAGGCCGCGCTCGGCGCGAGTTACGGCGGTTACATGGCCAATTGGTTGTTAGGCCACACCGATCGTTTCAAGTGCATCGTGTCGCATGACGGCACTTTTAATACCGAATCCGCTTACGGAACGACGGAGGAGCTTTGGTTCCCGGAATGGGAATTCAAAGGGCTGCCGTGGAAACAGCGCGAGCTGTATCGGAAATTTTCGCCACATCTCTTCGCCGACAAATTCAAAACGCCGACGCTGGTGGTACACGGTCAGAATGATTATCGACTCGATGTCAGTGAAGGTTTCCAGCTTTTCACCACGCTTCAGCGGCTGAAAGTGCCGTCAAAAATGTTGTATTTCCCCGATGAAGGTCACTGGGTGCTGAAGCCGCAGAACTCGCGGTTGTGGTACAAAACGGTGAACGACTGGGTGGATCAGTGGTGCAAGTGACGCAAGTGACTCTTGTCATCTCGAGCGAAGTCGAGAGATCTCTGCCTCCTCATTTCCCTGTTCCTCTTAATCGCAGTCCCTAACGGAGAAAATAGCTAGAGCTTCCTCGACTACGCTCGGAATGACAAAATCGAGAAACACGTGCTGTCATGTCTCCGTCGATTAATGATGCAAAGATTAGTGGGCCGAAGGTGGATCGAGCGCTCCGCGCTCGATGTTATTTAGGCGGCGTAGCCGCATCTGTTTAGCATCGCCCGCGAAGCGGCCGATCCACCTTATCGATGTTTTGATTACGTGCCGAATGAAATCACCTGCGTCTTCGCCCAAACGAGTACCCGCGATGGGTGCGACCGCCACCAATGGCGCGTTTGCCGCCAGTGATGACCTCCGGTTCAAACAGCACGGTGTAAATGTAAGGAAAGTTCTCCAGCTTCAGCCGCGGAATTTTTTGTCCAATGAAATGCTCAATCGCTTGCAACGAGGGCAACTCCTCTCCGTTCATCAAGGTGAAGGCGTCGCCGACATTTTGTGCGCGACCAGTTCGTCCAATGCGATGGACATAATCTTCCGGGTGTTCGGGAACATCGTAATTAATGACGTGACTGACGCCGGCGATATCGAGCCCACGCGCGGCGATATCGGTCGCGACCATCACTTCGTATTTGCCGCTCTTAAATCCTTCAAGCGCCTCGATCCGTTCGCGTTGCGTGCGATTCGAATGCAAGACCGCGACTGAATGGTTCCCCTGTTTCAATTTGTGCGCGATGCGATCGGCGCCGTGTTTGGTTCGCGAAAAAATGAGCGCGCTGTCAAAATTGGTTCGTTCGAGCAGCACCATGAGCAGATCAAATTTTTGTTCGGCCGCCACCGGATAAACGGCGTGCGTGACGGTTTCGGCCGGGGAACGGCGCACACCGATTTCCACCAGCTCGGGCTCGCGCAGCACCCACGCGGCCAGGCGCTCGATCTCGGGCGGCAAGGTTGCCGAAAAAAGCAGCGTTTGTCGGTCACGTGAAATTTTTTCGACGATCCGCCGGACATCGGGCAGAAATCCCATGTCAAGCATGCGATCGACTTCATCGAGCACCAGAATCGTGACGTCGCGAAAATGGAGCGTGCCCTGCTCGAGATGATCGAGCAGGCGGCCCGGCGTGGCGATGACGACATCGACGCCGCGCTTCAATTCCTCGCGCTGTTTGCCGTAGCCAACGCCGCCGTGGACCACGGTCGCGCGCAAATCGGTGAAACGCCCGTAATCGCGAAAGGCGGTCTCGACCTGCGCAGCGAGCTCGCGCGTCGGCTCCAGGACCAGACAACGAAATTTCCCGTGATGTCCAAGCAGCGTCAGAATCGGAAGTGCGAAGGCGGCGGTTTTGCCAGTGCCGGTTTGGGCGGTGCCGATCAGATCCTTGCCGGCGAGAATAATGGGGAAGGCGCGAAGTTGGATCGGGGTCGGTTCGGCAAAACCCATTGCCTGGACGCCGCGCACCACTTCAGCAGAAAGATCGAAATTGTTAAAACTCACGTGTGGAAGGTACTCCGGCGTGTGAAAATGTCACTGCTCGGGTAGTGGGGAGATTGCGTTTGGAGTGATGGAGTATTGGAGTAATGGGTTCGCGGATTCAATACTCCACTTCTCCGGCACTCCATTACTCCATTGAATCGCCGCATTCTCGTCATCGCTGACACGCATAACAAATTGCCGCCGATCATCTGCGAGCTCGCGCGTGGCGCGGACGAGATCTGGCATCTGGGTGACATGTGCGAGGAATGGATTGTCGATGAACTGCGCGCTCTCGGTCCGCCGTTGACGCTGGTGCGCGGAAACTGCGATAGCAATTATGAGTGGCCATTAGTGTGTAACCTAACGAGAAATGGGATCCGGTTCCGCTTGCAACATATTTGTCCTTCGTCCAGCCAACCGCCCCTCGATTGCGACATTCTTCTCCATGGCCATACCCATGTGCCACGCGACGAAACGATCGGCGGTGTTCGTTTTCTAAACCCCGGTTGTGGCACGCGCCCGAATCGCGGGGCACCCGCGAGTGTGGCCTGGCTCGAGATCGCTAACGACGGCAAATTGACTTGGGAATTGAAATCAATTCGCTGAACGACGTCTGGTCCTATTTGATCGCCAGTGTCGTAACACGCGATGGGCCGGCACAGCGGTCCGATGAGCGCGCGATGTTTTCACCAGCTGGCGAAATTGCAACGTCGCCAGGGCGCTTTGCACTGCGCTTTTGGAAAGTCCGGTTTCATCGGCCAGCATGCGCAGGCTGGCATTGACCGGTCGCCAGCGTTGGCGAGCGGCCCGGCCGCAAAGATAGAGATAGACGAGGAATGCCGCCGGCTGCTGATCGTGTCCGACAATATCGCGCATGAGCACGTCCAGGACGTAATCATCGATCGGCACGGTTTGATGGAAGCGCGGCATACCTGCATCCTGGATGCTATACCGATAAACGGACAATACTTTCGCGCTGGAGCGATCCTTGACGCTGGACGCCGGTAAAGTGTGCGTCCTACGTTTCGGACATGATCAAACAAGTAAAATTTGTCAGTGTTCCGGTAGCGGACCAGGACCGCGCGCTCGATTTTTACACCGAGAAATTAGGATTCACCATCATCACCGATCAGCCGTTCGACGATAAACAGCGCTGGATTGAACTCCGTGTTCCAAAAGCGGAAACGCGCGTTGTTTTGTTCACCACCGATGACGACAAGAACCGCATTGGCACGTTCATGAACATGTCTTACACCTGTGATGATCTGCAAAAGACCTACGAAGAATTAAGAAAACGCGGCGTTGAGTTTGAGAACCCGCCGAACAAGGAACATTGGGGGAACTTCGCCATCTTTAAAGACAGCGAAGGAAATCGCTTTGTTCTCGGCGATTAATCTTCTCGCAGAGCAACGATGGGATCGACCCGACTGGCGCGTCGCGCGGGAATCCAGCAAGCAAGGAAAGTGGCGCTGAGAAGCACGGCTCCGACCTCAAGGTAAATCCTCGGGTCAACGCCGCTGACTTCGAAAAGGAGGCGTTGCAGAAAGTGAGAGACGGCGATCGCACTGGCCAACCCAATAGCTGAGCCGACGAGAAGCAGCTGCATTCCGTGGGAGAGAATTAGTGTGAGAATTTGCGATGGGCGCGCGCCGAGCGCGAGACGAACACCGATTTCGCGCACGCGTTTGAGCGTGGTGTAAACGAGGAGACCATACAGACCGATGGTCGCGAGCGTGAGCGCGAGTCCAGCGAAAACGGAGAAGAGAAAACTGAGCAAACGTTGTGTGCCCCACGTTTCCTGGACGCGATCGGTCATCGGGCGAACATCGAAGAGCGGCAACGCCGGATCGATCGAACTGATCGCATCCCGAATCGGGCGCTCCAACGTCACGAGACCAGATGTCGATCTTACGAAAAGCGTCAGACTCGTACGCTGGACCTGGCCTAACGAACAGTAAATTACCGGCAACGGCGCCATTTCATCAATGGCATGAAAGCGCATCGGCGTGACGACGCCGACAATTTCGCTCGCGATATAGCCTTCTTCGTCGTTGCCGGCATCGACCATCAGGCGTTTTCCGATCGGATCCTCGCCCGGAAAATATTTGTCCACCATCGCTTGATCGAGAACGATGACCCGCGGCGAATCTTTCGTGTCGCGCTCGTTCAATGTTCGGCCGCGCAGCAATGGCGCTTTGAATGTCGAAAAATAATCGCCCGCGACGACTTCGAGATCGGCGCTCAACATGTCTGCGGCCGTCGGTTGCGGCGTGCCTTCGCGCCAGAATCCAGTCTGCCATCCACCCATGAGCGGCCCGTTCGAACTGATTCCCGCGCTTTGCACACCCGGAAGAGTTCGCACCTTGTCGAGCAACGTCTTGGCGAACATGTCGATCTTGTCGCGTGTGTTGTAAGTCCGCCATGGCATTTCGAGACGCGCGGTCAGCATCCCGTGCGGTTCGTAGCCTAACGAGAGCGCTTGCAATCGCGAAAAACTCTTCAACACCAGCGCCGCCGCGATAAGTAACGTGAGTGTGAGCGCAATCTGGCTAATGACGAGCCAATCGCGCGTTCGTTTGGCTGATGGCGCATCGCCGCTTCCTTGCGAACCGGCTTTCAAAGCTAGCTGAACGTCGGCCCGCGAACTTTGCCACGCCGGCCAAAGACCGAAAAACACCGCTGTGACCGATGCAACGACCAACGTGAACATCAACACCCGCAGATCGAATGGGATGTCCTGAAATCTGGAAGCAGTTTGTGGCGCCAGGATCGACAACGCATCGCGTGCCCAAAGCGCGATGAAAAATCCGAGCGCTCCGCCGATAATCGCGACGACGAAACTTTCGACTAAAAGCTGTTTCACAATCTGTCCGCGGCTCGCGCCGACTGCGGCGCGAATGGCGAACTCGCGCGACCGTGCTGCTCCGCGGGCGGCAAAAAGATTCGCCAGGTTCGCGCACGCAATCAGCAACACCAACCCAACCGCGCCTAACAACAACCCGAGATTCGTCCGATATTTGCCGACGAGATTTTCGAGAAGCGGCGTGACGACGATCGTTTCGCCCTTGTTCGTTTCCGGATACGCCTTTTCGAGTTGCGCTGCGATCGTTTTCATTTCGCTCCGCGCTTGATCGACCGTCACCCCGGGTTTTAGCTGGCCCCAGACAAACATCATCGGATGATGCGATCGGTCGATCCACGCCGGATTATCGCTTCGCCGCATCAATGAAACCCAGACATCGGTATCCTGCGGCGAAGTCATCTGCGGCGGCATCACGCCGATGACGGTGAAATTCTGATCGTGCAAAACAATCGATTGCCCGATCGCTTTCGGTGAACGGTTGAAAATGCGTTGCCAGATTCTATCGCTAATGATCGCGACCGGCGGTGCGCCAACTTTGTCTTCGTCTTCGCTAAAGACACGGCCGATTTGCGGCGAAAGTCCGATGATATTGAAGAAATTCCGCGTGACCGATGCGGTTGAAACGCGCTCGGCTTCGCGACCGGGAATGCCGCTGAGATTGCGCGATTCTTTGTGTGTGCAGGCGAGATGCTCGAACGTCTTCGTCTCTTTTTGCCAATCGAAATAATCGGGCAATGCGACGGAAAAATCCTGACCCGGCCCGGATGATTCATTCAAAACCATGATCTGGTCAGCATCCGGATACGGAAGGGGCCGCAGCAGGACGGAATTGATGATGCTAAAGATGGCGGTGTTAGCGCCGATGCCGAGCGCCAGCGTCAAGACGGCGATGGCGGTGAAGGCTGGCTGTTTCGCCAGCATCCGCAAGGCGTAACGAAAATCCTGGAGAACAACGTGCATGACATTATTCGCTGCGCAAAGCGATGATCGAATCGACTTGCGATGCGCGCATCGCTGGCAACCAGCAGGCGACGAACGCGATCAACCCGAGGATGAGCGTCACGCCGAGCATTGTCGTCAGATCGGTCGCGCCGATGCCGAAGAGCAGGCTTTGCAATAAACGCGTGAGCGCAAAAATCCCGACGAAACCGAGCGCGACGCCGATGACGACGAGGCGCATTCCCTGGCTCACAATCAATCGCAAGACGTCACCGCGTTGCGCGCCGAGCGCGAAACGAATTCCGATCTCCTGTGTTCGTTGCGCCACCGAATAACTCATCACCCCGAAAATTCCGGCGGCGGCGAGAAGCAGAGCGATAAGCGCAAACAATCCCACGAGGAGCGCATTCAACCGCGGTTGCGCAATTGATTGGGAAAAATAATCCGAGAACGGGCGCAGTCGGTAGAGCGGAACGTCCTTGTCGATCTCGTTCACGGCATCGCGCAGCGCACCGCTTAGCAAGCGCGGATCGTTCTTAGCACGCACGAAGAGCATCACCGACTGCACGGCGAATTGCTCGTGCGGAATGTAAATCTGGGGCTT
>Ga0209153_1000447_pt1 | contig 19497 bp, 20 predicted proteins | sample GraSoiAngelo_120_FD_185877 | JGI IMG/M metagenome (GOLD analysis project Ga0209153, IMG submission 185877) | Grasslands soil microbial communities from the Angelo Coastal Reserve, California, USA - 14_0919_09_20cm (SPAdes) (version 2) | ecosystem: Environmental > Terrestrial > Soil > Grasslands ...
TCAAGGCGCTCGTCGAAGAGAAGCTACGCAAGGCCGCCGACTCTGATCGCGTCTCCGCGTTCAAGGCGGTCAAGGCCGCAGAGGTCGCGGGCGTTGACGCGGCGACGACGGCGCAGCTTGAGCAGGTGGCGAACGAACAGGTGAAGCGGCGTGGCCGGATCACTAAGACGACGGCACTGTTAGTTGACAAGAGCGGCAGCATGACCCAAGCCATCGAGGTCGGCAAGCAGATCGCCGCGCTCGTCTCCGGTATTGCAGAGGCGGAGTTGTTCGTCTATGCCTTCGACACGATGGCGTACCCGGTCGCTCCGTCAGGTGCAGAGCGTGAGTTGTCCGATTGGGAGCGCGCGTTCGAGCACGTGCGCGCCGACGGCGGCACGTCCATCGGCGCGGCGCTCGAAGTGGTGCGTTTGAAGCGGCAGGCTGTCGAGCAGATCATCATCGTCACGGACGAGGGCGAGAACACTGCGCCGTACTTCAGCATGGTCTATCCGGCGTACTGCGCGGAGTTGCAGGTTGCGCCGAACGTGCTCATCGTGAAGGTCGGTCAGCACTGCGATCTGATCGAGCGGCAACTGCGCGAGACGCGCGTCACCTGCGACACGTTCACCTTCGTGGGCGACTACTACTCGCTCCCGAACCTCGTCCCGCTCCTCAGCCGGCCATCGCGGCTTGAGTTGCTATTGGAGATCATGGACACGCCTTTGCCGGAACGGAAGGGATGATCTGATGTCCGTTGTAATCTGTAATTTGATATTGGTTATTTGTTATTTGTGTGCGGTGACAAAGTTGTCGCTTTAATTCAGAGAACAAATAACCAATATCAAATAACTAATAACCAATAACCATGCCCGACATTCGCGCACTCATCAACAAACTCGCAGCCGAAGAGGCGGCGCTACGCGAGACTTGTTTCCTCGCGCCGTGCGTGCCCGGCTTGCAGGTGCGCGTGCGTGTGTCGGGTCTGGTCTATTCGTTCCGACCCGTGCCCGCAGGCTTCGAGGGTTGGGGCATCTTCCAGCCGCGCGATGCGGCAACGGCAGAGTTGCTCGATGAGGCGACGCTCGCGCAAGTCGGCGCTTATCTGAAACTTTCCAAGGCGCTGCGTGTGCGGCTCGCGACACGTCTGCGCGGGCGCACGTGGCTCGCGTATCCGGCGAACGAAGCGGACGCACGGCAACAGACGGGGCGCGTCGAGCCTGTGCTTGTGCGTTTGGTGGACGAGGCGCGACAGTTCGAGCAGGTCGTCGCGCGGCACGACGGCGCGCTCCATTGGTTCGAGGCGACGGACACGCGCGCAGACCCGCGCGAAGCCGAACGTCTGCACGAGTTCTTACGCGAACGTGTGCCGCCGGCCGGCGTCAACTGGAAGGGCATCACGCCGGAGACGCGCACTACTTATGCACTCGCCGCCAACCACGCGCCCGAATTCGCCGCCGAGCGTCAACGCCAACGCGAAGAGACACGCCTGCGCGGCGCACTCGCACTTGGCGGCGGCACGCTCCAAGACTACGCAGACCAAGGCGACCACTGGCTCGTCAACTGGCGCACCGGCGACGGCGAACTCCACACCTCCACCATCACCAAGCACGACCTGACGGTCTTAAGCGCCGGCATCTGCCTCTCCGGTCAAGATCGGGCATTTGATCTACAATCACTCGTGGGCGTGGTCGAGGGGCAGTGGGAGTAAAAGGAATGGGGGCAGATAAATTAAACTGCCTCTATTCAAAGCCCGTCAAAACAGCCGGAATTAGGGAGTTAATAATATGGATAAGGTGACTTTGCGTGATGCAATTTACAAATTAGATGAGCTGGCGCATACGCGGGATACAGAGGCGTGTTACGCGCTTGGGCAAGCTGTAAGTCAGTTCAACTCCCTTTTAGTTGCTGCTAAGGAGTTATATCTAGATCGAGCAGATATCCAAGGTATGCACAGCTACGAATACGCCTTGGCGGATAAGGATGATTTCAAAGATGCAATTGCTCGGCTAAGACATGCTATTGATCTGCGCCCGCATAGTTCCGCCGGAGATATGTTAGCGCAAATTCAGTTACCACCAGATGCACCCTCGGATGTTGCTTTAGATATACAGGAACTAGCAGGTGCGATCAGTCTTGGACTTCATAAATCAGCCCTGTTACTTGCTGGTTCGATTGCAGAAGCCCTTTTGATTACTCGTCATCCTAATAAATCAGAGCGAGGGCCGGGTCTGAACCAGCTTGTAAATCAAGCACGTGAACAGCGTCTTTTCGGAAGGGATACGCTGCGGTATCTAGAAACGCTTGTCGAATATCGTGACCTCATCCATCCAAGAGCAGAGGCGCGGAACCAGACCATGAGAAACAAAGCTCGCGTCGAAGCGGCGGTAACAGCACTTAAACTTTTATGTGACGAATTAGCCTACCCTGATGCACGATACGAGTAAAAGTGAATAGCTCTATATTTCTATGATTCAAAGCGCAACAAAGCCCAATCTGTCGAACACTGACGAAGTAGCGCGGCTCGTCAGCGAGTTTGAGGCGTGTACGTTGGCGCGGGTGCGGGAAATTACCATTGTCTCTTTCTTGAGGGCAAGTTATAGCGAATGAACATCACGCGCCGTACTCTCTTATACATGGCTGCGACCATTCTGATTATCCTCGCGCCGGCCATTGAAGGTGCGTTGCCGCCCACCTTGTTTTGGCCGTGCTACGTGGTCGCCATTGGGTTGGTTGTTTATGCGTTCATCGGCGCATCCGGCCGCACTCAGAAGTTAACGCTAATCTTGGCATCCGTTGCTCTGACGCTCACCGCTGCCGATCTAGTCTTAAGATTCACGCCGATAGTATTCGACGAGTTGGCGGAGAGATGGCCGCGCATGCCGCTCGTCAATAGATATGTGCCGAACTTGCGTTACGAAGGCAGGCGGTTCAACGACCTGAGTCGGATGGCGGGCGTGAAAGAGTGGTGGGAAGAGAAACAGATCAGTTGATCACTGATGCGGCCGGATTCAGAAATGGAAGCCTCGATCAGTCTCGCCCTTTAGACGTGTTCATCTTGGGCGACTCTTTCGGCGGCGGGGGCGTCAGTCAGGAATACACTTGGAGCAGCATCTTAGCCAGAGATTATCATTTGAACACTTACAATCTGTCTGTCCCTGCGAGTAGCCCTTGGCAAGAATACGTCAACCTCTGGGCCGAAAAAGATAGATTCAAGACCCGCGCAGGCACTGTGCTCGTCTGGCAACTGTTCACCGGGAATGATCTGGATGAATATTACGGCTCAATGGATATTAATGCGCTCCCTTGGTGCGGACGTTTACGCGCGTGGCTGAACCGACTCAACGCCGTGCGCGCTCGCTCGCCTATTCATTACTTGATGGCGAGCATCTGGGCAAAACACGACGCGCGTGCTGATGTTCTCGCCAAAGATTTTTTGAACGGGCGCAAGCTGCTCTTCTACAAGCCGTACACGGAAACCTCTTTTCGCACGTCGGAACAGATCACCGCGCATCAAAATTACGCTGCTTTGAGGGCAACTATTCATGCCGTGAAAGAATTGGCAGCCGCACGTGGAATCAGGTTGGGTATCGTTCTTGTTCCGGCTAAAGAAGAAGTTTACTCGTGGGTGTGGCAGAACAGTCCGCCGTGGACTGCCGATTCCGCGCCATCAGGTTTCTCAGTCGTGCTGGCGCGCCTCTGCGCAGAGGAAGGTATCGGCTTTCTCGATCTGAAGCCGCCATTGATCAAAGAGTCGCGCCGCACGTATGAAGAGACAGGCCAGCTACTCTACTGGTACGACGACACGCATTTAAGCACGCATGGGAATCTCTTCACTGCTACGCTGATCTATAACGAACTGATACGCTGATGAAGGGCATTGAGATTGGAGGCAGCGTTGAGCGTTTTCTTTCATGAGCAGCTTTATCGTTCGCGCGAGTTGTTGGCGCGGGTGCGGGAGTTTGAGGTGACGGTGTGCGGGGCGGGGGCGTTGGGGGCGAATGTCGTGGAGAGTCTGGCGCGGCAGGGGTTCGGGCGTTTGCGTGTGTGTGATCGGGATCGGGTGGAGGAGCGGAATCTGTCAACGCAGCCTTACTATCGTTCGGACATCGGCGCGCAGAAGGCGCGTGCGTTGGCGCATGCGCTCTACCGGGCGTTGGGCGTTGAACTTGATGCGCGGGCGGATGAGTTGACGGCGGCGAACGCGGGGAAGTTGCTCAAGGGGAGCGCGCTCGTGTTGGATGCGTTTGACAACAGTGCTTCACGGCAAGCCGTGAAGGATTATTGCGCGGGTGCTGACGTGCCATGTCTGCACGCGGGGCTGGCGGGCGATTATGCGGAGGTGATCTGGAATGAGTCTTATCGTGTGCCATTGGCGGCGCAAGACGATGTGTGCGATTACCCACTGGCGCGCAACCTTGTGACGCTGGCGGTGGCGGTCGTCTGCGAGTCGGTCATCTCTTTTGTCGCAGACGGCACGCGGCGGAGTTTTACCGTGACGCTGCGCGACCTCGCCGTGCGGCCTTTCACGCTGGAATAAGCCCATTAGACTGTAAAACTGAGATTTTCCCGCCCAAATACGCAATTTCTGGCTGCGAAATCACGATTTCCAAGACCAAAATTGTGATTTCTGTCAGAACCGCCTGCGGTAGCGGGCGGGTGAATGGTGATGCAACTAAGACCCGCCCGCTACCGCAGGCGGTTCTGACTTGGACTAAGGCTCTGTTTGCTTGCCTCACATTACACGCGGACGCCTTCGATGACGCTGTAGGGCGATTGCGTGGGTACGATGCGCGTTAGTTTGAAGCCGGCGCGCTCGAATAGGGAACGATACTCGGCTGCTGTGCGCTCGAAGCTGTGCAGAAAGACGAGCATCTCCAGATCGAGGAACTTGCCGGGCGATGGCGCGTTGCCTTCCGGTATCACCATCTCGACGACGAGCATACGACCATTCTCCGTCATCGCCCGATGACAGTTGCGCAAGATAGTCAACGCGCGTTCGTCCTCCCAATCGTGAATGATGTGCTTCATGATGTAAGCGTCGCCGCCTTCAGACACGGACTCAAAGAAATCGCCGCCGGCCGTTTCGCAACGCTCGCCGCAACTCTTGATCACGTCCTGCGCGCCCGCGACAACAGGCGAAGCATCGAAGAGCACGCCGTTCATCTGTGGGTTTCGTTCGAGGATCGCGGACAACAGATAACCGTGCCCGCCGCCTACGTCAACGAGCTTCTTGATGCCGGAGAAGTCGTAAGCATTAACAATCGCTTCGCTCGCAGACTTGCTGAAACTCGTCATCGCATCGTTAAAGGCCAGCGCTTGGTCTGGATGCTCCGGCAGATATTCAAAGACGGGCTGGCCGTAGATGTGCTCGAACGCGGGTTGCGCATGTTCGACGCTGTACGGCAACCCTTCCCACACGCGCCAGTGCCAATCAGCGCCCATGTAGATAGCAAAGGCGCGCATGCTGTCGGGCGCATCGCTGCGCAGAGGTTCGGCGAGCGGCGTCAAATGAAAACGCCCGTCCGCGTCTTCGCTAAAGATGCCCACACTCGCCAACGCGCGCAGCAGACGATAGAGCGCACGCGGATGCGCGCCGACCGCTTGCGCAATTTCATCTGCGTTCTTCGGCCCGTCCTTGAGTTGATCTGCGACGCCGAACTTAGCCGCCGTCGAAATTGCTTGCGCGACCATGAAACCAAAGATTATCTGTGTCAGTTGTGCCGACGCAGGGAGTTCCTGCGGTACTTGCTGTGCCATTGCTGCTTACTTTTACCTTTCAGAAAAAATGTGCCGAACAAGATGAAGAGACTAACACGCCGGTCGCGCCGGGATTTTATGACGCGACCGGCGGCGGGTAATCTTATACCAAATTACCGCGTCACATGAGGAAGAGAGGTCAGAACCGCCTGCGGTAGCGGGCGGGTCTTGGTTGCCTTCCGGCCCGCCATCGCAGCAACACCCGCCCGCTATCGCAGGCGGTTCTGACTTGCACAACTTGGTCTTACGTCACAACTCGCGCCGTTGTACCTCAATAAGCCACGTCCCGCTCGTTGACGCTTGCGTCGAGATTTCGATGGGCAGAAATTTCTTGATGATCTCGATGTTGGTCGTCGTGTGTAGAGAGAGCGGCCCCGTGGTGTACGAGCCGCCGCCCGCGAGGGCAAACGGGATGAGCAGTTGATCCGCTAAGTGTTCGCCGACGGGCGCATCGTGCGCGAGATATTGACGCGCTTCGGCGCACGCGCGCTCGGCAACCGTTTCTGCACGCACGCCGCGCTCGCCCATGCCCGTGATGATCTCCTTAACTTGCGCGCTCTCGAACTCAAGCGTCAACACATTGCCGGGACTGAGCGCGTTGTTTGAAGTCTCAATGCGCAACTGCTCATCAGTCCAACCCAACTGTTCGCGGACGATGCTCAACTCGCGTTCGGCGATCTGCGGCGGCAGCTTAACGACGAGCGCACGTGCGCGTTGATTGCTGAACGCGCCGCGTGTGCGCAGGTCTAAGCGCGCAAGTTGCGTCGGTTCGATGAAGACGTTGAGTTGCCCGCCGCCGGGCGGATAGAAGCCGTAGCGCACGAGTTCGATTGCGAGGCGCGGCCCCATGCGACTGACGAGCGGCAAGAAAGTCTGCGCGAGAAATTCGTAGGGCGGCGCGTGGACATTGTGCGTGCCGCCGCGCAATGTCAACAGGCTCGGCTCGTCTGCGATCATCAGAGGCGGCAAGACCGTCTGCAAGACGAGCGTCGTGCTGCCCGCCGTGCCGATGTCGAACGTGTACGCGCCAGCTTTTGTGCGCCCCGGTCTGAACTCAAACTCACGCGCGCCGACCTGCGCGCCTTCAACCTGTGCCGCGCCAATCTCGGCGGCGGCATTGACGGCCGTCAAGTGTTGTCTTTGCAGTCCGGGTTTATCGCGGCGCGCGCGCACGTTGTAGATGCGCACCGCTTGCCCTGTGATAAGCGAGAGCGCCAGAGACGTGCGTATGATCTGCCCGCCGCCTTCGCCAAACGAACCGTCAATCGTGATCATGCGACTCATCTCATGTCGTCTTTCGCGTTTAAGCCTAACGCAAAGCCGGCGTGTTAAGCTACGGGTCTTGAGCGTCGAGGCGCAAGCGCAAGATGAAAACTTATAACCTCTGCTTTCTCGGTTTCGGCAACGTCGGGCGCGCGCTCGTCGCGTTGCTGCGTGAAAAGTCTGACGAGTTGCGCGCTGACTACCGCATCGAGTGGCGCGTGACGGGCGTGGCGACACGGCGACGCGGCTGGCTCGCCGCGCCTGAAGGATTCGACAACGATGCCTTGCTGCGTGATGAAATAATACCGCAAGTTTCGTCGTCGCTCGCAGACGTGCGCGCGTGGCTCGACGCGGCGCAAGCAGACGTGATGTTCGAGACCACAGCGCTCGAACCGTTCACGGGTCAACCCGCGATTGAACACATACGTGCCGCGCTCACTGCGGACGCGCATGCGATCACGGCGAATAAAGGGCCGGTCGTCTATGCCTACGATGAACTGATAGAACTAGCGCAAGCGCAAGGTCGGCGCTTCATGTTCGAGGCGACGGTCGCAGATTGTCTGCCTGTCTTCTCACTCTTCCGCGAGACGCTGCCGGCGGCGCGCGTGCTCGGCTTTCGCGGCGTCTTCAATTCAACTTCAAACGTCATCCTCGAAGCTTTGGCTGCGGGGCAGACGTTCGATGAAGGCGTGCGGCGAGCGCAAGGCTTGGGCATCACAGAGACCGACCCGAGTTACGACGTGGATGGTTGGGACGCGGCGGCGAAGGTCTGCGCGCTCGCGCGCGTGCTGATGCACGTGCCGCTCGAGCCTGCGGAGCTTGAGCGCGTCGGGATACGCGAGCTAGACGCGGCGGCGGTGCGTGCGGCGCAGACGGAAGGAAGACCTTTTAAGTTGATTGGAAGCGTCGAGCGAACAGATGAAGACCGTTTGCTTGCGCGCGTGCGGCCGGCACAGATCAGCGCAGACGATCCATTAGCAATGGCGCGCGGCACGTCTCTGCTCGTGCAGTTCAAGTTAGACGTGTTGCCGGGGCTGGTCATCATGGCCGAGCAGCCGAACCTCAAGAGCACCGCTTACGGTCTGCTCGCAGATTTTATCAGTGCAGTAGGCAGAAGGCAGTAAGCAGTCGGCAGGTTGAACGCGCGTCGTGATATGACAAACCGCGCATTAACCGGCGGCAGGCTATTTGTCTCGGAACTGCCTTCTGCTTTCCGCTTACTGATTCACCGTTTGATCGGCGGGGACGAGTACGTCGAGATTGCAGTCGGTGAGGGCACTGCGCATGCGCACTTGGCTGAGCAGAGTTTCGAGGTAGCAGGTCAGACTGTTGAGCACGGTCACTAACTCGAAGCGACTCTGCGCCGCGCGCATCTCGGCGATGAAGCTTTCGTACTCGTTCCAGTCGCGGTACATCAGATGACACATGCTCTCGTCGCGGAAAAGCGTGAGGCGCGCGAGCAGCAGAGAGACGGCGCGCCCATCGCCGGTCGCTTCGACATGGTGTGCAAGTTGGAGCAGTTGATCGAGTTCGCGGTAGAGCTTGAGCGAATGCTGCCGGCGGCGCGCGAAGTCGGCGAAGAGTTCTTCGCCCGTCAGCGTCGGCTCGAAGACTTGCGCGAGCACGATCAGCGATTGCTGGATGGCGTTGTGCAAAAGGCCGTATGCGTGTTCGAGCCGCGCGCGAATGGATGAAGTGTTGCGTAGTTCGTCCAAGCCGATCAGTTCGACCTCGAAGACGCGCCTGACTTCGTGTGCGATGGCATAACTGACGCCATTGAGCACGCCCGCGAGCACTTCATCTGTGCGCAGTTGACGGTGCGCCTCGCGCTCGATGAAAGCGATGAGCGTGCTCGTCTCCGCTTGCAGGCGCAGAAAGACGGACATCGTGGCCACGAGCAGACGATCCTGTCGCACTTTATGTTCGATCAGACGCAGATAGCCGAGCATGCGCCCAAGATCGGCCAAGATGCGGGCCATTGGCTCGTGCTGCGCTTGTGCGCTGAGCTGCGCGATGAGCGCGGCGAGCGGCGCGGGCAGAGAAGATTGTTGGACGGTTGATTGAAGACTTGTTTCAGCGTGGTCGGCTGGTGACGGGCTGAGTCGCATATGTGCAGGGTGATCAATTCGCGCTGAGTCGCTGCTCATAAGTTTTGCTCCGACTGAAAGGGACGGGCGCGACGTGTCTGGTCGAAGCCGCAGGGCGGGCGGAGTCTCCGCTTGGCGTCGCGTGCGGCGGCGCGTCTGTCGCCGTCATCGCGCGCGCGAATAGTTCAAACGCTGTGCCAACTGCGCGGCGCGGGCGGCGATTGCTCCAGAACTTGAGAAACACGGGGAAATGATAAAGCCTGCGCCTGCGGCGTGTGCTTCGGTGACGCGGGCGGCCGTCTGTTTGACCTGTCAAAGTGATGGTGGCTGTGACCGCTTTGACAGAGGCGCGCTTGGCAGAGCGTCTATGATCGGTCTATGTTGTCTTAATCTGATCAAGTTGCAAAAGAGGGGTGGCAGATGATCTCTGTGCGTAAAGCGGCCGCGCGCGGCCATTTCGATTTCGATTGGCTTAACACCTATCACACGTTCTCCTTCGACCAATACTATGACCCACGCTTCATGGGCTTCCGCAGTTTGCGCGTGATCAATGAAGACCGCGTGCAGCCCGCGCGCGGTTTCCCGACACACGGTCATCGCGACATGGAGATCATCACTTACGTGCTTGCAGGTGAGCTAGAACACAAGGACAGCATGGGCAACGGCTCGGTCATACGTCCCGGCGATGTGCAGCGCATGAGCGCGGGCACGGGCGTCCGGCACAGCGAAGCGAATCCTTCACAGTCCGACCCCGTCCATCTGTTGCAAATCTGGATCGTGCCGCACAGACTCGGCAGCGCGCCGGGCTACGAACAGAAATTTTTCGCCGACGAAGAGAAGCGCGGACGTCTGCGCCTGATCGCGTCGCCGGACGGGCGCGACGGTTCTGTGACCGTGCAGCAGGACGCGAGCCTCTACGCCGCACTGCTTGAGCCGGGGCCGGAAGTGGTTTACGAACTGCGCCCGGACAGACACGCTTGGGTGCAGGTGGCGCGCGGCACGGTTGAGTTGAACGGGCAAGAGCTTGGGCAAGGGGACGGCGCGGCTGTGAGCGACGAAGAGCGTTTGACGTTTGCCGCGCGTGAGCCGGCCGAAGTGCTGTTGTTTGATCTGGCTTGAGCCGCTTTGCGCGTGCGAAAGCAGAAGATAAAGCCGCGCAGGATGATCATCCTGCGCGGCTTTGGTTTCATCGATTGTTAATTGATGAAGTTCGGGCGACAGGCAAACGTCAGCGCAGGCGCTTACGTTTGAGTAAGGTGCGCAGTTTCATGCGGGCCTTGTGCAGTTGCGACTTGCTCGTGCCGACCGAACAGCCCAAGAGGCGCGCGATCTCTTCGTGCTCATGTCCCTCTACGTCGTGCAGCACGAAGACCGCGCGATAGCCCGGCGGCAACTTGTCAATGGCCCGCTCCAAAGCGATCCGGTCTATGACCGGCATCTGGTTGGGATTCTCCGTCCCCTTCACAACTTGCACCGGCACGTCGCCATCGTCGGTCGTCTGCTCCATACGCACGCCCTTCTTTCTGAAGTGCATCAAGACTTGATTGACCGTCAAACGATGCAGCCAAGTGGTGAAGGCCGACTCGCCGCGAAAACTGCCGATCTTGCGATAGAGTTGGATGAACGCTTCCTGCGCCAAGTCTTCCGCCTCGGCCACGTTGCCCGTCATGCGCAGACACAGCGAATAGACGCGCCGTTGATGGCGCTCGTAGAGTTCCTCAAAGGCCGACTTGTCGCCGCCGGCCGCTAGTTGCGCCAGCGCGTGATCGCTTGCTGGGGCCGTTGTTTGAGTTTCGTTGGAGACACGTCCGGCGCTTTGCCAGAGCGGAAAAGTTGTCGCGTCTGCGCTCATGTCCTGACCTTGCAGCAAGCACAGTGCCAGCGAAGCGCGCGACAAATTTGCTGTTAATTTAGCTGAAAAACTTCATCTCAGCGCAACGAAAAACCATATCGGGCATGCCTAACCGAAAGCGTGTAAGACTGAAACTTGCAAGCACGCCACAGTCTGGGGCGCACGAGTTGGCCGACCCGAAAACCATTACGACGCAAAGCCGCTTGGCAGCGCACATCAATTAACTTTTGGCGTAGAAAGTGACTCTGAGGTCGTCGGTCAGCTGGCGTGTTTCCGTCGGCTGGAAACCTTGCAGGAAGCCCGCGGGCATGAACGTATCGGCGGCTGCGGCTGTCTGCGACACTTCGGTCACGATCCAACGTTCGATCTCAGGCAGGAACGCGCGATAGGTCTGCGCGCCGCCGATGATGAACAGATCGCATGCGAGGTACGGGCGCAAGGAGAGCACGTCCGCTTTGTCGCGCAAGAGGACGACGCCCGGCTGCGGCGCTAAGTTAGCCGTGCGACTTAATACGAGGTTGAGCCGGCGCGGGAGCGGTCTGCCAAGCGTCTGCCAAGTGCGCCAGCCCATGACGCAGGCGTGGCCGGTCGTCTGCTCCTTGAAGAACTTCAAGTCGGCTGCGTAGTGCCAAGGGAGCGCGCCACCCTTGCCGATTGCGCCGTTCGGATCAACTGCGACGATGCCGATGATCATAAGCAGAGCCTGCGCGCCTTTCAAACCGCAACCGGAGCCGCGATCTTGCCGTGCGACTGATAGCCGATCAGATTCAGATTCTCGTAACGCATCCGAAGCAAGCCTTCGAGTCCGCGCAACCATCCGTCCGTCTCCACGATCTCCAGACGCGGCAGCGGCAACGGCTCGCGCGTCAATAATTCGCGCACCTGCGCAAGATGGTTCTGATAGATGTGATAATCGCCGAGCGTATAGATGAACTCGCCAATCTCCAACTCGCACACATGCGCGATCATGTGCGTCAGCAGCGCATAGGAACTGATGTTGAAGGGCACGCCTAAGAAGGCATCCGCCGAACGCTGGTAAAGCTGGCAATGCAACACGCGCTCGTTCTCAATTTTGAATTGAAAGAGCGTGTGGCATGGCGGTAAATCAACCTGATCTGCGACGCGCGGATCCCAGCCGGTGACGAGCAGACGCCGCGAGTTCGGGTTACGTTCTATCTGCTCAAGCAAGCGCGCGATCTGATCGACGCCGTCGCGTTGCGGATAGTGACCACCAAACGAACGCCAGAGATAACCATAGACGGGGCCTAGATCGCCTGCTTCGCGCCCGAAACGGCTCGTGTGTTCAAGGTCAGCCCATTCCTGCCAGATGTCCACACCGCGCGCGCGCAAGTCACGCTCGTCCGTGCTGCCAGAGAGAAACCAAAACAGTTCCTCTGCGATCCAGCGAAAAGGAATCTTCTTTGTGGTGACGACGGGAAAGCCTGCGCGCAGGTCGAAGCGCGTCTGGTAGCCGAAGTGCGAGATGGTGCCGACGCTGGTGCGGTCTGCGTGCGCGCGGCCATGTTCGAGGATTGATCTAAGCAGGTCGTGATACTGTCGCATATCAGGTAAAATCGCGGCGCATAACGCGAAGTGCATCTTACACGGCGCAGGGGCGAAAGCAAACGGATGACGGGCTTGAAAATTACTGAATACCCGGCGGTGGTGCTGGCCGAAGTCGGCGCGCCGGTCGAGCAATTTGATGCTGAGTTGGCCAAGCTATGCGAGGACATGTTCGAGACGATGTACGCGGCCGAAGGTGTGGGCCTCGCCGCGCCGCAGGTGGGTCTCGGCTTGCGTCTGTTCGTGATGGATTGCGACGGCATTAAGTTGGTCGCGGCGAATCCTGAGATCGTGGCGGAAGAGGGCGAGCAGGTGGGCGAGGAAGGGTGTCTGTCAGTCGGCAAGATCGGTGCGCCGTTGAAGCGACCAATGCGCGTGACGCTACGGGCGCAGGACATGCAAGGCAACTGGTACGAACGCACAGCCGAGGGCTTAGCCGCGCGCTGCTTTCACCACGAGACGGATCACTGCGATGGCACACTCTTCATTGATCGCCTGACGCCGCTCAAGCGCGACATGGTCAAGAAAAAATTTCAGAAGCAGAAGAAATGGGGCTGACAAGTCGGGCGCGAAATAAGCAAGTGCAAGTCAACCAATCCGAAACGAGTTGCATAGACTAATACATCAACGCCGCTCTTGATCTTGCGATTTGCGCGCCCCGCCCCGCTCCCTGCGCCACTGCCGGAAGAATAGCGCCACCGCCGTCACGCAGATCGCAAGAAAGATCAACAGCGCCACAACGACGACCAGCAATTCTCTTTTGTCCAAATCAGTCATCCGGCAAACTGCGAAACTAAAGCGCGCTATGACAGGCTTGCGGTCACAATCCAATCAACCTCAATCACGATCTAATCAACCTCAGCCGCGCCCTAATTAACCCATGCCGTAACTTATTCAGCCTTTATTGCGACTGAAGTTGATTTAATCACAACTGATCTTAGTTTAATCGCAATCGAACTTAACTCAGTCGCAATGAAAGTTAATCTGGTTACGACTAAATCGAGTTGGGTCGCAACAAAAGTTAATTCGGTCGTCATCTAAGTTCATCGGGACGCAACCGAAGTAACTTCGGTCGTGACTAGATCAAGGTCGCTTGCAACTCAACTAAGTTCGGTCGTGACTCAATTAACCTCGGTCGCAATCTAACTTGATCTAGTCACGACCGAATTAACATTCGTAATGACTGAACTAGAGTTTATCATGTCACTTCCGGCTGACGGTCTTGTCATTCAGCTTGAGTTGATCAAGTCGTCTGCTGCTTGCCGTTAAGATCAAAGACGCGCACCTCCGACGGGCCGCCGACCATCTCAGTCACGTACAGGCGCGTCCGCGTCGGCAGAACAGATTCAATCGTCACGTCGCTTTCAGGGATGATTGTCTTGGCTTCCGAGAGTTTCGGATTGGCGAGCGGCTGAAACGGTTCTGCTTGTCAGCCCAATGCCGCACCGCCGGATCATTGAAGTCCTCAAGCCAGCGATAATCATCGGTGAGCTTGATCCCGTAATACTCGTCTGTGACCGCCTGCTTCGACGTCGGCGGGAATACTTGCGTCTGCTGCGCCAAACCAGCCGGGACGAAGTTGAGCGCCAAGCTGACAACAAGCGCGCGGATCATTTTTCGCCGCAGAGCTAAAGCCCTGCCGGCAACAAAGCACAGCGCACACGGCAACGTCTTGCCGTTAGTTTGATCTGTCTCGACTCGCATTGTTGTCTCCTTATTTATTCAAGCGCGCGAGGGTGAAAACTTATACACCTGCGGCGCACAGGCTGAACGGTTGTTAATAACTGCTGCGAGGTCTGAGTTCGTTAGGCGCTCATGGCGGCCGGTTGTTGTTGCGTCAGACAATGGATCGTGCCCATGCCCCAGACGAGCGGCTCGGCATTGATGGGCACGACGCGGCGATCCGCGAACAGACGCTGCAAGGTCTCGACCGCGCGCGCATCGTTCGCATGATCAAAGACGGGCGCGAGCACGACCCCGTTGGCGATGTAAAAATTCGCGTAACTTGCGGGCAGGCGATCATCGCGTCCACCGACGAGGCCCGGCATCGGCAGCGTGACGATCTCGAAAGCGCGACCGCGCGCATCGGTGGCGCGTTGCAGCCGCTCGTAGTTGTCGCGCAGCAAGCGGTAGTTTGCGTCCGCCGGATCGTCTTCGAGCGCGCAGACGATCACATCAGGCGCGACGAAGCGCGCGATGTCGTCAATGTGCCCGTCCGTATCGTCGCCGACGATGCCTTCGCCGAGCCAGAGGACTTGCGCGACGCCGAGAAAGTCTTTCAGGTACTGCTCGATCTCTCGGCGCTCAAGCTGCGGGTTGCGGTTCGGGTTGAGCAGGCATTGCTCGGTCGTCAGCACAACACCTGCGCCGTTCACATCAATCGCGCCGCCTTCCAAGACGATGTCCGGCGTGAAACGCGGCACACGCAGGATGCTCTCCAACTGCGCCGGGATCGCGCTGTCGCGCTTCAACTCTTCATACTTGTCTCCCCAAGCATTGAACTCCCAATCGTTATAAGCCAACGCACCCGCGTCGTTGATAAGAAAGTTCGGGCCGTAGTCTCTGATCCATGAATCAACGGTTGGCAGTTGAATGAAATTGATATTTCCAGCGTGCGGGAAGTTGTAGCGCACACGCACCTTTGCTTCAGTCGCCTCGTCGTCAACGAGCAAATTGACGCGCTCGTGCGGCGCGAGCGCAGACATGATTTGCAAATAGGCTGCTTCGGCCTGCTCGACGCGGTCGGGCCAAGTCAGCGGGTCTTTCGGCCACGTGAGCCACGTCGCCGCGTGCCTGTGCCATTCGGGCGGCATGAGATAGCCGAGCGCGGCGGGTGTGGTGCGTGGGCCGGAGTCTGTGAGTTTGCGTTCGTTCGTCATCGCTCACTTGCCGGTAGGCGATTCGAGAAAGCGATAAGCCAGCCCGTTGTAGGATTCGATGCGCCGGTCGCGCAGGAACGGCCAGTTCTGTCGCGTCCGGTCAATCAGATCGAGATCGCACGCGACGACCAACACTTCTTCTTCGTCCGCCGAAGCCTTCGCCAGTATGCGCCCGAACGGATCGACGACGAACGACTGACCCCAGAAGCGCAGTTGCCCCTCTTGCCCGACGCGATTGACGACGACGACAAACACGCCATTCGCAATCGCGTGCCCGCGTTGAATCGTCTCCCAAGCTTGATGCTGCGCCGTGTTCATCTCGGCCTCTTCGCCGGGCAGCCAGCCGATGGCCGTCGGATAGAAGAGAAACTGTGCGCCCGACAGCGCCGTCAAACGCGCCGCTTCGGGAAACCACTGATCCCAACAGACGAGCGTGCCCACACGTCCGTACTGCGTCTCATGGCTGGCAAACCCAAGGTCGCCCGGCGTGAAATAGAACTTTTCGTAGTAGAGCGGATCATCAGGGATGTGCATCTTGCGATACTTGCCCGCGATGCGCCCGTCTGCGTCAATGACAACGGCCGTGTTGTGATAGAGACCGGCGGCGCGCTTCTCAAACAGAGATGCGACGATGACGATCTTTTTTTGTCGGGCAACTTTGCTGAGTGCTTCGGTCGAAGGGCCGGGGATCGGCTCGGCCAGTTTGAATAGTTCGATGTCTTCGGTCTGACAAAAATACCGCGAGCGAAACAGTTCTTGCAGGCAGACGATCTGCGCGCCGCGTTTGGCTGCATCGCCAATCCGTGCCAGCGCCTGCTTCATATTCACCGCAGGCTCCGGCGCGCAAGCCATCTGCACCAGCCCGACCTTGACGGTGTTCGCGGACTTCTTGTTCGGCATGCGCCGCAGTATAGCAAAGGTGCGCGCGAAGGTTTACCGAGCATACAGCCGTCATGAGTCGGCGGTGTTCCGGTCGCCTACCTTTGGTTTATATTCAAGCGCAGTGCGATAACGAAAGTTTGATAGAAATCAGTTCGCTAGATGCTGAACAATATGTCTATCTTGCCCGGTTACTAAAAATATGTTGCCGCGCTATCAGAGGTGGAAAATTATTGACATCCTTGCTTTATAAGAATACTTTGGGGGTGTTTTGATCACACTCTGGCTGGCGGAAGCCTTACTTTCATTATCTTTATCTCGTTTCTAACGCAACCGCACATCCTCTGTTTCTAAAGTGACCCGCTTTAGACTGGCAAAGGAGAAACGATAATGCACCATGACTCTGAAGACCCGAGTGACGATTCGTCGTCTGATCGTAGCGAAGAAATAGGGTCAATAGCCACAACCAATGAACAAGCTTCAAGTGGAAGTGCGAGCGGGCACGAACCCGGAAGCGCGCCGACGACGAACTCGGTGAAAGAGTCCAGCACCAATGCACCTGTTTCTTTCAGAGATCGCTTTGCCTTACAGCTATGGGACGTTGCGATCATAGTCATCGTGGCCTCGCTGATCGGGATTTGGGTTTACGTGCGCGGCAATCGCGCCTACGAGGGCCGGCTCGGGCGTCCGCTCCACGTCGGCATCGTCTCTTGGCCCGGCTACGCCGGCGGACTCGTAGCTAACAATGGGTTGCGGCCAAATAAGGACTCCGATTTCTGGATTAACGACCGCAATCTACTCGTAGAGTTCGTGCTCGTTGAAGACGAGACAAAGCTGCGCCATCAATTCGAGAGCGGGGAGTTGGACGTCATTTGGTCTACTGTAGACTCGCTGGCCCAGCAGGCCCCCGCGCTTCTTAAAGAGGGAGTCCATCCTCGCGCCTTCATGCAGGTGGACTGGTCTCACGGGGGTGATGCCATCATCGCCAACTCAGAAATTAAGAAAATCGAGGACCTCAAGGGAAAGCGCGTCGCCGTCTCCATGTCCGCCTCCCAGTGGCTGCTTGACGACAGCCTTGAGAATTCGACCTTGGATGATGACGAAAAGGAGAAGATTCGTAAAGCGCGCGTCCCTACGAAAAGCTCGCAGGAGGCACGCGAAAAGTTCGCCAACAGTGAGGTGGAGGCCGCAGTCCTCTGGGAACCCGACGTTACAGAGGCGCTCAAGAAGCGGGGCGGGTCGCACATTCTTGTGGACACAGCCCCGGACTGGGCAAACCATCTGATCGCGGACGTCATGGTTGCGAAGGAGGAGTTCATCCAGCAACATCCTGACGTCATCTCTGTGTTCATCGAAGCTTGGCTAGACGGAACGGCTAAGGCACACAGCAATCCTATGCTAGCCGTTAAGGTATTGCAGGAAGAGCCAGAGTTCACAAAGCTGCGCGAAGAGGAGACGCAGAAGTTGCTGGAAAAGACCGTGTGGGCATCGCTCGACGAGAACGAGGAGATGTTCGGGCTGTCGGGCGGTAAAATATTCTTCGATGACCTTTTCAATCAAGCCAGCAACCTCTGGTTGAAAAACCACTACATCACCGATTCGGTTAGTGCCGAGCAATCGCGCGACATCGTGCAACTCAAGGAGATATACAGCGCGAAGCGGCCGCCGCAGCTGGGCTGCGGCGCGGAGACCCCCGTGGAGACCATCCCGCTGGCAGTCCCGTTCTCTTCGGGTACCGCGGAACTTAAGGACGAGGCGCGGAACATTCTCGACAACCAGAGCGCTCTGTTTATGCTCCAGACACACACCGGCGCGCGCTTCTGTGTTCAGGCCTGCCCAGACAAAGGGAACTGCGACCTCCAGCCCGCCCCCGACGACACCAGTCGTGCCCGCGAGAACGCAGTCATTAAATATCTGATAGAACATTACAACCGGCCGCCGGGCCAGTTTGTCTCCGCGAGCAACAACGCTTCAGGGGCACCTAATACCGGAACGGCCACACGGTACATCCGCCTGAAGCTGACTGTCACGGGCAATCAGCAGTGAATGGGCGACTCATTCATTACTGAAGTGCGGTAGAACCGAAAGGGAGAGAGGCGTATGACCTTTTCCAAGTATCAGGGCATCAAGGGACTCAAAGAGACCGCGAACCTCGTGCTGTTGACGATTTTGCTTGTGGCCTCCGGTCTTACGCTAGACTGGATGCTCTTAGTCGTCGGCATGACTGTGGAACTCGTATATCTATGTTGGGCCTCGTTCTCATCCCGCTATACAAAACGACTTGAGTCGCGGACGCAGTCGGTGGTGAGCGAAGACCCATTCTTGGACGGGCTACTCCTCGTGGTGACCGTGGCCGGCTTCGTGGTAATTTTTTTCTTCGGATTCGGAAAACACTTGCTAAGTCACCCGTGGCCTTACCTGACACACGCGGAAGGATGGGATGTTGGGGCGATTACTTGGACGGGCTTCTTTCTCGTCTACTACATCTGGAAGTTCCCGTTTACAAACATCCGTAAACTTGACAAAGCTATCTTCTCTATCATCCTGTTACTTACCTTGCCTCTGCTAGGCGGGGCTATGTATTTCATCTGGGTGAGGAGGACGCTCATACACGTCCTTTGCGTCTGGGGTATTGGTATCTGCTTTTTCGTGATCGACCTCCTTATTTGGAGGAAACACCAAAACCCGATTGAGAAGAATCTATCCAAAGAATCCCTGAAGTGGGCGGACGCGCCGATGGTGGTTACATTCCCCGTGCTTATGGCGTACCTGTGGTGGCATCCCGACACCGAAAATCCCGACGTTTTCGTATCAGGAGTCGTCGCGTGCCAACTCCTAATCTCGAACGCGGTCTTCATAGTCATGGAGTTCGGACTGTTGCGCTCTTCGACAGAGGTAAGCACCAACGGATAGCGCGCTCCGTGCTTGCTGATTTAGAGTTTAGCGAACTAACTTCTACCAAACTTTCATTGCCGTACTCACTCAGTCGAGCAGCATGGGCAAGATTTATCCTCGTTGTGTATAGTGCCTGATGAGTAGGAACGGATCAACATATAGTGAGTCATAGAAACCGCGATGCAGCAGCAATAGTTTTATTGCTGCCTGCTGGAAGTCATTCCGAAACTGGTTGACAAGTAGTTTCGCTTCGATCGCTTACCAAGTCTATGACTTGACGAGCGGTGACCGATAAGCAGTGGAAGCTCATCGAGGCGCAGCTTCCTAAACGCAAGCGCAA
>Ga0209153_1000450_pt1 | contig 19338 bp, 23 predicted proteins | sample GraSoiAngelo_120_FD_185877 | JGI IMG/M metagenome (GOLD analysis project Ga0209153, IMG submission 185877) | Grasslands soil microbial communities from the Angelo Coastal Reserve, California, USA - 14_0919_09_20cm (SPAdes) (version 2) | ecosystem: Environmental > Terrestrial > Soil > Grasslands ...
CAGCCTTCGCCACCTTCAACAACCCATCGGGAGTCGCGATCGAAGCGGGCCTGTGCAATTGCGACGGGGACGTGATCTACGTCTCCGATTACCAGTCGGTACGAAAGATCGACGGCCCTAACGTCACGACCCTGGCGGGCCCGACCGACCCCTCGCCGGCCGGCAACCAGTGCCCCACCGGCTATGTCGACGGCACCGGAACCGCCGCCCGCTTCAACTATATCACCTCCATCGTCAGGGATCCGGCGACAGGCGATCTCTACGTGACCGAGCACACCAACAATGCCGTCCGCCGCATCACGCCGTCCGGGGTCGTCACCACCGTCGCCGGCCAAGGACCGGGTACGTCGCCCCAGCCCAGCGTCGACGGAGTCGGCGCCGCCGCCAGCTTCAACCATCCGACGGGGATCACCGTCGATCCTACCGGCACCTATCTCTACGTCGCAGATAGCTACGATTATTCGATCCGGCGGATCACCATCGCGACCCAGCAGGTGGAGACGATCATCGGCGGTCAGTATCTGTTCCCGTTCGTCCCTTCGTCCGTTCGCCTCAGCAATCCGACCGGACTCTGGTTCCAGCCCGGGCTGCCGGATCGGCTCTTCGTCGTCGATCAGGGTTACGGCCGGATCCGCTATTTCGATCCGGCCATCTATGCCGGGTCCCCCCTCAGCCCGGCAGTGATGGCGATCATGCCGTCCGGCATAACCTTTTCGCTCAACCATCCCGCGGGAATCGCGGTCGATCCGGCGAACAACATCTACCTCGACGAGGGCAATGGCGGGCCCATGCCCAACCACATCCGGCGCGGGCCGGTAGGCGGGACGAACTATCCGATCGTCGCGGGCGGGACCCCTTCCGGCGACAGCGCCACAGTGCCGATCGGCCTCAACGCCCGCTTCGACACTCCGGCGGGCATCGCCCTGTCGCCTCACAATATTCTCTATGTCGCCGATCAGCGTAACAACCGGATCAAGCGGATGGGGATTTCCGCCTCTTACCCGGTAGACGTCCGCGCCGGCCACGAGCCCGGCAATCCCCTGGGATGCAGAGACGGCGCGGCATAGGCGGGCCGGGCAGTAGGGTTCCGATCTGTACCGCCGTGTACCCGGCGTCGGAATCGGGCGCCGACTGACCCAGCGCGGCGCACGCCCCCCGCTATGCTCCTCGTCGCCACCTGCGCTATCCAGGCGCCATGCCCCCGCCCCACCTCACCAAATTTACCTGCCTCGATTGCCGCAGCACCTTCAAGCGGCCGACCGACGCGGCGAAGCGCAACGTCGCCCGGGCGATCGAAATCCGTACCTGCCCCAATTGCACAGGTGCCGCCTATTTGATGAGCAGCGACTTCCGCGCTCCGCCCAAGGCCGACGATCGCGCCTGGGCCGTCGTCGCCTTTCTGGTCCGAAGCGGCTTCGCCTATTTCCGCATCTACGAAGACGTGCCCCTCGCCGCCTTCGGTCATCCGATGCGGCGCCCGAAGGGGCTCCTCTCCGCCCAGCGCCGTCTCGCTTACCCGGAGACGCTTCGGGAGGCGGAGCAGTTCGTCCGGGATTATGGACACCTCGCTCTGCCGTTCGTCGATACCCGGGTGGCGCCCGGCGGATGAGGCCCGGTCCGAGCCTCCCAGCTGGACTTTTTGTTCGTTTTATGTTCTAATCCGCCAATGTCTGTCCTCACGCCTCTCAAGACCTCGGATCGTCGATCGACGCGACCGAAGGAGCGACAGCGGCGCCCGTTCTCGCAGCCTTGCGCCGCCCTCGACGAAAAGCGGCGAGACCGTGAACTTCGTGAACTTCACCCCGCGCCGATCCCCCTTCTCGGCCATTCCAACGAGCGGCGGGGGCGCTTGCCGGGCGGGATACCCCCCCTGAAACCATGTGACTCTTGTGACTTTTGTGCCTTTCGTGCCTTTCGTGCCGTTCGGGCGGAAGCGCTGGGCGGCGCCTCCACCCCCTCATCCGTCCCCGCCGAGGAACAGGTTGAGCGTCAGCCGCCCGGCCGCTCCGTCCTGGCTGAGCTCCGCTCCGGGCGGCACCGCCGCGGAGTGAAGCGCATGGCTCCGGTAGATCAGCCCCCGATTCTCCCGCGCCTCATAAGCGGCAACCTGTTCGTAGAGCGCGGTGTCGCCGCTAATATACCCCTCGGGCGGCGGCCCGTGCTCGGCGAGCCCGGCCTCCAGCGCCGCCTCGAACGCCTCGCGCCGGCCCTCGTCGACTGTCTCGAAGCCGGTTGCGCGCTGGCGATAGAAGGCGGTGCCGCCTTTGTCCGCGCCGGAGAGGTAGACGAGGATGGCGATCCGGTCGCCTTCCAGCCCGTCGACATGGGGGAGCCGCTGGATCGGCGCGAGCGCCTCGCCGGGCGTGGTCACCAGCGACAGGAAGGAGAGGCCGGCGGGCGGCACCGGGTCGAGCCCGAAGGCCGGTCCGATCAGCGGCGACAGTTCGGTCCGGAACTTCTCCGCAAGCGGCGCCGGCAGGGGAGCGCTGACCCCGGGGTGGTACGGCCGAATCGGCGCGAACTGCGCCCGCGCCCCGATATATCGCCACAGCGCCGGATCGGTGAGCATATCGTCGATGAGGATCACGGGCTGGCTCTCCCGCCCCTGAAGGACGGTCTCGATCCTCGCCGCGGGGTTGATCAGGCGCGCCATTCCGCCGGCGAGTGTGAAAGCCGCGCCCGCCCAAATCAACCCGCCGCTTCCCTTCCCCCGCCGCGCGGGCCTAGACCGGATGCGAAAGGATCCCCGCTTATGCGCATCGCCGGATCGTTGCTGCTCCCCCTGCTGGCCCTCGCCGCCTGCAACGGGCCGGAGCCCGCCTCCAATGCGCAAGCTCCGGACATTGCCTCCGAGCCGGCGCCCGCGGTGACGAACGCAGCCGACCCAATGCCGGCCCCGGCCGCTGCCCCCGCCGCGCAGTGGAAGCTCAGCGAAGGAGCACTGCTGCTCGCCTCCGCCTCGGGTGCGCCGGCGATCCGCATCGCCTGTCCCGCGCCGGGCAAGCTGCTGGTCAACGTCCCCGCCTTCCGTGCCGTCGGGAGCGAAGAGCGCCTCTCCTTCGGGAGCGGCGGCGAAGTCGTCGCTTTGGTCGCGGACACGAACGGCGACAAGGCGCGCGGCGGAGTCACCGGCACCGGCGAACTCCCGGCGAACCTGGCCGCCCTCATCGCCGGTCCGATCTCCGCCAGCTACGGTGCCCAGACGAGCGGCCGCCACCCCGCCCCTCCCGGCAAGCTCGCCTCCGCCTTCGCCGGCACCTGTCGCCCCGCCGCGCCCGCGCCTGCACCCCCGACCGCAACCGCCGCCGGCCCCTGCTTCACCCAAGGCACTGAGCGGCTCACAAACGCCCCGCTCCGCGCGGTAGGAACCGAACCCTTCTGGGGCGCGAAGATCGACGGCCGCTGCGTCATTTACTCGCACCCGGAGGACCAGAAGGGCACCCGCATCTGGACCCGCCCCTCGCCCCGCTGCTCCGACGGCATGTCCGACAAGAGCTATCCGATGAGCGCCGCACTCAAGCTCGGCCAGGAGAAGCGCAATGGCTGCGCGGCTCCGCTCTGACCTCTTAGAACCCCGGCCCCGGGACAAAAAAAGGGGCGCCCCGGCGGGACGCCCCTCTTCCTGCCACGGTTACCGCTTAGAAGCGGACGCCGAGCCCGACCGCGAGCTGGCGGCGCTGCAGGTTGATCCCGAACAGCTTTCCGTAATCGCCGTAATTGCCTTCGATCTTCCCGTAGAGCGACTTGCCGAAGTTCATCTCCAGGCCGAGCGCGCCCTGGATGCCGCTTTTGCTGGTCGATCCCTGCGACACGCCGTCGTCGGCGCTGATCGTGATCCGGGCATAGCCGACCTTGCCGTAGATGAGGGCGTTCGAGCCGGCGATGAAACCGATCCGGCCGCCGACGCCGAGATTGCCGTCGACGCTGAGGCAATCGGTGCCGTCGCACAGGTCGACGCTCGAGAACTCATAGGTGGCGTAGGGGCCGACCACGACCGAAGTGCCGGCCTTGAGGTCGTAACCCACTTCGCCGCCATAGGAGACGGCGCTGCCGAGCTTGTAGACGTCGCCGTCGCCGCTCACCGTCGGAGTTTCCCAGCCGAGGCGCGCCTCGACGCGGCCGCCGTCGAAGTCCTGCGCCTGCGCGGCACCGGACAGGGCGGCGAGCGCCGCCCCGATCATCAAATACTTCTTCATTATTCCCCCGAAAAACCGAGACGTTGCGAAAATGCCGCGGCCCTTCAACCTTTCCCCCGGGGCGCGGCTGCGTGGCACTATGGGCCGCTAACCCATTCGTCCAGCAGCAAATAGGGAGATCGTACGAATGGATCGACAAGATGTTCGTCTCTTCTCCTACGGCACGCTTCGGCTGCCCGCGGTCCAGCAGGGCACGTTCGGGCGGCTGCTCGACGGGACGCCGGACGCGCTCCTCGGCTACCGGCTCCAGCCGCTCGCGATCAGCGACCCCGCGGTGGTCGCGCTGAGCGGCGCTGCAGTCCACCGAATCGCCCGCCGCACCGGCGACCCGGCCGACCGGATCGAAGGCGTCGTCTTCGCAATCACCCAGGCCGAGCTGGAGGCGGGCGACCGCTACGAAGTCGACGTCTACGGCCGCATCGAAGAGACGCTGGAATCGGGCATTTGCGCTTTCGTCTATGTCGGCCCGCCCCTCGATCCGGAGGCGATTTGATCATGCGCGCCGATGGGTATAGCCTCCCTACCTTCCTGAACGTCCTTGGGGGGATCGGGCATGTCACGAAACCACAGCCTTCTTCAGGCCGCTTTGGTCGTCTTCGGCGCGATCTTCTGCCTGGTCTATCCGCTGGCGATCTTCTGGCCCTCGGGCTGGGCCTGGCACGACGGGCCGCCGGCGGCGTCGCAATATTTCATGATGATCGTCGGCGTCTACGCGACGCTCGGAATCTTCCTGATCCTCGCCGCCCGCGATCCGCTCGCCAGCCGCTCGCTCATTCAGTTCACCATCTGGTCGAGCGTTGTCCATGCGGCGGTGATGGCGGTCCAGTCCTGGGGCAATCCGATGCACGCGGGCCATCTGATGGGCGACGTCCCGGCGCTGCTGCTGGTCGCGATCGTGCTCGGCTGGCTGCTCTATGCGGCCGAGCACGCCCCCGCCGCCGGAGCCGCCGCACCCGCCGAATAGGGAGCTTTTTCAGGCAGAGGCGGTTGATCGGGGATGCTTGAACATGTTCCCCAGTGGCTCGGCCAGGCGCTTCGCGGGCTTCGCGCCGGGGCGGGGAAGCTGGCGATCGTCCAGCCCCAGCTCGGGGGGAGCTTCGCCGCGCTCGACCTCACCAGCCCCGCCTTCGCCGACGGCGCCCGGCTTCCGCCGCGCTTCACCGCCGACGGCGAGGGCGTGTCGCCACCCTTGCTCTGGGGTCCGGTGCCGGAGGGGACGCACAGCCTCGCGCTGATCGTCGAGGATCCCGACGCGCCGTCGCCGCAGCCGCTCGTCCACGCCGTCGTGTGGAACATCCCGCCCGACGAGCGCCGGCTTGCCGAAGGGGCGATCCGCGCCGACGGGTCGGGCGAAGCGGACGGGCGCGACGTCGGCCGCAATTCCTATTTCGGCGAAGGCTGGCTCCCGCCCGACCCCCCGACCGGCCATGGCGAGCACCGCTACGCCTTCCAGCTCTTCGCCCTCGCCGCCGCCCCGGACGCCGGAACCACCCCCGGCCGGGGCGCCCTGGTCGCCGCTATGGAAGGTCATGTCCTCGCCGCCGGCCTCCTCACCGGCACCTATTCCCGCGGCGAGCCGGCGCGGCGGGACGGCGGCTTCGCGAGGGCCGCCAAGGCCTGATTGCTGCACGTTCGTCGCGTCAGGTGCATGTTCGTCGCACCGGCGCCCGCTTCGTCGAAGCCGGGGCCTGCCCGGTCGAAGCCTTGCTGCGCCTTCCGCTGCGCTCTGCTTCACAGCCGGAATGCGGCGTTGGGATGCCGCCAGGACAAGGAATTTGACATGGACCGGGTGATCGGATCGTTCATCGCCGCAATCGGAGCGGCGCTCATCGCCTTCGCCGGGCTGGCGGTGAATGGCGGCGCCCAGGCGCAGACCGTCCAGCAGCAGCATCGGGCCGAGGCGGTCTTCCCGCTCTGGCACCAGGGCGATTATTCGACCTTCGCTTTGACCGACTCCGGCCGCGAGGTTCGCCTCAGCCCCGACTATCGCCGCTGCATCGCCGATGCGAACGGGGTGAAAGCCGCCAAACGCGCCTGCGCCGCCCAGGAAATGGAAGCGCTCGACATGGTGATGAAGGCCGCCTTCAAGACCGCCGTCGAGCGCCGCTCCAACCCTGTCGCCCGGGCCGCGCTCCGCGCCGACCAGCAGTCCTGGGAGCAGCTGCGCCTCGCCGCCTGCACCGAGTCCGCCGGCCCCTGCGCAGTGCACGAGACCGTCCGCCGCACCGTCTGGCTCGAGTTCGCCTAACGCTTGCCCCGCCCGTGCGTGGCCTTCCAGTCGCGCACCGCACCCAGCGCGAGCGGGACATGGTTCTTCCAGTCCCCGCTCGAATAGGAATAGATCACCGTCCCATTGGGCGCGATCACATAGGATGTCCGGTTGGTCAGCGGCGACCCTTCCTTGAGCTTCACGTCATAGGCGGTGATCGTGGCGGGCGTGGCCGTCGCGACCGGGAAGGAGCTGCGGCATTCCTCGACCGAGAATTTGGCAAGCGTCGGCTGGTCGTCCGCCGACATCCCCACCACCTGCGCCCCCAGCTTCTTGAAATCGTCCGCGGCTTCCGAGAAGGCGTGGGCCTCTAGCGTGCAGCCCTGCGTAAACGCCTTGGGGAAGAAATAGAGCACGACCGGCCCTCTGCGGAGTTGCTGCTTCAGGTTCAGCCTAAAGGCCTTCCCGCCGAGTGCGCCCATCGTGGTGAAGTCGGGTGCTTTTGCACCTTGTTTGAGCGCCGCGCCGGCCGCCATCGGCGTCGCCAGCAGTGCCAGTGCGATTGCAGTCGTGACGATGCGCATGTCTCTCTCCCGGCCTGAAGCGGCGGACGATAGAGCGGCGCGCGCCATAACAAAAGGGCGCCCCGGCATCGCTGCCGGAGCGCCCTTCCCTCGCGGATCGCCGCTTAGCGGTTCATCGAGTAGACCCGGACCACCGTGTTGTTGCGGGCGTCGATCTGGTAGATCATCCGTCCGTCGGTCCGGTAGTAGATGCCGTTCCCTTCGCGATACTGGCTCTGATACTGGTAGGGCAGCGAATAGAGGTTGCTGGTCGCGCGCTGGCCGACCCGAAGACCGCAATCGTTGCCGGTGCCGAGGATGCCGTTGATCACGCCGCCGAGGCCGGTAGCCCGCGTGCAATCCGAAGCGTCCTCATAGGGGCCGCCCTGGCCGTAATAGCCGTTGTCATAGCCGTTGCCGTAGGCGTCGTTGTCGCCGTAGCGGTCGTACTGCGCGTTGCCGCCGTCGGCGAGGCGCAGATTCTGGCGCAGCGAGCGCATCCGGCTCTGCAGGTCCTGGCGCTCTGCCTGGGTATAGCCGTTGCGGCTGTACTGGCGATCCAGGCGGGTCAGGTTGCGCATCTCCATACGAAGCGAATTGGCTTCGCTGCGGCTGATCGTGCCGGCGCGGATGCCGGCGTCGAGCCGGGTCTGCAGCTGGACGATGCGGTTGCTCATATTGGCGTTGGCGGCGGCGTAATTGTTCTGGTTGTAGCCATTGTTATAGGCGCCGGTCTGGGTGCCATATTGGGCGGCAGCAGGCGCTGCGACTGCAATGGCGGCGATCGTACTGGCGGCAAGAAGAAGTCTGGTCATGATCGATACTCCACTAGATTTACCCACGCTTCGGACGCTCAACGATTGAGGATGGCCGATGTTGCCAAAGCGGGTCAGGGCGCCGCACCGGTGCGATGGACCGAGCCTTGACGCACGCCCCCGCGCAGAGCAGTTGCGCCTCACCGAATAGAGGGAGCGGCAGATGGCGGGCGGCAGGCTGAGCGGAGCGGAACGGGCGGAACTGGTCGAGATCGTCAGGTCGAGATCGTTCAAGACCGGCAGCTTCACCCTCTCCTCGGGCAAGACCAGCAGCCTCTATTTCAACCTGAAGCCGACCATGCTGGATCCGCGCGGCGCGGAGCTCTCCGCCCGCGCTTTGCTCGACATCGCCGAGGCGACGGCGTCGGGTTATGTCAGCGGGCTGGAGATGGGCGCGGTGCCGGTGATCGGCTCGCTCGCCGCTCTGGGCTCCTCGGAAGGCCGGCCGGTGCGCGCCACCTTCGTCCGCAAGCAGCCCAAGGGACATGGCACGAAGGACGTGATCGAGGGGCTCGGGCCGGACGAGACTCTTGAAGGGCGGCGAGTCCTCGTCATCGACGACGTCGCCACCAGCGGCGCCTCGACCTTGGTCGCGATCGAGCGGATCCGCGAGGTCGGCGGGATCGTCGAACATGCGGCGTGCCTGCTCAACCGCCAGGAGGGCGGCGAGGAGCTGCTCGCCGACCATGGCGTCGCGCTCCACTCGGTCCTCAGCGCGTCCGACTTCACCGGCGGCTGATGAACGAGGCCGTCCCGGTCAGCGCGATCGCGCACCTCATCCAGCTGGCGATCGCGCCGGTCTTCCTGCTCGCGGGCATCGGTTCGATCCTCAATGTCCTCGCCACCCGGCTTGCCCGAGTGGTCGACCGGGCGCGGTCGCTGGAGGCCGAGTACGGCTCGTTCGACGAGGTCGAGCGCGGCCGCGCGGGAGCCGAGCTGATCCTGCTCGACCGGCGGATGACGGTGGTCAATCTCGCGATCAGCTGCTGCACCGCGAGCGCTCTGTTCGTCTGCCTGGTGGTGGCGATCCTGTTCGTCGCCGACCTCGCCTCCTTCGAGTTCGGCAAGGTGCTGGCCCTGCTGTTCATCCTCACCATGGTGATGATGATCGCGGGCCTCATCCTGTTCCTGTGGGAGATCCGTCTCGCGATGCACTCGCTCCGGGTCAGGCAGGACGCGATGCCGCACCGCTCTCCATCTGCAAAGCGTCGCTCTCCCCCTCGCTGATCTCCCCCCCGCCGCCGGCGAACACCCTGCGGACCCGCTCGAGGTCGAGCGACCGCTCCCAGCGCGAGACGACCAAAGTCGCCACCGCATTGCCGGTGAAGTTGGTCAGGGCCCGGCACTCGCTCATGAACCGGTCGATGCCGAGGATCAAAGCCATGCCCGCGACCGGCACCGAGGGCAGCACCGAGAGCGTGGCGGCGAGGACGATGAAGCCGGACCCGGTCACCCCGGCCGCGCCCTTCGAGCTCAGGATCGCGACTGCCATCAGCAGCAACTGATCGCCTAGGGTCAAATGGGTGTTGGTCGCCTGGGCGATGAACAGGGCCGCGAGCGACATGTAGATGTTGGTGCCGTCGAGGTTGAACGAGTAACCGGTCGGCACCACCAGGCCGACGATCGGCTTGGGGCATCCGGCGCGTTCCAGCTTCTCCATCAAGAGCGGCATCGCGCTTTCCGACGAGGAGGTGCCGAGCACGAGCAGGAGCTCGTCCTTGATGTAGCGGATGAGGCCGAACAGCGAGAAGCCGGCGGCGCGCGAGACGAGGCCCAAGACGACGATCACGAACAGGAGCGAGGTCGCGTAGAAGCAGGCGATCAGCCCGGCGAGATTGGCCAGAGTGCCGATGCCATACTGGCCGATGGTGAAGGCCATCGCCCCGAACGCGCCGATCGGGACCGCGTACATGAGGATGTGGACCATCCGGAACACCGCGGCGGTGAGGACGCGCAGGCTCCCGAGCAGCCGCTCGGCCTTCTCCCCGATCAAAGCCAGCGAAATGCCGAACAGAATCGCGACCAGCAGCACCTGCAATATCTCGCCCGAGGTGAAGGCGCTGACGAGGGTGTCGGGGATGATGTGGAGGACGAAGTCGGTGACCGACTGCTCCTTGGCGGCCTTGACGTAGGTCGAGACGGCTTGGCTGTCGAGGGTGGCGGGATCGATGTTGAGGCCGGCGCCGGGGCGGACGACATTGGCGACGATCAGGCCGACGGCGAGGGCGAGGGTGGAGAAGGTCAGGAAATAGGCCATCGCCTTGGCGCCGACCCGGCCGAATGCCTTCAGATCCGCCATTCCGGCGATGCCGGTGACGACGGTGAGGAAGATCACCGGGGTGATGATCATCTTCACCAGCTTGATGAAGCCGTCGCCGAGCGGCTTCAGCGAGCGGCCCGCGTCGGGAAAGGCCCAGCCGGTGAGCACGCCCAGCGCGATCCCGACCAGCACTTGGAAATAGAGCGTCCGCCAGAAGGGCCTGCGCGCCGCAGCAGCCATGTGTCCGATCCCCCGATTAAACCGGGAGCATCCTAGTTGATCGTGACGACCCCATCCACTGCCCGCCATTCGGCCGGGCGGATGAGGTGCTGGTGGGCGATCCGGACGGAATGGATGGCGGCTTCGATGTCGGTCCGCCAATGGTCGAGGAAGCGGTGGAGGACGGGGAAGCGCGGCGCCACGTCATATTCCTGCCAGACGAACAGCTGGATCAGGGCCGGGTGGTCCGGGAGAAAATAGCTGATCTCGGCCGTCATCAGGCCGTAGCCCTGCAGCTGCCTCAGGAAATCGCCATCGCTCATCGCGCCCTCCTCCGGGGAGGAGAATAAGCCGCCAAGGTTAACGCAGCGCTAACCATGCGAATTCCCTGAGCTCAGACCGTGAAGCTCTCGCCGCAGCCGCAGCTGCCTTTGGCGTTGGGGTTTTCGAAGACGAAGCCGGCGGCGAAATCGTCCTCCTGCCAGTCCATGGTCGAGCCGATCAGATAGAGGATCGAGCCGCCGTCGACGAAGAAGGGGCCGGCCGGGGTCTCGATCCGCTCGTCGAAGGGCACGGCCTCGCTGACATAGTCGACGGAATAAGCCAGGCCCGAGCAGCCGCGGCGGGGGGTGGAGAGCTTGACCCCGAGCGTTCCCTCCGGCGCACGCGACATCAGCGCGGCAATCCTCGCCTCCGCGGCGGGGGTGAGGGTGAGCGCGGCCGGGCGCGGGCGGCGGGCGGTGGTGGCCTGCGTCATCACAGCATCCCCAGTTCGAGCTTGGCTTCGTCGGTCATCTTCTGCGGGTCCCAGGGCGGGTCCCAGACGAGTTCGACTTCGGCGTCGCCCACGCCGGGCACCGCGCCGACGCGGAGCTCGACTTCGCCGGGCATAGATTCGGCGACCGGGCAGTGCGGCGTGGTCAGGGTCATCTTGACGCGGGCGTGGTGCTCGGGGGTGATCTCGACGTCGTAGATGAGGCCGAGATCGTAGATGTTGACCGGGATTTCGGGGTCGTAAATCTCCTTGAGCGCGTCGATCACCGCTTCGTAGAGGTCGCCGCCGGCCTCGGCGGGCGCGGGTTCGGGCGCCTTTTGCGCGAGGAAGCCTTCGAGATAGTCGCGCTTTCGTTCGAACGTTTCCACTGCGTCGCCGACGCGCGCCTTGGGCGGGGCGGCGGCCTCGCTCACTTCCTCAACTTCGATCCGTCGTTCCTCGTTCACCCGAAGATCCTCGTTACTCGTTCAATGCCGCGCACCAGCGCCTCGATATCCTGCCGGCCGTTATAGACGCCGAAGCTGGCCCGCGCCGTCGCATCGACCCCGAGATGCGCCACCAGCGGCTGGGCGCAATGATGGCCCGCGCGGATGGCGACCCGGCTCTCGTCCAATATGGTGCCGACGTCGTGCGGATGCACCCCTTCGACCGCGAAGCTGACGATTCCGGCGCTGTCCTCCGGCCCGAACAGGCGGACGCTGTTGAGGTGCGACAGAGCCTCGCGGGTCTCGCGGACCAGGGCGTCCTCATGGCCGGCGATCGCCTCCAAACCGATCGACTCGACATAGGCGACCGCGGCCTCGAGCCCGAGCACGCCGACGACATGGGGGGTGCCGGCTTCGAAGCGGGCGGGGGGCGGAGCGTAAGTGGTGCCTTGGAAGCTGACCTTGTCGATCATCGCCCCGCCGCCCTGCCAGGGGGGCATCGCCTCGAGCAGCTCGTAGCGGCCCCAGAGCACGCCGATGCCGGTCGGCCCGTAGAGCTTGTGGGCGGAGAAGACGTAGAAATCGCAGCCGAGCGCGGCGACGTCGACGCTCATCCGCGGCACCGCCTGGCAGCCATCGAGGAGGAGCAGCGCGCCGACCGAATGGGCGAGGTCGGCGGCCCGCTTCGCGTCGAGGACGGAGCCGAGCACGTTCGAGACATGGGCGAGGGCGACGATCCGGTGCTTCGGGGTCAGCATGCCGGCCATCGCATCGAGGTCGATGCGGCCGTCCTCGGTGAGCGGCGCGACGTCGATTTCGGCGCCGGTGCGGGCGGCGATCATCTGCCAGGGGACGATGTTGGAATGATGCTCGAGCATGGAGAGCATGATTCGGTCGCCGGGCTTCAAATTGGCGCCGCCCCAGCTCTGGGCGACGAGGTTGATCCCTTCCGTGGCGCCGCGGACGAAGATCGTCTCGTTGGGCGAGGGCGCGCCGATGAAGGCGGCGACGCGGCGGCGGGCGGCCTCGAAGGCGAGAGTCATGTCCGACGAGCGCTGGTAGACGCCGCGATGGACCGTCGCATAGGTCTCCGCATAGCCGCGCGCGATCGCGTCGATCACCGGCTTCGGCTTCTGCGCGGTGGCGGCGGTGTCGAGATAGGCCCAGCCCGAAGGGATGGCGGGGAAATCGGAGACGAGGTCGAGGGGGGCGGCGCCAACCCCTCTCCCATTTGGGGAGAGGGTACCCTTCGCGTCAGCGAAGGGGGGGTGAGGGGATGAGGTGGGGGAGTCCATCAGGCCCTCACCCTCCCACCGCCTTCGGCGGCGGGCCCCTCCCTCTCCCCAAGTGGGAGAGGGGTTTTCGCGAACCACGCTTCCGCATCCGCGTGCATCGCCTCGCGCACAGCCTCCTCCCCCACCCGCTCGATCGCATCCGCCACGAAGGCGGTGGTTAGGAGCGCGCGGGCCTCCTCGCGGGGGACGCCGCGGCTGGCCATGTAGAAGAGGGCGTCGCGATTGAGCTCGCCGACGGTGGCGCCGTGGGCGCATTTGACGTCGTCGGCGAAGATTTCGAGCTCGGGCTTGGCGTTAACCTGGGCCGAGCGCGAGAGGAGCAGGCCCTTCAGCGACTGCTCGCCGTCGGTCTTCTGGGCGCCTCGGGCGACTTCGACCCGGGCGGCGACGGAGCAGATCGCGCGGTCGTCGGCGACCGAGCGCCAGAGCTGGCGGCTGGTCCCCTGCGGGGCTTCGTGGCGGACGACATAATTGGCGTCATGGCGCTGCCGGCCGCGGGCGAGGAGGGCGCCGCCGGCCTCGGCATAAGCGCCTTCGCCGGTGAGCAGGATCGATCCGTCGATCCGCGTGTCGGCGCCGCCGGCGGCAAGGACGGTGGCGACCAGGCTCGCGCCTTCGCCGACCGTCGCGCGGTCGGTGAAGCTTACAAAGCCGACACTTGCCATCACACGTCTTGCCAGCATGAGGCGGGCGCTGCGGGCGAGGCGGATCCGGGTCAGGCGGTTCGACCAGCCTTCGCCGACGAAGCTCTCGACGATGGAGGCCTGAGCGTCCTCGTCGAGCACGATCTCACCGGCGAGATGGTCCGCCCCGCCGGTCGAGAGGTGAACGATCTGGACGGGACCGGAGGGGGCATGATCCCGGCCGAGGCGGAGGCTCCAGCCCACGCGGCCGGCGAGGCGGGCGAGGGCGTGGCCTTCAGGATCGACTTCGACCGGGCCAATCGCCACCGGGCCCAAGTCGCTTCGGCTTTCATCGAGACACCCGTCGACGAACAGCAGCCGCGGCCCCTCGGCGCAGTCGATCCACGGCAGCGCCTCGGGCACGACTCCGGCAGGCGCGCGGGCAGCGATCTCCGGCAGTGCCGAGAGGTCGCTCCAGCGCCAGGCCTCGTCGCGGTTGGAGGGGAGATCGAGAAGGGTCATGCCGCCCCTCGCGAAACGGCGATTCGCGGCCGGAAGTTGATGAAGTTGACGCTATGTCGGGGGGGAGCTCCTCCTCCCGACCGGTATCCGCGGGTTGCGAGCGACCGGAACGGGCGGAAGTCAGCCATGGGCGCGAACAAAGCACGAACTACGGCCTGTAGGAAAGTGGATTCTCCCCTCACGCGGCGATCTCCGCATAGCCTTCGCGCTCTAACTCGTGGGCGAGCTCCGGGCCGCCGGAGCGGACGATCCGGCCGCCGGCGAGGACGTGGACGAAATCGGGCACGACCAGGTCGAGCAGGCGCTGGTAGTGGGTGATGAGCAGCACCGCCTTGTCCGGCGCGCGCATGATCCGGTTGATGCCGTCTGCGACCACCCGGAGCGCGTCGATGTCGAGGCCGGAGTCGGTCTCGTCGAGCACGGCGAGGCGGGGCTGGATGATGCCCACCTGGACCATCTCGTTGCGCTTCTTCTCGCCGCCCGAGAAGCCGACATTCACCGGCCGCTTGAGCATGTCCATCGAGACTCCGAGCGCATCGCCCTGGGCGCGGGCGAGGCGAAGGAAGTCGCCCGCCGAAAGCTCCGCCTCGCCCCGCGCGCGGCGCTGGGCGTTGAGCGCGGTGCGGAGAAACTGGACGTTGGAGACGCCGGGGATCTCGACCGGGTATTGGAAGCCGAGGAACAGCCCGGCGGCTGCGCGCTCGTCCGCTTCCATTTCCAGCAGGTCCTTGCCGTCGAAGCTGACCGAGCCCTGGGTCACCTCATAGCCTTCGCGCCCGCCGAGCACATAGCCGAGCGTCGACTTGCCAGCCCCGTTCGGCCCCATGATCGCGTGGATCTCGCCGGCGTTCACGGAGAGGGAGAGGCCCTTCAGGATCGGCTTGTCTGCGACCGTGGCGTGGAGGTTTTCAATCTTGAGCATTACGATCTTTCCGGGAGGCGACATGCCCCACCCCCGGCCCCTCCCCCGAAGGGGAGGGGTGAAGGCTGGGCGCTCTCTAGCCCCTCCCCTTCAGGGGAGGGGTTGGGGTGGGGGTTGTTCCATCTTGGCGGCATCTCGTTCAGCACGAGCAGGATGTGCTGGAGGACTCCGTCCATGTTGGTCATGACGTCGTCGTTGGTGACCCTGACGACGCGGAAGCCGCGGGCGGCGAGGATGTCGTCGCGGAGGCGATCCTTGTCCTCGTCATGGGTGTCTCCGTCGACTTCGACGATCAGCCCCGCCTGCGGGCAGAGGAAGTCGGCGATGAAACGGCCGACCACCGACTGGCGGCGGAATTTGTGGGCGGCAAGCTGACCGTTGGAGAGGTGACGCCAGAGGCGTTTCTCGGGCTCGGTGGGGTTGCGGCGCATTTCGGCGGCGCGGCGGTGGAGCTCGGCGAGCTGTTCTACGGACAAGCCCCACCCCAAACCCCTCCCCTGAAGGGGAGGGGCTTTTCGGCTCCAGCCCTTGTCTTTGTGCGGAGCGATCATCCGACGCTTCCCTCAAGGCTGATGCCCAGGAGCTTCTGCGCTTCGACGGCGAATTCCATCGGGAGTTGTTGCAGCACCTCCCTCGCGAAGCCGTTGACGATGAGGGCGACGCTGTCCTCGCGGCTGAGGCCTCGGCTCATCGCGTAGAAGAGCTGGTCGTCGCTGATCTTCGACGTCGTCGCCTCGTGCTCGATCTGGGCCGAGGGGTTGCGAACTTCGATGTAGGGGACGGTGTGGGCGCCGCATTGGTCGCCCAGCAGCAATGAATCGCACTGGGTGAAGTTGCGGACGTTTTCGGCGTTCGCAAGCACCCGGACGAGGCCCCGGTAGGTGTTGTTCGAGCGGCCGGCGCTGATGCCCTTGGAGACGATCGTGGATCGGCTGTTCTTGCCGATGTGGATCATCTTGGTGCCGGTGTCGGCCTGCTGGCGGTTGTTGGTGACGGCGACCGAGTAGAATTCGCCGACGCTCTCCTCGCCCTGGAGGATGCAGCTCGGATATTTCCAGGTGATTGCAGAGCCGGTTTCGACCTGGGTCCAGCTGATCTTCGAGCGGGCGCCGCGGCAGGCGCCGCGCTTGGTGACGAAATTGTAGATGCCGCCCTTGCCTTCTGCGTCGCCCGGGTACCAGTTCTGGACGGTGCTGTACTTGATCTCGGCGTCGTCGAGCGCGACCAGCTCGACCACGGCGGCGTGGAGCTGGTTCTCGTCGCGCATCGGGGCGGTGCAGCCTTCGAGGTAGGAGACGTAGGACCCCTTGTCGGCGACGATCAGCGTCCGTTCGAACTGGCCGGTGTTGGCGGCGTTGATCCGGAAATAGGTGCTGAGCTCCATCGGGCAGCGGACGCCTTCCGGAATGTAGACGAAGGTGCCGTCGGAGAAGACCGCGCTGTTCAGGCACGCGAAGTAATTGTCGCGCTGGGGAACGACTGAGCCGAGCCATTTCCGGACGAGGTCGGGATATTCGCGCACGGCTTCCGAGATGGAGCGGAAGATGACGCCCGCTTTCTCGAGCTCGGCGCGGAAGGTGGTGGCGACGGAGACGCTGTCGAAAACCGCGTCGACCGCGACCTTGCGCGCGCCTTCGACCCCGGCGAGGACCTTCTGCTCCTCGATCGGGATTCCGAGCTTCTCGTAGACGCGCAGGATCTCGGGATCGACCTCGTCCAGCGAGCCGAGCGTCGGCTTCGCCTTCGGCTCGGCGTAATAATAAGCGTCCTGGAAATCGATCGCGGGGATGTCGAGCTTGGCCCAGCTCACTTCCTCCATCTCGAGCCAGGCGCGATAGGCCTTGAGCCGCCATTCGAGCATCCACTCCGGCTCGTTCTTCTTGGCGGAGATGTAGCGGACCGTGTCTTCGCTCAGCCCCTTGGGCGCGAAGTCCTGCTCGATGTCCGAGGTGAAGCCCCATTCGTAGCTGGAGGCCCGGTCGACCGCCTCCTGCGCCTCGCGGTTGCGCTCCTGGACCTGATTGGCGTCGGTCACGAGGCGATCTCCGACAGCGAGGCCAAGCTGACGCCCTGGAGGGCGCCGCGGACGGCGGTGTTGGCGGCGTTCAGATGCGGTTTCACCCGGCAGCTCCCTTCGAGCGCGCAATCGTAGGTCGCGCCCTCGATGCAATTGGTCATGGCGATCGGCCCCTCGACCGCCTCGATGATGTCGGCGAGACTGATCCCCTGCGCTTCCCGCGACAGGCGGAAACCCCCGCCGGTGCCGCGCGCCGAGCTGAGCAGTCCCGCATGGGCGAGCCGGCCCATCAGCTTCTGCGCGGTCGGCAGCGGAACCCCGGTCTCGCCCGCAAGCAGCCCCGCGGTGAGGCACGCACCCGCCGGGTGACGAGCGGCCGCGGCCATCATCACGACGGCATAATCGGCAAGGGAAGTGAGGCGCATGGGTCCAATCGGATCGTTTTGGTCGGATTGCCATGTGTGAGGTCACAGAGAGAAATGCAACCCGTCATTGCTGCGACGACGGCCGTTTCCTGCCTCCCCGTCGCCAGACGGGGAGGGGGACCGCCTGAAAGGTGGTGGAGGGGTGACCGGGCTCGGTGCGGGAGGTTCTCGCGGGGCCCTCTGACTCCCTTGCCCTGTCACCCCTCCACCAGCTTCGCTGGTCCCCCTCCCGGTCTGGCGACGGGGAGGCAGCTACGGCGTCGAATGCACTACTGGATTGCTTCGTCGCTTCGCTCCTCGCAATGACGGGGAATGGCGCTTTACCCACTCGTCCGGCCCTTCGTCTTCGCGCTCGATGCGGAGCGGGCGCATCGGCTTACGATCCGGGCCCTGAGGGCGGTTCCCGGGGGCGAGGGCGCGAAGGCCGACCCGGTGCTGGGCATCCGGGTGGCGGGGCTCGACTTTCCCAATCCGGTGGGGCTTGCCGCCGGGTTCGACAAGGATGGGGAGGTGTTCCGGCAGATGCTGGGCTTCGGCTTCGGGTTCGCCGAAGTCGGGACTCTGACTCCTCTGCCGCAGGTGGGGAATGCGAAGCCGCGGCTGTTCCGGCTTGCTGAGGATCGCGCGGTGATCAACCGGATGGGGTTTAATAATGGGGGCCTGGTCGCGGCGCGGCGGCGGCTGGAGATGGGGCGGCGAAACGGGATCGTCGGGGTGAATGTCGGGGCCAACAAGGACAGCGCGAACCGGATCGCGGACTATGCGCTGGGGGTGCGGACGATGGCGCCGGTGGCGGACTATCTCACGATCAACATTTCCTCGCCCAACACGCCTGGGTTGAGGGCTTTGCAGGACCCAGGGGCCCTGCGCGAGTTGCTGGCGGCGGTGGGGGAGGCGCGGACGGGCGTACCCGTGTTCCTCAAAGTGGCGCCGGACCTGGAGCGTGGGGATGTGGACGACATCGCCCGGATCGCGATCGACGGGGGCATGGACGGGCTGATCGTCGCCAACACTACGATCTCGCGGCCGCCTCTGCTGTCGCGTCACAGGGAGGAGACGGGCGGGCTTTCGGGGGCGCCGCTAAAGGCGCTGGCGCTGGAGCGGCTTGGCGACTTCCGGAGCGCCACGGGCGGCGGGCTTCCGCTGATCGCGGCGGGGGGGATCGAGAATGGGGTGGACGCCCTCGACCGGATCCGGGCGGGGGCGAGCCTGGTGCAAGTCTATTCCGCTCTGGTCTATCAGGGGCCCGGCCTTGCCAAGGCCATCGCTTCGGAACTCAAGGCCCTGCTCATCCGTCACGGCCATGGCAGCGTCGAGGAGGCGATCGGTACGGCAGCCCGATAACGCAGCCCGATAGAGCTTGCCGGAACCTCAGACGAGGCTAGTGTCGCCGCCATGCTGAAGCGCCTGTTCCTCCCGCTCGCCCTTGTCCTCACCTCCTGCGCCGCACAGACCGTCCCGACGGCCGCGCCCAGCGCCGTCGCTGCGCGCGGCATGGTCTCCGCCGCCGATCCGCGCGCGGCCGAGGCGGGGCGAGAGATATTGAACGCGGGCGGCAATGCCGCCGACGCGGCGATCGCGATCCAGATCGCCTTGACCGTGGTCGAGCCGCAATCGTCGGGCATCGGCGGGGGAAGCTTCTTCGTCTATCACGACGCCCGCACCGGCAAGGTCTCGACCTATGACGGACGCGAGACGGCGCCGCACGCCGCCACCCCGACCTGGTTCTTCGGGCCGGACGGCAAGCCGCTCAGCCATGAGGCGGCGGTTCCGGGCGGGCGGAGCGTCGGAGTGCCTGGCAATATCAGGCTGATGGCTTTGGTCCACGACCGTCACGGCAAGCTCCCTTGGGCGAAGCTGTTCGGCCCCGCCATCCGCCTTGCGCGGGACGGCTTCGCGATCACGCCGAGGATGCAGCGCGCGTTTGCCGGAACCCGGTCGCTTGCGGGAATGAGGCCCTGGGGGCGCGCCCAATTCTTCGATGCCGAGGGCAATCCCAAGGCGGTGGGCACGGTGGTGCGCAACCCGGACCTCGCCGCCTTCCTGGAGAGCGTCGCCAGCCGCGGCCCGGA
>Ga0209153_1000452_pt1 | contig 19306 bp, 18 predicted proteins | sample GraSoiAngelo_120_FD_185877 | JGI IMG/M metagenome (GOLD analysis project Ga0209153, IMG submission 185877) | Grasslands soil microbial communities from the Angelo Coastal Reserve, California, USA - 14_0919_09_20cm (SPAdes) (version 2) | ecosystem: Environmental > Terrestrial > Soil > Grasslands ...
TCTACTTCATCATGATCACGCTCGCCTTTGCGCAGATGGCCTATTACGTCGCCTCGGGCCTGGCGCGCTACGGCGGCGACGATGGTCTCACGGTCTACAAGCGCAGCGATTTCGGTGGGCTGATCAATCTCTCGAACCGCACGCAGTTCTATTACCTCTGCCTGGCATGCCTGCTCGGCGTGGTGTTCCTGATCTGGCGCATCGTCAATTCGCGTTTCGGCATGGTGGTTCAGGGCCTGCGCTCCAACGAGCAGCGCATGCAGGCGATCGGCTTTCCCGCCAAACGCTACAAGCTGGTGTGCTTCGTCATATCGGGTACCCTGTGCGGCCTCGCCGGCGCGCTGCTTGCCAACAACACCGATTTCGTCAGCCCCGCCGTGATGTACTGGACCCGCTCCGGCGATCTCATGGTGATGGTCATCCTGGGGGGCATGGGCGTTTTGTTTGGGCCCGTGGTCGGCGCAGTCGCCTACCTGCTGCTTGAAGAACTGCTGTCGCAGGTGACAGAGTATTGGGCGCTGATCATGGGCCCGCTGCTGCTGCTGGTCGTGCTGTTCGGTCGCGGCGGCATCATGGGCCTGCTCGGGAGGCTGAACCGTGGCTGATCCCCTGCTCAGAGTCGAAAATCTCGTGCGCCGGTTCGGCGGCATCGTCGCGACCGATCATGTCTCGCTCGATGTTGCGCAGGGCGAATTGCACGCCATCATCGGCCCCAACGGCGCCGGCAAGACCACCCTGATCAGTCAGCTCACCGGGCATCTGACGCCGGATTCCGGCAGCATCTATCTCGGCGGCCGCGACATCTCACACCTCGCTGCCTATCGCCGCAGCGCGTTGGGCCTGGCGCGCTCGTTCCAGATCACCTCGCTGCTGTTGGATTTCACCGTGGCCGACAATGTCGCGCTCGCAGCCCAGGCGCATGCCGGCCACTCCTTCTCGTTCTGGCGCAACGCGCGCAAGGAAAGCGCTCTGCGCACGGCGGCGCAGGCGGCCCTGGAGCGGGTGGGTTTGGCTCACCGCGGCGGCGTGCTGGTGTCCCGGTTGAGCCACGGCGAGCAGCGCGAGCTGGAGCTTGCCGTGGCGCTTGCGACCAAGCCGCAATTGCTATTGCTCGATGAGCCGATGGCGGGCCTCGGCGTCACCGAATCCGCGCGCATGGTCAAGTTGCTGCAGGAGCTGCGCAAAGAGGTTACCATCGTGCTGGTCGAACACGACATGGACGCGGTGTTCGCGCTGGCTGACCGCATCTCGGTTCTCGTCTATGGCCGCGTCATTGCCTCCGACGTTCCGTCGGCGATTCGGCAGAATGAGGATGTCAAGCGCGCCTATCTCGGCGATCAGCAGGTGGTGACAGCCCATGTTTGATACGAAATTGTCTGATACGAAATTGGCTGAGCCCGCGCCGCTACTTGAAATCGATGCCATCGAGACCTGCTATGGCCTGAGCCAGGTGCTGTTCGGCCTGTCGCTGTCGATAAGCGCGGGCGAGATGGTCTCCCTGTTGGGCCGCAACGGCATGGGCAAGACCACGACCATCCGTTCCATCATGGGGCTGACGCCGGCGCGCGTCGGCACAATCCGCTTCGCGGGGGCGCAAGTGCGAAGCCTGCCGTCATACCGGATCGCCAAGCTCGGCATCGGGCTTGTGCCGGAAGGCCGCCAGATCTTTCCGAACCTGACGGTGCGCGAGAATCTCGTTGCGGCATCGAGCAATCGCCTTGGCGCGTCCGATCCCTGGACCATCGACAAAATCCACGCGCTGTTTCCGCGGCTCGCCGAGCGCGGCGCCAACATGGGCAACACGCTCTCAGGCGGCGAGCAGCAGATGCTCGCCATCGGTCGCGCGCTGATGACCAATCCGCGGCTTCTGATCCTCGATGAAGCCACCGAAGGTCTGGCACCCTTGATCCGCGAAGAAATCTGGAATTGCCTGTCGATGCTCAAAGCGCGCGGACAATCGGTCTTGGTGATCGACAAGAATGTCGAGCACCTGACGCGAATCTGCGACCGGCACTACATCATCGAGCGCGGGCGTGCGGTGTGGAGCGGCACGTCCGAAGCGCTGATGGCGGAGCCCGATCTGCAGCATCGGTATTTGGGGATCTGAGAGAACATATTTCGTCATGGCCGGGCTTGACCCGGCCATCCACGTCTTTCTTGCTTTGTGGTCTCCAAAACGTGGATGCCCGGGTCAAGCCCGGGCATGACGAACAGGGAGAGCGAGGCCCGCCTCAAAACATCTCGAAATATTCGCGGTGCTCCCAGTCGGAGACTTCCGCCTGGAAACGCTCGATCTCGGCATTCTTGATGTGCACGTAGTAGTCGACGAATTCCGCGCCGAACGCCTTGCGGAAGAACGGGTCGTCATCGAGCGCGAACACCGCTTCGCGCAAGCTCTTCGGCAATAGCGCCGCCTTGGTCTCGTAAGGCGTGTCGGCGGATGGACCGGGATCGAGCTTGCGGTCGACGCCGTTGAGCCCTGAGAGAATTTGCGAGGCCATGTAGAGATAGGGATTGGCGGCGGGTTCGCCGATCCGGTTCTCGAGCCGGGTCGCGGCATCGCCGGGGCCGCCGAGCACGCGGATCATCACGCCGCGATTATCCTGCCCCCAGATGGCGCGGTCCGGTGCCAGCGAGTAGGAGCGGTAGCGTTTGTAGCCGTTGATGGTCGGTGTCGTGAACACGGCCGAGGCGCGCGCGTGCTCCAAAAGGCCCGCGAGATAAGCGCGGCCGAACGGGCTGAGCACCTCGTCGCTCTCCTTGGCCGCAAACGCGTTCTCGCCACTGGCGCGCGAGACCATCGATTGATGCAGGTGCCAGCCGGACGCAAATACGTTCGGCAGCTTCGGCCGGCACATGAAGGTCGCGTGATAGCCGTGCCGGCGCGCGATCTGCTTCACGGCGGAGCGAAACAGCACCATGTTGTCGGCGGGCGTGATGCCTCGTGTCGGCTGGAAGGTGAATTCGCACTGGCTCGGGCCAAACTCGACCTCGACCGAGCGCAAGGGCAGGCCGAGCGCGAGCACGTCGCGCCGGATGATTTCCAGCGCCGGCTCCATCTGGTCGTAGCGCTGCTCGGTCAGGTACTGATAGCCGTGCGACAGCAGGCCGACCTGCGGCGGCTCGCCCGGCTGCCCCGCGTCCTCCGGCGACATTTTTTCATCTTCAAGCTTGAAGATATGGAATTCGATCTCGAGCCCGGCGACGAAATCGTAGCCGCGCTGGCCGAGCATTTCGAGAACCGATCGATAGAGATGACGTGTCGCGAACGGCACCGGCCGCCCATCGGCGAAATAAATATCGCATAACGCCCAGCCCGTGGTCGGCGCCCAGGGCAGCACGCGGAAGGTCGAGGGGTCGGCCACCATCAGTACGTCGGCGGCGCCTTCCATCTCCTTCATGCCGAAGCCGCCGCCTGAGGTGAACACCGGAAACACCGTGCGGTGCGAGGTGTCCTTGGCGAGCATCGTCGTGGTGATGGAGCAGCCGCTTTCAAGCGAGGCCAGCGCTTCGGCTGCGACCAGCGTCTTGCCGCGCAAAATTCCGTGCTGGTCCGGAAACGACAGCCTGACGACTTCGAGATTCTTCTCTTCGACGATGCGGCGCAGCCGGCTTGCCGCCTCATTCTGCTCCGCCGACCACAGCGCGTGACGCTCGACAAAACTCAAACGCGTTGCCCCCTCACCATCGTCATTGCGAAGCAATCCATCGAGCCGCAAGAATGGATTGCTTCGTCGCGCTGCTCCTCGCAATGACGAAGGATGGTCATTGCTAGATAGCCTTGAGATGCCGCGCCTTGTCGGCTGTCTCTTCCGGCACTGGCGCGGCCCAGTGCGCGCCGCGGCGCCGCGTGACGTCGACTTCCATCCAAAAGGCCTCCCAGCCTCGCGTCGGACCGATGCCGTCCATGGTGGCGGGGCCTTGGATGCTCTTGGCATGCGCCGCATCGAGGAACATGAACGGCTTCTCGCCGAGGGCGACCTTCTCGATCTCCTGCCGCAGCAAGCGGCGATATTGCACGATCGCCTTGTCGACTTGGCCTAGATGCTCGCACGTGCGGTCCTGGATTGCGCCCATCGATTCCACCGCCCACTGGTCGTGGACGTTGATGTCGCTGCCCATGCCGGTGAAGGTCGCGGTCGCCTGTTCATGCGGATCGAAACCGTAATCGTTCGCCTTGTTCTTGCGCGAACGATAATCCGGCAGCTCGTACAGTTCGAGCCGCTGATCCCGCATCTTCGTCTTGTCGACGGGCGTCGAATACGAGGTGAAGATCGCGTACCAGTAGCAGTTCTCGTCATCAACGGGCACATGCCACTGCGTGATCGTCATCTCCGTGCTCATCGGGATGACGAAGGCATGCGGGAACAATTGATTGGTGACGCGCACATGGGTGCGCTCTTCGTCGATCTCGCGCAGCGCAATCAACCGCAAACCATATTCGGTGTGCTCGACATTGATGATGGGGCGATCGTATTCGCGCAGGATTTTCGTCATCGGCAGGTCCGACCCAGCCGAGGCGCCGCGAAACTGCTTGCCGTAGGCGCCTGCGGTATCCTCGTCCTCGAAGAAGCGATGCAGGAAGGAAGCGTGCGAGGGATCGATGCCGACTTCGAGCGCCTGCAGCCAGTTGCAACTGATGTGGCCCTTGAACGCGAAGGTGTGGCTGTCCGGCGCGACAAAACAGTCGATCTCCGGAAATGCCGGCGGGGTGCCTTCGCCCAGATATGCCCAGAGGATGCCGCTCTTCTCTACGACGGGATAGGCGCGCTGCCGGATGCCCTGGCACAGCGTCGAGCCTTTCGGCTCGGCCGGCGTTTCCAGGCATTGACCCGAGGCGTCGAATAGCCAGCCATGGAAGGCGCAGCGCAGGCCGCCACCTTCGAGACGGCCGAACGCCAGATCAGCCCCGCGATGCGCGCAATGGCGCGCGATCAAACCGTAGCGGCCTTGCTCGTCGCGAAATAGGACGAGATCTTCGCCGAGCAACTTGACAGGTTTGACCGGCCGCGGCCCCTGCAATTCGTCCGCCAGCGCCGCCGGCTGCCAGTACATCCGCATCAATTTCCCGCACGGGTCTTGTCGCCCGGTCCGGGTGATCAGGTCGTTCTGTTCCTGGCTCATCATGGCGGGGTCGCCTTCCGCGTTCTTGGTTCAGGGCTGACAGTAACAGGATTTGACAATACGATGGTTGTTCGTCTATTGAACACCTGTTCAAAGATTAGCACATCTCCAATATCCAACAAGCGGCATTTTTAACGGCCGCCCGCTGCCTCACGAGGCCGCAGCAGAGACATCCATGCCGAAACCAAAACGGGCCGAAGGCAAGGCCAATGCCACCGACTTTGTGGAAAGCCTCGATCGTGGGCTGCGGCTATTGCAGGTGCTCGGCACGGTCAGCGCGCCACAGACCTTGAGCGAGATCGCCCGTGGGGCCGATCTGCCGCGCGCCACCGCGCGGCGCATCCTCTTTACGCTCCAACACGGCGGCTATGTCAGTAGCGACGGCAGGCTGTTTGCACCCACGCCGCATGTGCTTACGCTCGCGAGCGCCTATCTGCGCTCGAACCAGATCGTGGCCGTGCTGCAACCGATGCTGGATCAGATCGCGCTTCAGGCACAGGAGATCAGCTCGCTTGCCGTGCTCGACGGCGATGACGTCGTGTTCGTCGCGCGCGGCAGCCCGGCGCGCATTTTTTCGGGCGGCCTCGATATTGGTTATCGGCTGCCGGCCTTCTGCACCTCGGTTGGCCGCGCCATGCTCGGGCGGCTCAGCGATGTCGAGTTAAGGACTTCCCTCGGCGCGATGCGGCGGGAGAGGATGACGCCGCAGACCGTGACGGACCCGAAGCGTCTCTTCGCCGTCATCATTGCCGACCGCGAAAAGGGCTACTCGCTGGTGGACCGCGAGGCCGAGCCGCATTTCCGCTCGATTTCCGTTCCGGTACGGCGCTATGACAATGTCATTGTCGGCGCGATCAATATCGGTGCGCATGTCGACCGGATTTCCACCGGCGAGATGATCGATCGCTTCCTGCCGCTGCTGCGTGAGGGTGCGGAGGCCGCGCGTTTGCAACTGCTGTAGCTATCTTTTCGCTCGCTACCAGCGACACGGACTCGGAGCTCGAGTCACGTAGCGTGGGCAAAGGCGCGTCTATCGCGCCGTGCCACCGTTTCGAAGTAACGGTCGTAAACTGGTGAGCACGCTTGCGCTTTACCCACCCTACGGCATCCCTTCGTGGAGCCTACACCGCCACGCTGCGCAGACCGAAGGCGCGTGCCTCGTTTTGCAGCACGGGTCTAACGACATCGATCAAACGTGCCGCTGCTGCATCCACTGAAAGCCCTGCGGTATCGACGGTCGCAGACGCGCGGGAATAAAGCGGCTCGCGGCTCAAGAGAATGTTGCGCAGCTCGGCCATCGCCGAGCGGTCGTCGGCCATGGGACGCAGATCGCCTTGCCTGCGCACCCGTGTCATATGCTCTTCCGGCTCGGCTTTGAGCCAGATCGTGTAGAACGACGACAGGATCAGATCGAACGTCAAAGGCTCCGAGACGATGCCGCCGCCGGTTGCGAGCACCATCAGCTCCTTTCGCGCCAACAGCTGCCCGAGTGCTGCCTGTTCCATACGGCGAAAGCCCTCCTGGCCGTAGAGCGCGATGATCTCGGCCACCGACAATCCGTTGTCGCGCTCGATTTCCTTGTTGAGCTCGACGAAGCTCCAGCCGATCTTCTCGGCGAGCATTTTGCCGAGCGTGGATTTGCCGGCGCCGCGCAAGCCGATCAACGCGATGCCGGAGAACGACAGCTTTCGTTGTGCCGCAGCCCCACCGCCTGCGAGGATGTCCTTGGCCCGCGCGATCTGGTTTGGCGTCGCCTTGCGCAGGAGGTCGCGGATGACTTGCCAATCCGGCCCGGCATCGGCAGTCGGAATTAGATCTTCAATGTGCGCGCCCATCGCGTTGGAGACGCGACGCAGCAGCACGATCGAGACGTTGCCCTTGCCGCTCTCGAGCTGCGCGATGTAGCGTTCGGAAATGCCGGACACTCTGGCGAGCACCTTCCGCGACATGCCGCGAAGGGCGCGCATGGTGCGGACACGCTGGCCGAGCTGTTCGAGAAAGTGTTTTTCGGGATCGGACTCTTCGTTCATTTCCATCGATGGATTTTCGCCGCCGAGGCGGAAACATAGTGCCGAAGAGCATTGACAGCAAGCGCGTGCGGTGCCTTTCTATGAATTATAATTCTTAAAGCTGGGGAGAAACGTCGTGAGCGGCACGTCCGGTTCCTACAACGCGGTGACCTGGCTGCTCGACCGCAATGTCGATCAGGGCCGCGGCGGCAAGCTCGCCTTCACCGACACCGTCTCCGAGCTGACCTACGGCGATCTGCAAATAAAGACGCGCCGTCTCGCCAATCTGTTGCGCCGTCTCGGCGTCCGCCGCGAAGAGCGCGTCGCCATGATCATGCTCGACACTGTCGATTTCCCGGTCGTGTTCCTGGGCGCCATCCGCGCCGGCGTGGTGCCGGTGCCGCTCAATACGCTTTTGACCTCGGACCAATACGCCTATGTGCTGGCGGACTGCCGGGCACGGGTGCTGTTTATTTCGCAGGCGCTGTTGCCGGTGGTGAAAGACATGGTCGGGCGGATGCCCGATCTCGAGCATGTCGTGGTTTCCGGCAACGACGCGCACGGCCACAAGAATTTCGCCGACGAACTTGCGCGCGAGAGCGATGCGTTTGCGACTGCTGCGACCCACGCCGACGAGCCGGCGTTCTGGCTGTACTCGTCGGGCTCGACCGGCATGCCCAAGGGCGTGCGTCATTTGCATTCCAATCTCGAGGCGACCGCGGAGACCTATGCCAGGCAGGTACTCGGCATCCGCGAGGATGACGTCTGCCTGTCGGCCGCAAAGCTGTTCTTCGCCTACGGCCTCGGCAATGCATTGACGTTCCCGATGTCGGTCGGCGCCACCACGGTGCTCAATTCCGAGCGGCCGACGCCGCCGCTGATGTTTTCGCTGATGAACAAATATCATCCGACGATCTTCTTCGGCGTGCCGACACTATTCTCGGCGATGCTCAACGACGAGACCTTAAAGCAGGAGCGCTGTGGCTCGCGCTTGCGCATCTGCACCTCCGCCGGCGAAGCGCTGCCGGAGTCGGTCGGCAACAGCTGGAAAGCGCGGTTTGGCGTCGACATTCTCGACGGCGTCGGCTCGACCGAGCTGTTGCACATCTTCCTCTCCAACGCGCCTGGCGACATCAAATACGGCACGTCGGGCCGACCGGTGCCGGGCTACAAGGTGCGGCTGGTCAATGAAGCGGGCACTGAAGTGGCGGACGGGGAGGTCGGCGAACTCCTGGTCGATGCGCCCTCGGCCGGTGAGGGCTACTGGAATCAGCGCAGCAAGAGCCGCATGACCTTTGAGGGCCACTGGACCCGCACCGGCGACAAATATGTGCGCGATGCCGATGGCCGCTACACCTTCTGCGGCCGCAGCGACGACATGTTCAAGGTGTCCGGCATCTGGGTGTCGCCGTTCGAGGTCGAGAGCGCGCTGATCACGCATCCTGCGGTGCTGGAAGCGGCCGTGGTGCCGCAGCCTGATCCGGAAGGATTGTTGAAGCCGAAGGCGTTCGTGGTGCTGCGCTCAGATTGTGCGACCTCCGGCCTTAACGAGGCGCTGAAGGAGCACGTCAAGCAGAAGATCGGGCCGTGGAAATACCCGCGCTGGATCGATGTGGTGGATGCCTTGCCGAAAACCGCGACCGGGAAGATCCAGCGCTTCAAGTTGCGGGATGGTGACGCGGCAAAACCATGACCCTCGCGCCCTCAGGCTTGCTCACCATCGGCAGCTCCGATCTCGAATACCGCATGATCGGCCCCGCGCCCGATCGCGCACCGACCATCGTGATGCTGCATGAGGGGTTGGGGAGCGCGGCGTTATGGGGCGACTTCCCGGACCGGCTGCAAGCTGCAACCTCAGCCGGCGTGTTCGTCTATTCACGCGCCGGCTACGGCGCCTCGAGCCCTGTAAAACTGCCGCGTCCGCTCGACTACATGCATATCGAAGCGCTCGAGGTGCTGCCGAAACTGCTCGGGCAGATCGGCTTTCGCCGCGGGCTGCTGGTCGGGCATTCCGACGGCGCCTCAATCGCGGCAATCTATGCCGGCGGTGGGCAGGATCATCGTGTGCAAGGCATCGCGCTGATCGCGCCGCATTTCATCGTGGAAGATATTTCGGTCGCCTCGATTGCCACGATCAAAACGGCCTATGAGACATCAGAGCTCAAGGCGAAGCTGACGCGCTGGCACAGCGATGTCGACAATGCCTTCTATGGCTGGAATGGCGCCTGGCTCGACCCGAAATTCCGCAGCTGGGATATCTCCGAATACCTCGCCTACATCCGCGTTCCCGTCGCTATCCTGCAGGGCGCGGATGATGAGTATGGAACGATCCGCCAGATCGAGATTGCGCGGCAAGAATGTTACTGTCCGGTCGATGTGACTGAAATCCCCGGAGCGGGGCACCAGCCGCATCGCGAAGCGCCGGGGCCGACGCTTGATGCCGTCTCGGAATTCGCAAACGCCGTTTTGCGCGATCAACCAAACATGAAACAAAATGCATGTTCTGACATTCTGGACTAGACTATTCCAGAAAGATGCATTATAATGCATATAAGTTAACAAATTCCAGGCAAATTTCAGGGATGGCTCATGGCCGGTGAAGATCGGACGCTTGCGGGCGGCGCGACATATATCGATTTTCAGACCGAACCGTCGCGCTACAAGCATTGGAAGCTTGATGTCGCAGGCGAGGTTGCGACGCTCACCATGGACGTCGACGAGGATGGCGGGCTGTTCGAAGGCTATCAGCTCAAGCTCAATTCCTATGATCTCGGGGTCGACATCGAGCTTGCGGACGCGGTGCAGCGGCTGCGCTTTGAATATCCTAATGTGAAAGTGGTGGTGGTGCGCTCGGCCAAGAACCGCGTGTTCTGCGCCGGCGCCAACATCCGCATGCTGGCCGGCGCGACCCATGCGCACAAGGTCAATTTCTGCAAATTCACCAACGAGACCCGCAATGGGCTGGAAGACTCCAGCGAAAATTCCGGGCAGCGCTTCATCACCGTCGTCAATGGCACCGCGGCCGGCGGCGGCTATGAATTGGCGCTCGCTACCGACCACATCATCCTGGCCGACGACGGTGCTGCTTCGGTAGCGCTGCCGGAAGTGCCGCTGCTTGCGGTGCTGCCCGGCACCGGCGGGCTGACGCGGGTGGTCGACAAGCGCAAGGTGCGCCGCGACCACGCCGATTATTTCTGCACCATCGAGGAGGGCATCAAGGGCAAGCGGGCCGTCGCATGGCGCCTGGTCGACGAGATCGCGCCGAACAGCAAGCTCGAGGCCAGGATTGCCGAACGCGTAAAGCAATTTGCCGCCGCCTCGAAACGCAACGCCAGCGGCCAAGGCATTGCGCTGACGAAGCTCGACCGGACGATCGACCAAAACGGCATCCGTTACGGCTTTGTCAGCGTCGACATCGATCGGCCTGGGCGGACGGCGACGATTTCGATCCAGGCCCCCGAGGCGGCTCCACCTGCCGATATCGACGGCCTGATCGCACTGGGTGCCTCGTTCTGGCCGCTGCAGGTGGCGCGCGAGCTCGACGATGCGATCCTGCATTTGCGCATCAACGAGCTCGAGATTGCAATGGTCGTGTTCAAGTCGCATGGCGAGCGCGCCAACGTGCTGGCCTGCGATGCCTTGCTCGAAGCCGACAAGATGCACTGGCTGGTCAATGAGATCAGGCAGTACTGGAAGCGGGTGTTGAAGCGCATCGATGTCACGTCCCGCACGCTGGTGACTTTGGTGGAGCCGGGCTCATGCTTTGCCGGCACGCTCGCCGAACTCGTGTTTGCCGCCGACCGCTCCTACATGCTGATCGGCTCGCGGCAGGGCGACAACCGCGCGCCGCCTTCGATCGAGCTCTCCGCGATGAATTTCGGGCCCTATCCGATGAGCCACGGCCTGACCCGCCTGCAATCGCGATTTCAGGCCGACCCGTCCGATCTGGAACGCGCGCGAGGCTCGATCGGCAAGGCGCTGGACGCCGGAGAGGCCGAAGCGCTCGGCCTCGTCACCTTCGCGCTCGATGATATCGACTGGGATGACGAGATCCGGGTGTTTTTCGAGGAGCGCGCCTCGTTCTCGCCCGACAGCCTCACCGGCATGGAGGCGAATTTGCGCTTCGTCGGTCCCGAGACCATGGAATCGAAGATCTTTGCCCGCCTGACGGCGTGGCAGAACTGGATCTTCCAGCGTCCCAACGCGGTCGGCGAGGACGGCGCACTGCGCCGCTACGGCACCGGCGAGCGGCCGCGGTTCGACATGACGCGAGTTTAGTGAATTTTGCTGCGTCATGGCCGGGCTTGTCCCGGCCATCCACGTCTTTTCGCTCGGTGAAAGTAAGACGTGGATGCCCGGCACAAGGCCGGGCATGACGGGAAATGCCTCCAAAGGAGCACGCCATGAATTACATGCACGTCGATTACTCGACCAAGATCCCCAACAACGTGAACCTCGGCGAGGACCGCCAGGTGCTCAAAGCGCTGGAGGGCTGGCATCCCGGCTACATCGACTGGTGGAACGACATGGGACCGGACGGCTTCCAGCAGTCGCTGGTATATTTGCGCACCGCCTATCCGGTCGATCCGCGCGGCTGGGCCAAGTTCGACTATGTGAAGATGCCGGACTATCGCTGGGGCATTCTGCTTGCGCCCCAGGAAGAGAACCGCGCCATTCCATTCGGCGAAAACTATGGCAAGCCGGCCTGGCAGGAAGTGCCCGGCGAGCATCGCGCCATGCTGCGCCGCCTGATCGTGATCCAGGGCGACACCGAGCCCGCCTCGGTCGAACAGCAGCGCCATCTCGGCAAGACAGCGCCCTCGCTCTATGATTTGCGCAATCTGTTCCAGGTCAATGTCGAGGAAGGCCGCCATCTCTGGGCCATGGTCTACCTGCTGCAGAAATATTTCGGCCGTGACGGCCGTGAGGAAGCCGACGAGTTGTTGCGCCGCCGCTCCGGCGACGCCGATTCACCGCGCATGCTGGGCGCCTTCAACGAGGCGACGCCGGACTGGCTGTCGTTCTTCATGTTCACCTATTTCACCGACCGCGACGGCAAGATGCAGTTGCACTCGCTGGCGCAATCCGGCTTCGATCCCCTGTCGCGCACCTGCCGCTTCATGCTGACCGAAGAGGCGCACCATATGTTTGTCGGCGAGACCGGCATCAGCCGCGTCGTGCAGCGGACCTGCGATGAGGGAGGCCGGGATCAGCGATCCCGCCGATATCGCGAAAGTCCGCGCGCTCGGGGTGATCGATCTTCCGACCATCCAGAAGAAATTGAACCTGCATTACTCGCTGTCGCTCGATTTGTTCGGCTCGGAAGTCTCGACCAACGCCGCGAACGCGTTCAATGCCGGCATCAAGGGCCGCTACAAGGAGACCCAGATCGAGGACGATCACCGGCTGCAGAACTCTACCTATCCCGTGCTCAAGCTCGTCAACGGCGAGATCAAGCGGGTCGACGAGCCGGCGCTGACCGCGCTCAACATGCGGCTGCGCGACGATTACACGCAGGATTGTGCCAAGGGCATGCTGCGTTGGAACAAGATCATCTCCACCGCCGGCTACGACTTCAAGCTGACCTTGCCGAACGTCGCCTTCCACCGTGACATCGGCGAGTTCAAGGACGTCCAGGCCACGCCCGAGGGCGTTTTGATCGACGATGCGACCTGGAACAAGCGCCGGAGCGAATGGCTGCCGTCGTCCGGCGATGGTGATTTCATCGCATCCTTGATGACGCCAGTGACCGAGATCGGGAACTACGCGCCGTGGATTTCGCCGCCCAAGGTCGGCATCGACAACAAGCCCGGCGATTTCGAGTACGTGAAGATCGAGACGTGAGGTCTCTTACCTCGCCCCCGCGTGCGGGGAGAGGTCGCCGCGCTCTTGCGCGGCGGGTGAGGGGGGACTCACCGCGCGCATACGTGTTTCGAATTCGCGGCAGCAGCCCCTCACCCATAGCCGATGCTTCGCATCGGCGTTCTTCTATCATAAAGCGAAGACGGCGGCGAAGGCCGCCTATGCCTCTCCCCGCGAAGAGCGGGGCGAGGGAGCGCACTTTCGACGCCGCCACTTCTTCAACTAATCACAACGCTGGGACAAAACTATGCCGCGTCGACGCGGCGAAAGCCGTTCCACATCGCGGTGGCGGCGCCCGAGGTCAAGACGGGCAGGATCCGCACGTCCTGATAATTGCCGTTGAGGGAGACCCGCGGCAGCGCGGTCAGATGGCGCCCGCTTTCGGGAAACACCATACCCGGGCGTGTCGTCACCGCGGTCATGAAGCCGGCGGCGCGCGCCAGCGCGAATTCGCGGACGCCCGCCGCGATCTTGTCGCCATAGGGATAAGCGAGATGCAGGACCGGCCACTGCAACGCGCTCTCGATCCGCGCACGGCTGTCCGCCATTTCCCTCGCGGCAATCTCCTCGCGCTCCCTGGCGAGATTGCAATGGGTGATGGAATGCGCGCCGACGCCGACCAGCCGGTCCTGCGCAAACTGCTTCAATTCGTCCCAGGACATGCAGAGGTCACGGCAGATCGCCGCGTCGTCGATGCCATGACGCGCGCAGAGCGCGCCGATTTCACGCTGGATGTCGTGATCGCCGCCCAACGAGCGCAGCCAATCGTGCAGGCGGTCGAACGCGGCCTGCTTGGCGGCCGGCGTGGTTGTATCGAGACGGGTCGGCACATCGCCGATCTTCACTTCGATGGAAGACGCCTTGGCGATCGCCATCTCCAGCGCGATCCACCATAGCCGGCCGGTGCCTTCGGCGAAGTCGCTTGCGACATAGACCGTGAAAGGTGCGTCAAATTCGCGCATTAGGGGGAGCGCGAAATCCCGGTTGTCGCGATAGCCGTCATCGAAGGTAAAACAAGCAAAGTGGCGCGAAAAATTCCGCTCGATCAGCCGCTGATGCACCTCGCTCATGGTAACGATATCGATGCCCCGCGAACGAAGGTGCGCCAGCATCGCGCGCAGGAATTCGGGGGTGACTTCGAGATGACGATTGGGCTGGAACTCGGCGTCGCGGCGGGGCCGCACATGGTGCAGCATGAAAATGGCGCCGACGCCGGAGAATATCGGTCGCAACAGATAATGCGCGCCGGTGAAGTAGAGCGCTCCCAGGCCGGCGCGGATAACGGTGCTGCGCAATTGCTTCATCGACGGAAGGTACTCAGCGGGTTAGGTGTTATCGTCAAGTTAGCGAAAGACCGCTGAAGAAACGGTTAGCCATGCGAATAGAGGCAGCCTAACTTGCTTTCTGTTATTTCCAGTTTGACAGCCCGGCAAGGGTTTGTTTTCTCTCGTTTTCTTGAACCCCGCAGGATGTCGAATGCACGGACCTTTCAGGTGGAGCAACAAATGGTGGCCGGGCGTGATACCGCTTGTCATCCTTTGGGCTATCGCGGCCTGGACCGGTACCGCGCCCCTTGAATCCGATCTCGCCGGAGAAAGCAACGCCGCGCTGAAGGATACCGTGCTTGACAAGACCGCGATCACGGTGGCCGGCCGCGACATCACGCTCAGCGCCGATGCATTCTCCGAAGATGGCCGCCGCAGCGCCGTGGCTTCGGTGCAAGCCGTGCCCGGCGCGCGGCTCGTCAACGACGAGACGCATTTGGTGCCGGAAGCAAAGCCGTTCGTCTGGTCGGCCGAGCGCGACGTCGTCAGGGTCACGCTCGGCGGCAGTGCGCCATTGCCCGCCAGCAAGGTCAGGCTGCTGGAAGCGGCGCACGGCAGTCTCGGCGGCGTCGAAGTTGCCGATCAGATGAATCTGGCGCGCGGCGCGCCGGCGCGTTTTGACGGTGCGGCGCTGCTCCTGATCGACCAGATCGGCAAGTTGAAGGAAGGCAAGATCACGATTTCGGACAACACGGTCAGCCTCTCCGGCATGGCGCGCGATCTCGGCGGCAGGGAAGCCATCGCGGCCGCCCTGAAGAATCTCCCCGAGGGCTTTTCGGTTGCCGTCAACGAGGTCAAGGCGCCGCCTTACATCTTTCAGGCCTACAAGGATCCGGTCGCGGTGACGCTGACGCTCTCGGGCTACGTGCCCGACAACAGCGTCCACGCGGCGATCGCGGCGGCGGCGGAGCGGAAATTCTTCAGTGAGAAAGTGGTCGATAATCTCAAGGCGAGCGTTGGTGCGCCCTCGGGCTTTGCCGCCGCGGTGGTGCCGGCGCTTGGCGCATTGTCGCGGCTGTCGACCGGCACGCTGGTCGTATCGGATCGGGAAGTGAAGCTGTCGGGCGACGCGCTCTATGATGCGGCGGCCAACCAGATCCGTACCGGTTTGACGAAGGATTTTCCGCAAGGCTGGCAACTCAAGGCCGATCTTTCGGTCAAGCCTCCGTCTGCTCCCGTCGATGCCACCGTATGCCAGCAACTGTTCTCTGAATTGCTGGCCAAAGGAAAGATCCGCTTCGAATCCGGGCGCGCCGACATTGTTCAGGACTCGGCTGGCCTGCTCGACCGCCTGATCGAAACCGCGCTGCGTTGTCCGGCCGCCAGTATCGAAATCGCCGGACACACCGACGCCGACGGCGATGACGCCTCCAACCAGGCGCTATCGGAACGGCGCGCGCAGGCGGTGACCGATTATCTGGTCAAGGCAGGGCTGCCGGCAGACCGCTTCACGGCGGTAGGGTATGGCAGCGCGCAACCCGTTGCCGCCAACGACACCGATGAAGGCAAGGCGCAAAACCGCCGCATCGAATTCCTGGTGAGGTAATCGCGATGGCGTTTCTGTTGACGTTTCATATGGGCTGGCTGCTGGGCTCACTGCTGCTCGGTCTCGCCGCCGGCTGGATTGCCGTGGTTCATCGCGCAAAGGGCGTCTCGAAGGTGGTGTCGCGCTGGCTGGCGGCGCTGGCGTTGGCCCTCGTTGCGGCCGCGCTCACCCGCATCGTGCCCGGCCGCCCTGGCTACTGGCTTGATCTCGGCCTCGCCATGTTGGCCTGCTATCTCGCCGGCTGCACGCTGGGATCATCCTTGCGCGAGTGGGTGCTGTCGCGCCACGCGCGGGCCGCCTGAGGTTTCGATCGCTCGTCCAACGAGGCCTTCCACAACTCATTGGCATACTTGCTGATTTCGATCGTAAATTTTCGCTTGACGAATAATACGTACGTACGTATTACACGGCTATGCCAAAACCATCCCTCAAAGAGGCGATCTTGGAAGCGGGCCTGAAGGCCATGTTCCGCACCGGCTACAATGGCACCAGCGTCCGCGACGTCACTGCTGCTGCGGGCGCGCCGCAGGGCTCCTTCACCAATCATTTCCGCTCCAAGGAGGCGTTCGCCTCCGAGGTGCTCGAGCGTTATTTCGCTCACACCCGAGGATTGGTCGCTGACGCGCTCGACGACGGTTCGCTCACGCCGCGGGCGCGGCTCTCGCGCTATCTCGATATCATTACCGGTAGGCTGGAAGCCGACGGTTTTAGCCGCGGCTGCCTGATAGGCGACTTCAGCCTGGAAGCTTCCGGCAGCAGCGAGATTTTGCGCACGCGGCTTGCGGAAATCTTCGCCGAATGGCGCACCCCGTTCGCCGCCTGCATCGCCGAGGCACAAAAGGCGCGCGAAATTTCCTCCGAGTTCGAGCCGCAAGAGCTCGCCGAATTTCTGCTGGCGTCGTGGCAAGGTGCGATCCTGCGCATGAAAGTGGAGCGCAACGCGGCGCCGCTCGAACGCTTCAAGGAAATCGCCTTTCAAACCGTGTTCAAGGAGCTGTCATCATGATCAAGCACGCCGATATCAGCATTCGCCACCAAGCCCTGTTGGGAACGACGATGGCCTATCGGGAGACGGGAACGCCGGACGCACCGGCCGCCTTGTTCCTGCACGGCAACCCCACCTCGTCCTATATCTGGCGCAACATCCTGCCGCTCGTTGCACCGGTCGCCCATTGCATCGCCCCGGACCTGATCGGCTTCGGCGGGTCCGGCAAGCCCGATATTTCCTACCGGTTTTTCGACCACGTCCGCTACCTCGATGCCCTGATCGACGAATTGCAAATCAGCTCGGCCTATCTAGTCGCGCAGGATTGGGGTTCGGCGCTGGCGTTTCATCTGGCGGCGCGCCGGCCGGATGTCGTGCGTGGCCTCGCATTCCTGGAGTTCATTCGCCCGATGCCAGCTTGGGCCGATTTCCACGAGAACGATGCCGACGATACCGCCCGCCAAACATTCCGGAAATTCAGGACGCCGGGCGAGGGCGAGGCGATGATCTTGCAGGGCAATGCGTTCATCGAGCGTGTGCTGCCGGGAGGGATCCTGCGCAAGCTGAGCGATGAGGAAATGGCCGCCTACCGCGCACCGTTCCCGACGCCCGAGAGTCGTCGCCCGATGCTGGCACTGCCGCGCGAACTGCCGATCGAAGGCGAGCCGGCGGATGTTTACGAAGCGCTTCGCTCCGCGCACGCGGCGCTCGCCGCGTCGACCTATCCAAAGCTGTTGTTCGTCGGCGAGCCCGGTACCCTCGTTTCAACGGCATTCGCGGAGCGATTCGCCGCATCTCAGAAGAACTGCACATTGGTTCGACTTGGGCCTGGCCGGCACTATCTACAGGAGGATCATCCCGAGGCGATCGGCCGGTCGGTTGCAGGCTGGATCGCCGGGATCGAGGCCGTCACGTCGGGCCGAGTCGAAGTACCCGAAGCCTCGGCGGCTTGAGACAAGCAACGGCGATTCACAAGGAGGTCACCATGTCGGACGTATCGATCGTCTATTGCCGGCCCTGCGGCTACGAGAAGCGCGCGAAGGCCGCGGCCGAGCTGCTGCGCGAGCGCCTTGGTATCGAGGCCAAGCTCGTGCCGGGCACCGGCGGGATCTTCCAGGTCAAGGTCGGCGACAAGACCGTCGCCGAACGTGCGCGGTCGCACTTTCCCGAGGCAGACGAGATCGTCAAGGCGGTGGCGGCCGCGCGCGGATAGGCCTCCGGCAACGAGAAAGAGGAGCGATCGCGAATGCCAGTAGTCTGGACCGACGATCTCGCGCGCATCGATTGGGACGAGGTCTCCGCGCTCTACCGTGCTGCTCCGCTCGGCGACAAGGCGGCCGGCGATCTTGAGCTGGTGTTTCGAAACAGCATGTTTCGCGCCCTCGCCTTCGATTCTGACCGGCTGGTGGGCGCCGGCCGGGCCCTGGCCGATGGCCGCGATTGCTCCTATATCTGCGATATTGCCGTGCATCCCGACCACCAGGGACGCGGGCTCGGAAGGGCGATCGTTGCGCGCCTTGTTGGCCTTTCGGCGGGGCACCGGAAGATCATCCTGTACGCGGTGCCGGGCAAGGAATCCTTCTACGAAAGTTTCGGTTTCCGGCGCATGACAACCGCAATGGCGATCTTCGACGATCCCGCCAAGGCCCATGCCCGCGGCTACCTGCACGATATCTGATCGCGTTGGCTTAAGATTTCGGCAGGAAATGGCAAGGCCGGTGCGCCGCAATCATTAAAACTTCATTGCGGCATGTGCAGGATGGCGCCCGGGATTCGCCTTCGGCGGCAATGAATCCAGTAAAAATGCGTGTTCCCGCCGCCGCGAACTGACCAAATATATCCCGGTAATATGTTGAAGGAACGCATCTTTATTCACAATGTGCGAATTCCACTTCGGCTCAAAACGCGCTACCACAGAGGCCGGGCCGCCGGTGGTAAGGTTTGTCCGTCCGCCGTCGGCGCGATCGCATTCGAGGTCTAGATGCTGGAAGCAATACGCAGGGCGATCTCGTTGCTGCGCCAGAAGCAAGTCCTGCACAAGCTGGGAGTTGCGATCAGCGTCACGGTGATCGGGATCGCTTGCTATGTGCTTTATCATATGCTCCGCGGCATCGACACCAATGAGGTCGTCGAAGCCATCAAGAGTACCGAAATCCGTCAGATCGTACTGGCCGCGCTGTTCGTTTCGGCGGGTTATTTCACGCTGACCTTCTATGACCTGTTCGCGGTACGCGCGATCGGCCACAGCGATATCCCTTACCGCATCAACGCGCTCGCTGCCTTTACCAGCTATTCGATCGGGCACAATGTCGGTGCCAGCGTTTTTACCGGCGGCGCGGTGCGCTATCGCATCTATTCCAACTGGGGGCTCAACGCGATCGACGTTGCCAAGATCTGCTTCCTGGCCGGACTGACGTTCTGGCTTGGCAATGCCGCGGTGTTGGGGCTCGGGATT
>Ga0209153_1000455_pt1 | contig 19234 bp, 11 predicted proteins | sample GraSoiAngelo_120_FD_185877 | JGI IMG/M metagenome (GOLD analysis project Ga0209153, IMG submission 185877) | Grasslands soil microbial communities from the Angelo Coastal Reserve, California, USA - 14_0919_09_20cm (SPAdes) (version 2) | ecosystem: Environmental > Terrestrial > Soil > Grasslands ...
GACGACGGCATGGACTGGCTGGTCAAGGAGGGCATCGCCGATCCGAAGCGGGTCTGCATCGTCGGCTCCTCCTATGGCGGCTATGCGGCGATGTGGGGCGCGACCCGCAATCCCGAGCGCTATCGCTGCGCGGCGAGCTTCGCCGGGGTGAGCGACATCGGCCGTCAGCTCAAATATTTCGCCGGCATCTTCAGCGGCGGCAAATCGAACGCCGAGTTCCGCGACCTGGTCCGCGGCTCCAAGGATTTCGACCTTTCCACCGTCTCGCCGCTGGCCCAGGTCGATCGCCTCAGGGTCCCGGTCCTGATCGCCCATGGCGACGCCGACCAAAGGGTGCCGTTCAAGCTCTCGACGCTCTACACCAAGGCACTGGCGAAGGCCGGCAAGCCGTTCGAGTATAAGGTCTACCCGGGCGAGGGCCACGGCTTCGACAAGCCGGAGGATCTGCAGGACTGGCTGGACAGGCTCGAAGCCTTCCTGAAGAAGAACAACCCTCCGGACTGACCCGAAACGATCCGCGCGCGTTGGAGGGGGAATGCGCGACTTCTCACAGCTTCTCGACGGCCTCGTCTACACCCGCTCGCGCAACGCCAAGCTGAAGCTGATCGGCGACTATCTGAAGCGCACGCCCGATCCGGACCGGGGCTATGCGCTGGCGGCGCTGACCGGCGAATTGAACCTCGCCGCGGTCAAGCCCGCCGCGATCCGGGCGATCGTCGAGGAACGGGTCGATCCCGCGCTCTTCTACATGAGCTGGGACTATGTCGGCGACATGGCCGAGACGGTGTCGCTGCTCTGGCCCAAAAGGCTCGACCAGCCCGCCGAGATCGACGACGGCGCGCTTCGAATCGCCAAGGTGGTCGAGCTTCTTCAGGGCCTCGGCCGCTCCGAGGCGCCGGCGGCGCTGGCGCGGATGCTCGACCATCTCGACGCCAGCGGCCGCTATGCTTTGCTCAAGCTGGCGACCGGCGAGCTTCGAATCGGGGTTTCCGCCCGCCTCGCCAAGACCGCGCTCGCCGAAGCCTTCGGAGTCGACGTCGATGCGGTGGAGGAGGTGTGGCACGGCATCGGGCCGCCTTATCTGCCCCTGTTCGACTGGGCGGAGGGGCGGGGCGAGCGGCCGACCTCGGACGATGTGCCCGTCTTCCGCCCGTTCATGCTCGCCCACCCGCTCGACGAGGCGCGGCTGTCGATGGACGACTATGCCGCCGAGTGGAAATGGGACGGGATCCGCGTCCAGATCGTCCATGTCGCCGGCCAGACCCGCGTCTACAGCCGCGCCGGCGACGACATCAGCCGGAGCTTTCCCGAGATCGCCGAGAGCTTCGCCGCGGACGGGGTCGTCGACGGCGAGCTTCTGGTCAAAGGGGAGGCGCAGGGCGCGGACGCTCATGGCGGCGCCGCGGCCAGCTTCAACGCGCTCCAGCAGCGCCTCGGGCGAAAGCTCGTCTCGCCGAAGATGCTTCGCGAATATCCCGCCTTCGTCCGGCTCTACGACATATTGATCGACGGGAAGGAGGATTTGCGGGCGCTCACATGGACCGAGCGGCGGGCGCGGCTCGAGGCGTTCGTGCCCAGGCTCGACCCGCACCGCTTCGACCTCTCCGCCCTCATTGAGGCAGAGAGTTTCGAGGCGCTGGAGGAGATTCGCGCCGGCGCCCGCGACGCCTCCATTGAAGGGGTGATGCTGAAGCGGCGCGACAGCCCCTACGTCCCCGGGCGCCGCACCGGCCTCTGGTACAAATGGAAGCGCGACCCGCTCGTCGCCGATTGCGTGCTGATGTACGCCCAGCGCGGAAGCGGCAAACGCTCATCCTATTATTCCGATTTCACCTTCGGCTGCTGGACGGAGGAGGGGGAGCTGCTTCCGGTCGGCAAGGCCTATTTCGGCTTCACCGACGAGGAGCTCGCCTGGCTCGACCGCTTCGTCCGCAACAACACGGTGCAACGCTTCGGCCCGGTCCGCGAAGTGGCTCGGACCCTAGTGCTGGAGGTGGCGTTCGATTCCATCCACCTCAGCAAGCGCCACAAGTCGGGGCTGGCGATGCGATTTCCGAGGATTTCGCGAATCCGGACCGACAAGCCGGCGGCGGAGGCCGACACGGTGGAAGGCCTGAAGCGGCTGGCTACTTAGCTCGTCATTGCGAGCGTAGCGAAGCAATCCAGTACGGCCTCGGACTCAGCACTGGATTGCTTCGCTTCGCTCGCAATGACGGAGCAGGCCTCCTAAAACGGCAGCCAGCGGTTCTTTTCGCTGAAGCGCATGTAGCCGGCGTTGACGCCGAGGCGGGCGCCGACGCCGAGGCGGACTGGGATGAGGACGATGTCGCCGCGGCGCATGTAGCTCGCGGTGAAGCCGCCGACGACATAGGCATTGCCTTCCGCGGCCGGGTAGCGGCGGAACAGGCGTTGGCTGTCGTAGAGGTTGTAGACGAGGACGAAGACCTTGTTGGCGTCCGCGCCGAAATCGAAACCGAGCGACGGGCCGGTCCAGTAGACCGGGCGGTCGCCCTCGACCTGGTGGTGGAGCGTGCCCGAACCGTAGCGCACGCCCACCGCGAACGCGCCGCCCGCCTCGCGGCCGGTGATGTAGGCGCTGGGCTCGCCCTGCTCCCTGAGCAGCTTGGCGATGAGGTCGCCGAGGCCCGCCGCGCCCTTGCCGAACACGCCTTCGGCCGCCGAGAACACGTCCTCGCGCGGCACCGATCCGCCGGCGCTGGCCATATTGGCGCGGCTGCTTGCGGAGCCGTCGCCGATCGGAGTCTGCTGGGGTGCCGGCGCGGCCCGGTCGACATCGCCCGACTGGGGCCCGGCATCGACCGGCTGATATTCGTCTTCGGAGGCCTGCGGTCCGGGCGCGGCCGGCTGCTGGGCGCCCGCGGTCTGCCAGCCACTATCCTGCGTCTGCTGCGCCGCCGCCGGAGCGAAAGCCAGTGCAGCCAGCCCTGCGGCGGCCGCGATCTTCAGCGCGTTGAATTTCAGCATGGCGATACTCCCCCGTTTACTGGCCCACCCACAAGGGCTTGTATGATTAATCCTCCGCCGCCTTTCGCTGCAATGAACGGGCGACGAGCCGAGTCGTTATCGCGGCGGAATGGTGGCGAGAGGCCGGTTGAACCTGCGAAAGGCCCCCGCTATAGCCCCGCTTCGGCGCATCCGGAGACGTGGGTGAGTGGCTGAAACCAGCGGTTTGCTAAACCGCCGTAGGGGGATTACTCCTACCGAGGGTTCGAATCCCTCCGTCTCCGCCACTTCCAGACATTCCTGACACTCCAAATCCGCGTGGCCTCGCGGCCCGTTCGTGCGTCCTTTTGCGTCCGGACTGCCGGCTTTGGCCCGCACTCAACTCGTCGTAAATATATTTCGGTTCACCGCTAGACGGGGTGCCGGGGATGCGTCATGAATGAGGCTTCCTCGAAAGGCGTCGCATGCGTGGCTGGCTCGCTCGGGTTGCGGTGGTTTTGCTGCTTCTGGCGCCCTTGGGAGCGTCGGCACTCACGCCTCCGCAGGTGGTGGATGCGACGCCCGGCCTCGAAGGCAGGGTCATCACCCGCTTCACCCTTCGCTTTTCAGAGCCGATCGCTTCCCTGGGCGGCGACGGCGGCGATGCGATTACCATGGATTGCGGCACGCCCGGCGAGGGACGGTGGGTCGACCCTACCACCTTCGTTTGGGAATTCGCCAAGGGGCTCCCGGGCGGGACGATCTGCAAGGCGGAGCTGGTCCCGGGGCTGAAGGCCGTCTCCGGCCGCCCCGTCACGGGGACGCGCAGCTTCACCATCGACAGCGGCGGGCCGTTCGCGGTCGCCGTCGTCCCCTATGACGGCAAGGACAATATCGACGAGGACCAGGCGTTCATCGTAGGCGCCAACAGCGAGGTCGACCGCGCCTCGGTCGCGGCCGGCGCTTATTGCGCGGTGGACGGGATCGGCGAGCGGATCGCGATCGACCTGATCTCGCCGCGCGCGGTCGAGATGGTGCTCGACGCCATGTCCTATTGGGACCGGCAGGGGCTGCTCTCCGCTTTGGGGATCCAGGGCGACATGCCGGAAGGGAAGGCCGAACGCGCGGCCGTGCTGTCCAGCGTCGTCGGCGTCAAATGCCGCCGTCCGCTTCCGCCGGGCAAGGACGTGTCGCTGGTCTGGGGCGCTTCGATCCGATCCCCGTCCGGGCGGCTGGCGGCGGTCGACCACCGCTTCGACTTCACCGTGCGGGACGAGTTCAGCGCGCGCATCTCCTGCTCGCGGGTCAACGCCCAGTCCGGTTGCAACCCGATCGAGCCGGTAAAATTGATCTTCACCGCGCCGGTGCCGCGCAAGGCCGCGCTCGCCGCCCGGCTCGATGTCGGCGGCGGCAGGCTCCTCGCGCCGCTCGACGAGGGGCACGACCCGACCCTGTCCGAAGTCCAGTTCATGCCGTTACTGCCGCCGGGCATTACCGCGCACCTCATCCTGCCGGAAGGCTTGACCGACGAGGGCGGGCGGCCGCTCGCCAATGTCCGCCGATTCCCGCTCGACGTCTTCATTTCCGAGCCGCCGCCGCTGGTGAAGTTCGCCGCGCCCTTCGGAATCCTCGAGGCGAAGGAGGGCGGGGTGCTCCCCGTCACCGTCCGCGGAGTCGAGGCGTCGCTCAACCAGGGGACGAAGGCGATCGGCGGTGCCGCGGCGCGGATCGACGGGGACGATTTCGCCATCGCCCAGTGGATCCGGAAGGTCGCGGCGGCGCAGCGGGACGATATCCGTGAGGAGGGGCCGAAGGACCATAAGCGCAGCGTCAATCACACCGGCGACAAGCCCTTGCTCGACGGCAAGGCGGGGCCGGTGCAGCGGATGCAGCTCGCGCTTCCGGGCAAGGGCAAGCAGTTCGAAGTGATCGGGATGCCGCTGTCGAAGCCCGGCTTCTATGTGGTCGAGCTGGCGAGCCCGATCCTCGGCAGGGCGCTGATGGGGCGGCCGGCGACGCGCTACGTCAACGCCGCAGCCCTGGTCACCAATCTCTCGGTGCACTTCAAATGGGGGCGGAGCGGCTCGCTCGCCTGGGTGACCTCGCTCGATGACGGCCAGCCGGTGCCCGGCGCCTCGGTGAAGATCACCGACAGCTGCACGGGGAATGTGCTCGCGGGCGGCACCACCGACCGCTTCGGGCGTCTCGCGGTGGAAAACGGGCTGCCAACCCCCTCGTCGGGCGATGGGTGCGAGAATCTGGGCGATTCGTCGCCGCCTCTGATGGTGTCGGCGCGGCTGGGGGGCGACTTTTCCTTCGCCCTCACCAGCTGGAACGAGGGCATCCAGCCTTATGATTTCAGCCTCGAATATGGCTGGAACGAGACCGAGCCGGTCTTCCACACCATCCTCGACCGGACGCTTCTGCGCGCGGGCGAGACGGTGCATATGAAGCATGTCTACAGGGTGCCGACGGCGGCGGGCTTCCGCTCGGGCGGGGCTCTGGAGGGGAGCCTGATCCTCTCGCATCGCGGCTCCGACACGAGCTATGAGCTTCCGCTGAGCCTCGGCGCCGACGGCATCGGCGAGGCGGAATGGAGCGCCCCCAAGGACGCCCCCCAGGGCGATTACGACATCCGCTACAAGGTCGGCGAGAACACGCACTACACCAACAGCTCGTTCCGGCTGGATGAGTACAGGCTGCCGACGATGCGGGCGAGCGTGGTCGGGCCCAAGACCCGGACCGCGCGGCCGAAGGCGCTCCCGCTCGACCTCTATGTCGGCTTCCTGTCCGGCGGCGGAGCGGCGGGCGCGCCGGTCAAGCTCCGGACCGCCTACCAGCCGCTCTACGACCATCCCGACGGCTATGAAGGCTGGACCTTCGGCGGGAGCCCGGTGCGCGAGGGCACGGCCGCGCTCGACGAGGAGCAGGACGAGCTTGGGGGGCCGGAAATGCCGGGGGTCTCGACGACTCCGCTGGTGCTCGGCGGCGGCGGGGCGCTTCGCCATGCGCTGGAGGTGCCGGAGCTCAGCCAGTCGGCGCGGCTGACGGTGGAAATGGATTATGAGGACGCCAATGGCGAGACCCTGACCGCGTCGACCAACATCCCGCTCTACGCCTCCGCGGTTCGGCTCGGGATCAGGACCGACGAGCATCAGCAGAGCTCGAAGGCGATGCGTCTCCAGGTCGCGGCCCTCGGGCTCGACGATGCCGTGATCGCCGGCCAGCCGGTCGAGATCGCCGTCTACACCCGCGAGATCATCTCGATGCGGCGGCGGCTGATCGGGGGCTTCTACGCCTTCGACAACAGCGCCAAGGTGACGAAATTGGACGCCCATTGTTCGGCGGTGACCGACGCGCGCGGGGTCGGCGAGTGCATCCTGGCGCCGGGCGTGTCGGGCGAGGTGATCGTCGTCGCGACGACGCGGGACGCGGAGGGCAATGAGGCGCGGGCGGTGACCTCGACCTACATTTCCGGCGACGACGAATGGTGGTTCGGCGGCGACAATGGCGACCGCATGGACCTTATCGCCAACGCCAGGGAATATCATGTCGGCGAGACGGCGCGGCTGCAGGTGCGGATGCCGTTCCGCGAGGCGACGGCGCTCGTCACGGTGGAGCGCGAGGGCGTGCTCTCCTCTTTCGTCACCACCCTCTCGGGCAGGGACCCGGTGGTCGAGGTGCCGATGGCGGGGAATTACGGGCCCGACGTCTATGTCTCGGTGATGGCGGTAAGGGGGCGGGTCGCGGGCTGGCGACTGTGGCTTTCGGAATTCGCGAAGAAGTGGAAGCTCCCCTTCTTCGGCGATCCGGGGCGGCCGACCTCGCTCGTCGACCTCGCCAAGCCCGCTTACCGGATCGGCATGACCAAGCTGAAGGTCGGCTGGGAGGCGAACGAACTCAAGGTCGCGGTGAAGCCCGACCATGAGCGCTACCATGTCCGCGACCAGGCGCAGGTGGCGGTCGAGGTGAAGGGCTTCGACGGCAAGGCGCCCGAGTCCGCGGAGATCGCCTTTGCCGCGGTCGACGAGGCCTTGCTCATCCTTTCGCCCAACGACAGCTGGGATGTGCTGGACGCGATGATGGGCGAGCGGCCGCTTTCGGTCCTCACCTCCACCGCGCAGATGCAGGTGGTCGGGAAGCGCCATTATGGGCGCAAGGCGCTCGCGGCCGGCGGCGGCGGGGGCGGGGATCTTTCGGCTTTGACGCGTGCGGATTTCCGGCCGCTGCTGCTGTGGAAGGGCCGGGTGAAGCTGGACGCCGAAGGGCGGGCGACGGTCACCGTCCCGCTCGCCGATTCGCTCTCCTCCTACAAGCTTGTCGCGATCGCCACCGCGGGGGACGACAAGTTCGGCACCGGCAGCGCGACGATCCGGACGGTACAGGATCTGAGCCTGTTCTCGGGCGTGCCGCCGCTGGTCCGCACCGGCGACCGGTTCGACGCCATCTTCACCCTGCGCAACAGCACCGAGCGGCCGATCAAGGTCACCGCGACGGCGACCCTCTCCCCCGCGGTCACGGCGCTCCCGCCGCTGACCGTAACCGTCCCCGCGGGTGGGGCGGTGCCGGTGACATGGCCGGTCAATGTGCCTGAGGGCATCGACAAGCTCGAATGGACGGTCAACGCCCGCTCCAAGGACGGGACGAGCTCGGACAGCGTCCGGATCGAGCAGCAGGTGGTGCCGGCGATCCCCGAGGAGATCTGGGCCGCGGCCTTCTTCCGGGCGACCGATGGGATGCGTTTCCCGGTCGCCTCGCCAGCCGGTGCGCTGCCGGGTCGCGGCGGGGTCGAGCTTGCCCTCACCTCTTCGCCGGCGCCGTCGCTGGCCGGGGTGCGGGCGTACATGCAAGCCTACCCCTATGGCTGCTTCGAGCAGCGCCTGTCCAAGGCGATCGCGCTCGACGATACTGCCGCTTGGACCGCGCAGATGGCGGACCTTCCGGCCTATGTCGCGCCCAACGGACTGCTCCGCTACTGGCCCGGCGAGAATATGCCCGGCTCGATCGCGCTCACCGCTTATGCGCTTTCGGTGACCGCCGAGGCCGGCCTCCCCTGGCCGGAAGAGGCGAAGGCTAAGCTGCTCGACGCGATGCGCTCGGTGGTGGACGGACGGCTCGGCGAGGAAGGCGATGCGCCGTCCGATGCGCGGCTGCTGAGGCTCTCCGCACTGGCGGCGCTGGCCCGCAACGGAGCGGCGACCCAGGCCATGCTCGGCCAGGCCGCGGTGCCGCTGCGCGACATGCCGACCGCGACCCTGGCCGACTGGCTGGTGACGATCGACAAGGTCCGCGGAGTCAACCCGAAGGCCCGCGAGGCGGCCGAACAGGCGCTGCGCGGACGCATCGTCTATGAAGGCACCCGCCTCGACCTGACCGACGGCGGGGTTGCGCCCTGGTGGATGATGGTCAGCGGCGACGAGATGAGCCTCAAGGCCCTTCTCGCGGTGATCGGCCGCCCCGGCTGGGACCAGGACGCGCCGAAGATGATGATCGGCGTCGCGCTCCGCCAAAGCCGCGGCCATTGGGACACGACTCCGTCCAATGCCTGGGGCACGCTCGCCGTCCGCCGCTTCGCCGCCGCTTATCCCGGCAGCCCGACCGGCTTCGCCAACGTCCAGCTCGGGACGCAGACGCTCCGCGCGAACTGGCCGGCGGAGGGCCTGACACGCTTCCCGCTTCCGCCCGCGCCGTCGCCGCTGATCTTCTCGCATAGCGGCGGGGCGGCCTCGCCCTGGGCTTTGGTTTCGATCCGGGCGGCGGTGCCGCTCACCGCCCCCGCCTTCGCCGGCTACAAGATCGAGAAGGAAGTGACCTTCCTGCAGCGGAAGAGCCCCGACAAGGTGAGCCGCGGGGACGTGATCAAGGTGCGGATCACCATCGACGCGCCGGTCGACCGGACCTGGGTGGTGGTCGACGATCCGCTCCCCGCCGGCGCCTCGATCGTCAGCGGCGGCGGCCAGTCGGCCCTGTTCGCCGCGCAGGCGGAGGGCGGCAATAGCTGGCCGAGCTATATCGAGCGGGGCCAGGGCGCCTGGCGCGGCTATTTCGGCTGGATGCCGAGCGGCCGGACCAGCGTCGAATATGCGGCGCGGATCAACAGTGCCGGCCTGTTCCAGCTCCCGCCGACCCGGGTCGAGGCGATGTATTCGCCCGAAATCCACGCGGCGCTCCCCAACCGGCCGCTCGAAGTCCTGCCGTGATCCGGACCGGCCTGGGCTGGCTTCGGCGGCGGCCGGCTTTGTGGTTCGTCGCTTTGCTGGCCGCCCTCGGAGCCTTCGTCGTCTGGACCGCGCCGCCGGCCATGCCGTCTTATGCCGAAACCCGCGCGGGCTGGCGGGCGAGCGAGGCGTGGCTTCGCGACCGCAACGGCGCGCTCCTCCAGACGGTCCGGATCGACTTCCAGGTAAGGCGGCTGGAATGGGTGTCCTTGGACCATGTCGCACCCGCGGTGCGCGAGGCGGTGGTGGCGTCCGAGGATAAGCGCTTCGCAAGCCACGGCGGAGTGGATTGGCACGGGCTCGGCGGCTCGCTCTGGGCGGGCGTGCGCGGGCGCCACGCCCGCGGCGCGAGCACGATCACCATGCAGCTGGCCGGCTTCCTGACGCCCGAGCTGGCGGGGCCGGGCGCGCGCGGCTTCCACGACAAGCTCCGCCAGATCCGCGCCGCCCGAGCGATCGAGGCGAAGTGGAGCAAGGACGAGATTCTCGAAGCCTATTTGAATCTCGCCACCTTCCGAGGGGAGACTCAGGGGATCGGCGCCGCCTCCCGCGCGCTGTTCGGCAGGTCCCCCGAAGCGCTGGGCAAGGACGACGCCCTGCTGCTCGCCGCCTTGCTTCCCGCACCGCAGGCACAGCCCGCGTCCGTAGGCCGCCGCGCCTGCCGCCTCGCCCATGCCAAGGACTGCACGATGCTGATCGCCGAGGCCGAGGCAATGACGGGGCCGAGCCGCCGCCTCGCCGACGACCCGGGCCTTGCACCGCACCTGGCCTACCGCTTGCTCGACAAGGCCGGCGAAACCGTCCGTTCGACCGTGGACGCCGGCGTCCAGCGCCTCGCCTCGGGCGCGCTCCGCCGCCAGCTCCTCGGCCTCGGCGGCGACCGCGCCCGCGACGGGGCGGTGGTCGTGGTGGACAACGCGACCGGCGACGTCCTCGCTTATGTCGGCGGAGTAGGGGGCGCCTCGACCGCCCCTTCCGTCGACAATGCCGACGCCAACCGCCAGGCGGGCTCGACGCTGAAACCCTTCCTCTACGGCCAGGCGATCGAGCGCGGCTTCCTCACCCCGGCCTCGATCCTCGACGACAGCCCGGTCCAGCTCGACACCGCCTCCGGCCTCTATGTCCCCAAGGATTACGACCACGATTTCAAGGGGCCGGTCAGCGTCCGAACCGCGCTAGCCGGGTCGCTCAACGTGCCTGCCGTGCGGGCGCTGCTGGTCGACGGGGTGGAGGACTTCCGCGACCGCCTCTGGGACATGGGCTATCGCGGCCTGACCCAGGACGGCGACTTCTACGGCTACAGCCTCGCCCTCGGCTCGGCGGAAGTGACCCTTCTCCAGCAGGCCGCAGCCTATCGCGCTTTGGGCGACGGCGGCCGCTACCTCCCGCTCCGCCTCCGCACCGACGATCCCCGCGCCCAGCCGCGCGCGGTGGCCGAGCCCGCCTCGGCGTGGATCGTCGCCGACATGATGGCCGACGCCGACGCCCGGGCGGTCACCTTCGGGGTCGACTCCGCGCTCCGCCTGCCCTTCTGGGCCGCGGCGAAGACGGGGACGTCGAAGGGCATGCGCGACAATTGGTGCGTCGGCTTCACCGACCGCTTCACCGTCGCTGTCTGGATCGGCAATTCGGAAGGCGACAGCATGACCCGCATCTCCGGCACCAGCGGCGCCGCGCCGGTGTGGCGCGAGGTGATGCTTGCGCTCCACCGCTCCGTCCCCGGCCGCCGCCCCGCCCGCCCCGCCAGCGTCGAGGAGCGGCCGATCGCCTTTGCCGGCGGGATCGAGCCTTCCCGCGTGGAATATTTCCTCCGCGGAACCGGCCAGTCGGGCATCGCCATTGTCGCCCCCGGAGCGCGCCGCCCCCGCATCGCAAGCCCCGTGTCGGGCACCATCTACGCGCTCGATCCGGACATTCCGGTTGCCAAGCAGCGCATCCGCTTCACCTCGGTCGGCGCCGCCTCGGGCGAGCGGCTTCACCTCGACGGGCGCGACCTCGGGCCCGCCGAAGCGAGCCCGATGGTGCTGCCCGGTCCGGGCTCCCATCGCCTCGCTTTGGTCGACACGGCGGGGCGCGTGCTCGACCGAAGCCTGTTCACCGTCCGCTGAAAGGTTTGACGGCTCCGGCTTTTCACGCAAAGGGGCGCTCGTGCTGAGCCTGAACTTCATCCGCGACAATCGCGAGGCCGTCGAGAAAGCGGTCGCAGCGAAGAACGTCAACCTGGACGTCGAGCTGCTGATCCAGCTGGATTTGTCAGTTCGTGGAGCAAAGACGGCCATCGAGAAGCTACGGCAGGAGCGGAAAAGGCTCAGCGACAGCTTCCGCTCTGCTTCTCCCTCGGAACAGGCAAGCTTGCGGGAACGCGTCAGGCTCATTGCTGAGCAAATCCAACTCGAAGAGTCTCGCGCATCAGACGAGGCGTCGCAGCTTGAAGCTCTGTTGCTGCGTGTCCCAAACATTCCGTGGGAGGGTGCCCCGATCGGGCCGGACGAGAGCTTCAACACCGTCGTCCGCACCGAGGGCACGCCGCCCGAGTTCGGCTTCGAGCCGCGCGACCATGTCCAGCTGATCGAGATGAACGACTGGGCCGACCTCGCCCGGATCACCCAGGTCGCCGGCTCCCGCACCTATTGCCTCAAGGGCCGCCTTGCCCTGCTCGAGCAGGCGCTGATGTTCTGGGCCGAGCGCAAGCTCGCCGCCGAGGGCTTCACTTTGATGACCGTGCCGGCGCTGGCGCGGCCGCAGGCCTTCGTCGCAACCGGGCATTTTCCGGGGCACGAGGAAGAGGCCTATGAGATCCCCAAGGACGATCTCTATCTCGCCGGTACCGGCGAGATCGCTCTGACGTCCCTCCACTCGGGCGAGATCTTCGAACCGGACCAGCTTCCGATCCTCTACGCCGGCTATTCGCCCTGCTTCCGCCGCGAGGCCGGCAGCGCCGGGCGCGACGTGCGCGGGCTCCTGCGCGTCCACCAATTCTACAAGCTCGAACAATATATCATCTGCGAGGACGACGACGAGCAATCGGCGCACTGGCACGCACGGCTGCTCGCCAATGCCGAGATGCTGCTTCGCGAACTAGAAATCCCGTACCAGGTGATCGAGACTTCGACCGGCGACATGGGCCTCGGCAAGTTCCGAATGAACGATATCGAGTCCTGGGTGCCCTCGCTCGGCAAATATCGCGAGACGCACAGCTGCTCGACCTTGCACGACTGGCAGGCGCGGCGGGCGAACCTGCGCTGGCGGGACAAGGAGCGGAAGGTCCGCTTCGTCCACACGCTCAACAACACCGCGCTCGCCAGCCCGCGCATCTTGGTGCCTTTGCTCGAAAACCATCAGCAGGAGGACGGGCGGGTCAGACTGCCCAAGGCGCTCCAGGCGCTGATGGAGGGCGAATATCTCTAGGCGGCTCGACCGCCGGCCGCCGCGCTGGATGATGCTGCGCGAGGGCGGCGCGCTCTTCTCCCGCCTCTATCGCGGCTTCGGGAGCCTGGGCGAGCGCGGGCCGAAGGACGGCGCGCCGCTGATGGTGATCCCCGGCTTCCTCGCCAGCGACCGAACCACGCTGGGCCTCCAGCGCGCCCTCGCCGGCGCCGGCTACAGGGTCAGCGGCTGGGGCATGGGCCTCAACCGCGGAGTCCGGCCCGACACGCTCGAGCGCATCGTGTCGCGCGCGGAGAGCTTCGCCGGCGGCCGGCCGGTCGTCCTCGTCGGCTGGAGCCTCGGCGGCATCTACGCCCGCGAGGCGGCGAAGCTGAGGCCGGAGCTCGTCTCCAAGGTCGTGACCCTCGCCTCCCCCTTCTCGGGCGACCGGCGCAACAACAATGTCTGGCGCCTCTACGAGTTCGTCGCCGGCCATCCCGTCACCGATCCGCCGGTCGGCACGGACCCGGGCGTGAAGCCGCCGGTCCCGACCCTGGCGATCTGGTCCAGCCGCGACGGCATCGTCGCCCCCTACGCCGCCCGCGGCGAGGCCGGCGAGAGCGACAAAAGCCTTGAAATCCCCACCACCCACATGGGCTTCGCCGTCAGCGGCAGCGCCTATCCGAAGATCGTAGAGGCGATCCGCGACTTTGCCTCCCTGTCCGAAGGACGGGGAGGGGGACCAGCGGAGCTGGTGGAGGGGTGACAGGGCGAAGGCCGTAGCCGTCGCGCGCCTGACACTCTGACTCAGAGATCGGTCACCCCTCCACCGCCTTCGGCGGTCCCCCTCCCCATCCCTCGGATGGGGAGGCAAGAAACGGCGCCGCCACCTCGGCGGGCACTCTCAGCGGGCGGCCGGTCTCGCGGTCGAGGATCGCCCAGGTGGTCTTCGCCCGTACCCGCAGCTTGCCGTCCTCGCCCAGGAATTCGACATGGCGGTCGAAGCGGGCGCCCTTCGGGGCTTCGCCGACCCAGGTGCGGCCGGTGACCGTTTCGCCGGGGAGGACTGCGCGGAGATAATCGATCTCATGGCGGACGACGACCCAGACGTAGAGGTCGACATGCTCGGGCGCGGCGGCAGCCCGCCAGTGCGAGGTCGCCATGTCCTGGATCCAGCGCACCCACACCGCATTGTTGACGTGGCCGAGCTCGTCGATGTCCGCTTCACCCGCGGTGATGGAGAGCTCGAACGGGGTCAATCGGGGATCTGGGTGAGGATGAAGGCGAAGGCCTCCGCCACTTCGTAAAGCGCGTTCCAGCGGCCCGACTTGCCGCCATGGCCCGCGCCCATGTTGATCTTGAGGAGGAGCAGATTGTCGTCCGTCTTGGTGGCGCGGAGCTTCGCCGCCCATTTCGCGGGCTCCCAATAGGTCACGCGGGGATCGTGGAGGCCGCCGGTGATCAGCATCGGCGGATAGGCCTGAGGGCTGACATTGTCGTAGGGGCTGTAGCTTCGGATCAGCTCGAACGCGGCCTTGTCCTCGATCGGATTGCCCCATTCGGGCCACTCGCCCGGGGTGAGGGGGAGAGAGTCGTCGAGCATCGTGCTGAGCACGTCGACGAAGGGCACGTCAGCCACCACGGCGCCCCACAATAAGGGGTCGGAATTCGCGACCGCGCCCATCAATTCGCCGCCCGCGGACCCACCCTGGATCGCAATCCGGCCGGGCGCAGCGAAGCCGGCGGCGACGAGGCCTTTCGCGGCGTCGACGAAATCGTTGAAGCTGTTGGTACGTTTGGTCAGCTTGCCGTCGAGGAACCAGCCATAGCCAAGATCGTCGCCGCCGCGGATATGGGCGATGGCACAGGCGAAACCACGGTCGAGTAGGGTCATTCTCGTGGTCGAGAAGCCGGGCGGGATCGAGATGCCGTAGGCGCCGTAGCCGTAGAGATAGACCTTGCCGCTGCCGTCCCTTGGGAAGCCCTTGCGATAGACGATCGAGACGGGGACCTGCTTGCCGTCCCGCGCCGGCAGCATCAGCCGCTCGGTCTCGTAGAGCGAGGGATCGTAGCCGGAGGGGATTTCGTCGACCTTCAGCGTCTCCAGCCGGTCGTCGGCGGGGTGATAGTCGAAGACGGTGCCGGGCGTGACCATCGAGCTGTAGCCCATGCGATAGGCGGCGGGGGCGAACTCGCGGTTGGTGCCGAGGGAGACGGTGTAGCTCGCCTCCGGGAAGCGGACCCGCCGCTCCTCGCCCGAATAGGTGCGCAACCGGATCTGGTCGAGGCCGTGGAGCCGCTCCTCGATCACCAGATGCTCGGCGAAGGAGGTTACGCCGCGCAGATACACCTCGTCCGAGCCGGCTATCACCGTCCGCCATTCGCCGGGCGCGGCCAGGTCGGCTTCGGCGAGGCGGAAGTTCACATGCTCGTCATTGGCGAGGATCCAGAGCTTCCCATGGGCGGCGTCGGCCGAATAGATCCGCTTCGGCTGGCGCGCCGAGACCAGCACCGGCGCCGCCGACGGATCGGCCGCGGGCACGAAGCGGACTTCGCTGGAGCTGTTGTCGCCGGTGGAGAGGAAGATCAGGCTCCGGTCCTGGCTTCGCCCGACTCCGACCGAGAAGCCGAGATCCTCGGTCTCCTCATAGAGGGTGGTGTCCTCTTCGGTCGGCGTGCCGATGCGGTGGAGGCGGGCGCGGTAGCTGCGCCAATTCTCGTTCACCTCGGTGAACACGATCGCGTCAGAACCCGCGCTCCACACCACCGAGCCGATTCCGACCTCGGTCACCGTCTCAAGGTCCGTCCCGCTGGCGAGGTCGCGGATCCGGAGCTTGAACCGTTCGGAGCCCTCGTCGTCGACCATCGTCGCCGCGAGCCGCCCGTCCGGGCTCACCGCAAGCGCGCCGAGCCGGAAATAGGGCTTGCCCTCGGCCTCGGCGACCTCGTCGAAAATCGGCTCGCCGGCGCCCCCTGCGACGGGGCGGCGGTACCAGGTGCGGTACTGCGCCCCCGGCGCGAAGGCCCACCAATAGAGCCAGTCGCCGTCCTTGGCGGGAACGGAGCTGTCGTCCTCCTTGAGCCGGCCCTTCATCTCCTCGAAGAGATCGTCGATCAGCGGCCGGTGCGGCGCCATCGCGGCTTCGAAATAGGCGTTTTCCTCGCGAAGGTAGGAAAGCACCGCCTCGTCCTCGACTTCCGGATATTTGGGGTCGCGGAGCCAGTGATAGGGGTCCTCGACGGTGTAGCCGTGGCGCTCGAAGCTGTGCGGGCGGCGCTCTGCCGAAGGCGGGTTGGGAAGGGCGGTCATGCTCTCTTTCTAAGGCCTCGGGGCTGGTCTATCTGACGCCCCATGTAGCCGCGCCCGAGGAAATTGCCATGTCCACCTACGAAGCCCGCCTCTCCGCCCTCCGCGAGCAATTGAAGGCCGACCGCCTGGACGGCTTCGTCGTTCCGCTGACCGACGAGCATATGAGCGAATATGTCGGGAGCTACGCCCAGCGCCTCGCCTGGCTGACCGGGTTCAAGGGTTCGGCGGGATCGGCGGTGGTGCTTCCGGAGGAAGCGGCGATCTTCACCGACGGGCGCTACACGCTGCAGGTCAGGAGCCAGGTCGACGGTCGCCACTGGAGCTACGAATCGGTGCCCGAGACCAGCGTCGCCTCCTGGCTCCGCGAGCACGCGCCGCAGGGGGGGCGGATCGGCTACGATCCCTGGCTCCACACCAAGGATTGGGTGGTGAAGGCGCGCGACGCTCTCGCCGAGAAGGGCGCCGAGCTGGTCGCGGTCGGCCGCAATCCGGTGGACGCCGTCTGGTCGGACAAGCCCGAGCCGTCCAAGGCGCGGCTGGTCGTCCAGCCCGAGGAATTTTCCGGCAAGTCCTCCGCGGCCAAGCGCCAGGAAATGGCCGACTGGCTCAAGGAGCAGAAAGCGGACGCGGCGGTGCTCTCGGCGCTCGATTCGATCGCCTGGACGTTCAACGTCCGCGGCGAGGATGTCGAGCATACGCCGGTCGCTTTGTCCTTCGCCCTGGTCAACGAGGACGGCACCGCGGAGCTGTTCGTCGCGCCGGAGAAGATCGGCGAGGACGTCCGCCTTCACCTCGGCAACGGCGTCCGAATCCACGACCGCGAGGCCTTCGCGCCCTATCTCGCCGCCTTGAAGGGCAAGACGATCATCGCCGACCCGGAGCGGGCGGTGGCGGCGATCTTCGAGGCGCTGGAAGGGGCCGGCGCAAAGGTGATCCAGAAGCGCGACCCGGCGGTCCTCCCCAAGGCGATCAAGAACCAGGCGGAGATCGACGGCCACCGCGCCGCCCAGGCCCGCGACGGCGCGGCGCTCAGCCGCTTCCTCCACTGGCTGTCGGTCGAGGCGCCCAAGGGCGGGCTCGACGAACTCAAGGCCTCCGACCGGCTCCAGCAATTCCGCCAGGAATGCGGCGACCTTCGCGACACCAGCTTCGACACCATCTCCGGCTCCGGCCCCAACGGCGCCATCGTCCACTACAAGGCAAGCCCGGAGACCAACCGGCCGATCGAGATGAACTCGATCTACCTGGTCGATTCCGGCGGCCAATATCCGGACGGCACCACCGACGTGACCCGCACCGTCGCCATCGGCACGCCCAATGCTGAGATGCGCGACCGCTTCACCCGGGTGCTGAAGGGCCATATCGCCGTCGCCCGCGCCCTGTTCCCCGACGGGACCCGCGGAAGCCAGCTCGACACCCTCGCGCGGCAATATCTGTGGGCGGCGGGGCTCGATTACGCCCACGGCACCGGCCACGGCGTCGGCGCCTATCTCGCGGTCCACGAGGGGCCGCAGCGCATCTCCCCGGTCGGCTCCGCCCAGGCAGGCGGCGACGAGCCTCTCAAGGCCGGCATGTTCCTCTCCAACGAGCCCGGTTATTACAAGACCGGCGAATATGGCATCCGGGTCGAGAATCTGGTGCTGGTCGTGCCGGTGGAGATCGAGGGGGCCGAGAAGAAGGTTCTCGGCTTCGAGACCCTCACCTACGCCCCGATCGACCGCACCCTGATCGAGCTGTCGCTGCTATCGCCCGAAGAGCGGCAGTGGATGGACGACTATCACGCCAAGGTGCTGAAGATCGTCGGCCCGCAGCTCGAAGGCGACGCCAAGGCCTGGCTCGAGGAGCAGTGCGCTGCGCTATAACTCCTCCCCGGAACGGGGAGGGGGACCGCACGAAGTGCGGTGGAGGGGTGCGAGCGCAGCGAGCAATATCGGGTGAAAACGAGCATGGAGGCGTGGGCCCCCTCCACCAGCCTACGGCTGGTCCCCCTCCCCGTTCCGGGGAGGAGCCAGGGGTGGCTCCACCGTCTCGGCTTCCTCCCCACGCGCCTGCGCCTTTCGCCTGCGCAGATTCTCCCGCAGCGCTTCGGCCAGCCGCTTTTCCCGTTCCTCGTCCCGCTTCGACATCGACAAAAGCTAGGCCCGTTCCGGGGCTTGCCGCAAGCCGCCTTGACTTGCCTCGCCCGGCTGGCCATAGCCCCGCCCGTCCTCCGACAGGTGACGATGCTGCCGTAGCTCAGTGGTAGAGCGCATCCTTGGTAAGGCTGAGGTCGTGAGTTCAATCCTCACCGGCAGCACCACCGTCCCCCGCGGAAGACTTGGTCCTGCGCCGCGCAGTTAGCGGCGGCAGTTGCGCACGAGCATGTCGAGCACCGCCGGGTGGAGCGGGCGCATGAAGGCGCAGCCGAGCAGGTGGCCGCGCATCCACACGACCTGGGCGTGAAGGCTTTCGAGGCCGGGCAGCTTCATCCAGACGTCGGTTCCGGGCAGCATCTCCAGATGCGTTGTGGCTCGGAAGCCGGTGGTCGACAGGTCGAGGACGTGGATGGTCACCGCGCTGGCGCCGCGCTGGCGCAGGCCCGCGCCGACGTTGAGCTCGGTGCGCTGGGCGCGGCGCAGGTCCTCGCCAGGGTTGCTGGTCGCCAGTTGCGCGGCAAAGCCGTTCATATCGTGGAGCATGGGCCCTCCACGTCTTCAAATCCGTACGGGCCCCCGGCGCGCGTCACCTTATTCCCCCGGCACCGCGATGCCGACGGCCGCGGCCCAGCTCTTGGCGAGCTTGCGCTCCTGCTCGCTCAGATCCTCGCCGAACAGGCGCGGGCGGCGGAAGCGGGGCTGGGCGACTTCGGTCGAGGTGCGGCGGAGTTGGACCAGGACCTCGTTCTCATCGATCATATAGTCGAATTCCAGGCCGACGCGCTTGGCGCCGGTCCAGGCGACGCGGGCGGGGACGGTAGTGCTTCCGCGGTGGAACAGGACGGACTCGCCGACCGGCGGCACGACCTCGCATTCGACCAGCGCGCCTTTGCGCGAAAGGTCGCGGAGGCGCACGTCGAGATCCCCGGCGGCGGTCTTCAGCTTCGCGGCCAGCAGCACGCGCGCGCGCTTGGCCTTCCGCTTGCCAGTCGTCGCCGCATCGATGAAATTCTCAACGCCCATTCTCAAATCCCTGCTGCCTGCTTCCCCCGACCCTAGGCGACAGGGCCCTAAAGTGAGGTAAACGAGGAGCGAATTTTTGGGCCTCGGACGTGCCCGGCGTTGACCCAGAATCGAGGGGCTCAAGGGTCCGTACCCACTACCGACAATGGCCATGACGTGGCGGAGAGGTGGTCAGGGCTAGGCGCGAGGAGGAAGCGATGCTGGTGCATCGTGACCGACGAGCAACGACGCCTTGGCCG
>Ga0209153_1000456_pt1 | contig 19230 bp, 17 predicted proteins | sample GraSoiAngelo_120_FD_185877 | JGI IMG/M metagenome (GOLD analysis project Ga0209153, IMG submission 185877) | Grasslands soil microbial communities from the Angelo Coastal Reserve, California, USA - 14_0919_09_20cm (SPAdes) (version 2) | ecosystem: Environmental > Terrestrial > Soil > Grasslands ...
ACCGATGATCGGCGTCAAGGGCGTGCGCAACTCGTGCGAGAGCGTGGCGAGAAATTCGTCCTTGGTGCGGTTCGCTTCCTGCGCGTGTTGGTAGAGGCGCGCATTGTCAATGGCGAGCGCGGCGCGACGGGCGAATTCTTCAGCGAGCGCGAGATCGCTGGTGCGATATTCGCGCCCCGATTCGGTGCTCAAGAACGTGAGCGTGCCGAGCGTGCGCCCGCGCGCCTTGAGCGGCACGATCATCGAAGACTTGATGCCGAACGACATGAGCATCTTGATCTGCTCTTCATCGGTCAGGACGGTGCGCAACAATGCTACGGTCAACTCAGGATAGATTTCCGGTTGACCTGTGCGTAGAACTTTGGTGATCGTGTAGTCGGCTTCAGGGTCGAGCGGCCAACGGCGTTGCATCTCGCGCCAAGGTTCTTCCTGCGCCGGGTCGCGATGGACGACGGCCATGCGCAGGAGCGCGCCCGTGTCTTCGTCCAACATGTCCACGAGACAACCATCGGCCATGTAAGGCACCGACAGCCGGGCGATGCGCTCAAGCGTCTGGTGGTAGTCGAGCGACGCGGCCAGCGCGGTGGTCGCCTCGTCGAGGAAACGTTGCGCGGCCTCGCGGCGCTTGCGGCTGGTGATGTCGCGGACGATGAAGATCACTTCGTCCTCGCCGCTCGCCGCGACGCGCGCCTCATAACTATAGACGCTGCCCGCCCGCTCCAACTCGTACTCATAGACTTGTAGCTCGCTGCTCGCGCTGGCGCGCTCGATGCTTTTGAGCGTCTGCGCGGCGATCTGCGGCGGCATGACCTCTTGCACGTGCCGGCCGATGAACTCGCCGGGCGGCAATAACAGATCGTCTAGGTGGGTCGCGTGCACGTCGAGGAAATGGCCGTCGCAACTGAAGCGGAACATCAGATCGGGGATGGCATCGAGGAGCGCCTGATTGCGCGCTTCGCTGCGCCGCAAGGCCGCTTCGGCGCGCTTGCGCTCGGTGATGTCGCGTGCGATGTTGGACGCGCCGATGATGTGCCCTTGCGCGTCTTTCACCGGCGAAACCGTCAGCGACCCGTCAACGAGCGTGCCATCTTTGCGCAGGCGCACGGTCTCGTAATGATCCACGCGCTCGCCGCGCATGATCCGTTCGATAATGCGCGCCTCCTCGTCGGGCCGATCCGGCGGGGTCAGGATCGTCACAGGTTGACCGACGGCTTCGGCCGTCGTGTAGCCGTAGAGCCGTTCGGCCGCCGGATTCCAACTGAGGATCGTGCCGGCCAGAGTTTTACTGATGATCGCGTCGTCCGAGCTTTCGACGATGGCCGCCAACAGCGAGAGTTTCTCTTCGTTGCGCTTGCGCTCGGTGATGTCTGCGACGAGCGCCATCACGCCGGTCGTCTGCCCTGCGGCATCGCGCATGGGCGCGGTTGAAATGGACACGTCAATGAGCGTGCCGTCTTTGCGCCGGCGCCGGGTTTCGTAGTTGTTGAAATTGTGGCCCGCGAGCGCCGCCGCGTGATTGCGGCGCAACTCATCTTGCTGCGCGGGCGGGACGGTCGGCAGCATTCGGTTCAATACTTCTGCTTCGCTCCAACCATAAATGCGCTCGGCCGCTGCGTTCCACAGCTTAACGATCCCTTCCCGGTCGAGCACGATGATGGCGAGCGGCGAGGCTTGAATGATCGCCTGCAAGGTCTGATTAGTTTCATACAAAGCCTCTGCGGCCGTGGCGGACAACTCTTCGTGCGGCAACATGCTTTTTTGCCCTCTGACGAATTTAACGGAGGCGCGGCGCACGCAAGCCGCGCTACTGCGAGACCGTTGGCGACACTATTTAGACCGCAACTTCGCGGCGTACTGACAATTCAGGATTTGGTGGAGCAGCCAACATAAAAAAAGCTACGCTTTCGGTTCAAGCAAGTCAAGAAACAGTAGGCAGAAGGCAGTAGATAGAAAGTGAGTGCACGTGTGCGGCGGATAGTCGTGAACCAGATCGTTTCTGAGGGCCGATTGAAAAATGGCGTAGCGCATGGTTCAATCGGCCCGGCAAGACTCTTAACTTTACATTGAGGGACAGCTTTGTATCCGGCCGGCAATCTCTTCATCCCTGCACCGCACGGGCAACTCGAAGCGATCTTGAAAGAGCCGCGCGAGTCGAACGAGCCGCGCGCCGCCGCGCTCGTCCTGCACCCGCACCCGCTGCACGGCGGCACAATGCACAACAAGGTCGTCTTTCGCGCCGCACGCGCGTTGCACGACGCGGGCCTCATCACGCTCCGCCTCAACTTTCGCGGCACGGGCCAAAGCACAGGCACGCACGACTACGCGCGCGGCGAACAAGAGGACGCCCGCGCCGGCCTCGACTATCTCACACAAACTTACCCAGAGCTTCCACTCTTGCTCGCAGGCTTCTCCTTCGGCGCGCGCGTCGGCTTGGAAGTCGGCGCGAATGACCGCCGTGTCGCCGCGCTCATCGGCATCGGCACGCCCGTCAACATGTACGACTTCACTTTCTTGCACGCTTGCCGCAAGCCGCTTCTGCTCGTGCATGGCGAGCATGACGAGTTCGGCGACGCGGACCGCTTGCGCGCGCTCGCCGCGCAACTGCCCACAGAGGCGCGCGTGCAAGTCGTCATCATCCCGGAAGCGGGCCACTTCTTCGACAAACAACTTGAAGAGTTAAGCCGTGCGATTAGAGAGTGGACAAGCGCGACGTTGGATCAGCTTCATGCTTGAGCTTGCTCGGCTGCTGCATAGAGTCGCTCAATCACGTCGCGGTATTTCTCGTCAATCACGCGCCGTTTGATCTTGAGCGTCGGCGTGAGTTCGCCGCCTTCGATGGTGAGTTCGCGCTCTAACAGCGCGATGCGTTTGACACGCTCGTACTGCGACAGGTCTGCACATTGCGCGTCCACCTGTCGCTGTATGAGATCGAGTATGCGCGGCTCGCGGCAGAGTTCGGCGTCGGCGTGCGCGTTGATGCCTTTGTACTGCGCATAGGCGCGCAGTTGCTCGAAGTTCGGCACGATGAGCGCGGCCGGAAACTTGCGCCCGTTGCCGATGAGCACGACTTGATTGACGAAGCGCGATTGTTTGATCCGCCCTTCAATCAGTTGCGGCGCGATGTACTTGCCGCCTGAAGTCTTGAGTAACTCCTTCTTGCGATCCGTGATGCGCAGAGTGCCGTCTGCGTCGAGCACGCCGATGTCGCCGGTCTTGAACCAGCCGTCCTCTGTGAAGACGGTGCGCGTCTCTGCGGGCTTGTTGTAATAGCCGCGCATCACATTGGGGCCGCGCACTTCGATCTCGCCATCGGCAGCGATGCGCACCTCGACGCCGCGAATCGGTCGCCCGACCGTGCCGACGCGATCATCTTCCGGATCGCCCGCCGTGATAACGGGCGAAGTCTCCGTCAAGCCGTACCCTTGCACAATCGGCAGCCCCGCGCCCATGAAGATGTAGCCGATCTCTTCGGGCAGCGCCGCGCCGCCGGAGACGAACAGACGTATGCGCCCGCCCAAACTCTCACGCCAACGACGGAAGACGAAACGATCTGCGAGTTCGTGTTTGAGACTGAGCATCGGCGGGATAGGTTCGTGCGCGCCCTTGCGGCGCGCCCACTGTTTGCCCACCTCAACCGCCCAAGCAAGTATCGCAGCTTTAATCTTTCCTCCGGCCGCCGCGCGCTCCTTGATGCGCGCGTAGATTTTCTCGAACAGACGCGGCACACAGAGCATCACGGTCGGCTGCACCTCGCGCAAGTTTTGGCCCACGCTGTCAATTGACTCGGCGAAATAGACGGTCATGCCGTGATACAGGTACATGTACATGGCTGTGCGCTCGAAGACGTGCGAGAGCGGCAGGACTGAGAGCACAGAGTCCACATGCTCGAACGATAGATGACCGGCGCAGTCAATCAGATTCGAGACCAGATTCGCCTGCGCGAGCATCACGCCCTTTGGCTCACCCGTCGTGCCTGACGTGTAGATGATCGTGGCCAGATCGTCGGGCTGAATCTCACGCGCGATCTCTTCGAGCAGTGTCGGCTGTTGTGCTGCTAACTCGCGCCCGCGCGCTTCGAGTTCGGCGAGCGTGAGCGCGCCCACTTCCTTAGCGCCCGCCTCGTCGAAAAAGACGATGTGCTCAAGCGCCGCGTAATCTTTAATCGCTTCGGCGACGCGCGCAAACGCCTTGCGGTCGCGGACGAAGAGCAGGCGCGTGCCTGAATCTTCAAGGATGTAACGCACCTGCGGCGGCGCTTGCGTCGAATAGATGGGCACGTCAACTAGCCCTGCGAACTGACAGCCCGCGTCCGTCAAGACCCATTCAGGACAACTCTCAGAAAGAAGCGCCGCGCGGTCGCCGCGCTTGAGACCCAACGCATGGAGACCGTAAGCAATGTGGCGCGCGCGCGCGATCAACTCGGCGGAAGAGATCGCGTGCCATGCGCCATCGCGTTTGTAGTTGAGCGCGTCCGGCTTGTTGTGCACGCGCGCGGCCTGCAAGAAGACTTCAGCGATTGTGGTCGGCTCGTCGGCTGTCAAAGGCACGCGCGGCGGCGGTAGCAGCGGGACATATTCCGGCGCGCTCGTGTCGGGCTTGCTTTGCGCTGTGCTGATCTGCGATTCCGTGTTGCTCATCGTGCGCTCACTCCGTTGAGGAAGATGTCGAGCACTTGATCGGCCATCGGCGCAAGCTTGTAACGACGCGGCGAGAGAATCCAGTTGGTCGCCATCTCGTCGAGCGCGCCGAAGAGAATCTTCGCCACGACCTTCGCGTTCAACTCCGCGCGGAACAGACCAGCGCGCTGGCCCTCTTCCAAGATTTCACGAATCAGACGTAAGTATTCAGCCAAGCCAGCCGCCGAAAACTCCTCCATGAATTTAGTCGAGCCGCGCAGTTCGACCTGAAAGACGACGGCCAGATCGCGATCTGCGCCGAGCCGTTCAAGGTGCAGACGCGCGACGCGCCGCAACTTCTCACGCGGGTCTGTCAGGTCGGCGATCTGCGCGCGCGCGTCTGCCAGCGCGTCGGCTACACCGCGGTCGAAGATCGAATGGAGAATCTCTTCTTTGCTCTTGAAGTAGAGATAGACCGTGCCGTCGGCCACGCCCGCGACGCGCGCCACATCCGCGACCTTCGCATTGAAGTAGCCGTTGCGAGCGAAGACTTGAATGGCGGCGCGCAGAATGGCCTCGCGCTTGTCGGCCACAGCCGCACGCGGCGGGGATGAAAGGGAACGGGCAGAACGCATCGGAGTTTCGGCTGCTAAAGAGTCCGTTTCGCTTAAAATTTTTAACGAGATGATTGGCTGAGTGACTATTCATTCAGCCGTGAGGCTAAGCGTAGCAGAGAAAACATGAAAGACGAAGCGGCGCGCTTATGCGAGATGCGGATTCAGTGGTTGACGTGTGTCGCCTCTTGTTCTTCATCTTCAGGAAAGCCGTCTTCGGCCGGCACATGGTCACGGTGCAGCACTACGTCGAGCGCGCCGCCGCGCACGTTCAGTTCGTGTTGCGGGTTCGGGATTTCGATGTGTGCCTCTTTGAAGAGTTGCCAGATGCGATAATTGATGTCACTCCTGATCTGCACATAACGGCGCGGGCGATCCGTCCAGACGAGCAGCCGAAAATTGAGTGTGTAATCGCCAAAGCCGACAAACTGCACATTAGGTTTCGGGTCTGCGATCACGTACTGGACGCCTTCAGCAGCACGCAAGAGTGTCTGTGTGACCACATTCACGTCGGCGTCGGAGGCGACGCCGATAGGGATGGAGACGCGCGAGCGCCGACCGGCGTAAGACCAGTTGACGAGATTCTGATTGACGAGCTTCGAGTTGGGCACGATGACCGAGATGCGGTCGTTAGTCTGGACGACGGTCGTGCGCAGATTGATGCTCGTCACACGTCCCTCGGTCATCTTGCCATCCGCCCCCGTCACCGTCACAAAGTCGCCGATGCGCACGGGCCGCTCAAACAGCAAGATGAAACCTGAGGCGATGTCGTTGGCGATGTACTGCAAGCCGAAGCCGATGCCGACCGACAAAGCTGTGAAGACGACAGCGAGCGAAGTGAAGTCCACGTTGAGGCCGATCTTCAGTGCGGCCAACACGCCCGCCGTGACGATGATGTAATGCGTCAGCCGCAGGATCGTGTACTGTATGCCGGGGTCTAACTGCGTGCGCGCGGCCAAGCGCGGCGCGAAGAACGAACGCAGGAAGCGCGAGAGCGCAAGCGCCGCCAACAGCACCACGACGGCGATAAATAGAGTGACCAGCGAAATAGTGAAATTGCCGATCTCAAACCTGCGCGTGACGATGTGCAGAAACGACCAGATGCGCTGCCAGCCATCAGGCCCGCCCTGCCACAGCCATAACGCCATCAATGCCCAATGCACCTGAGTTAACAAACTCATAGTCTCCTTGCCTGCGCGTGCCAACGCGAAAGCCGCCCACGTCAGTCGTAACGGGGGCGGCTGTCATTCCGATCTCAACTCTCTGGCGGAGGGTGAGGGACTCGAACCCCCAAGCGCTTTCGCGCGGCAGTTTTCAAGACTGCTGCATTACCAATTATGCTAACCCTCCGACCTTAACTGCTGCGACACTATAACCCACGCCTTTCATCCCGCTCAACCTAACGCTGGAATTAACCGGGCGGCGCAAAATCATTCAGGATTGAAGGATAGAAGAAGGATGAAAAGCACGCAACCGCCGCTCCGGTTGAATGAGTTGTTAGATCACGCGTCGGAGTTCTTCAACTTAAATGGTTCCCACGCTATAAGCTCAGTTTCGATATCATAGTCATTTAACGAAGTCAAATCATGCATAAGCTCATATATGATCCCTCTCGAAGATATTAATGTAAATGAAACGAAACATCGTCCAGTATTCTTTTTAGCTTTGGCAATCGCGTCTTCCATGAAGCGTAAATGAACTAATTTTACGTTGCCTGGTTCGATTACCGCTGGAGAATCTGAGCACTCCGAATCCGAAACAGAATGTGCGCCTAATTTCATTTCAGATGCTGAGTGGCCTATTAAGACCTTAACCTCTTTGAGGATGAGTTGCACGTTACCAGTATTGCTTAATGCGTACTCTATCTCATAAATGTATTTAGGTGAGATTCGATGTTTGCGTCCTACCAAGACTCCAACGAGACCAGCGCGTTTGTGGAAGTATGTAAAGTAGAGAGTCAACAACGAGACAAGTAAAGCGCCCGCCGAGAGGACAATAGTAATGATTTCATTCTGAGTCATAAGCAAAGTGATCTAACGCCCGAATTGAGCGGCGCGGCGCGATACCGCGCAAGATTGGAGGAAACAATGCAGGATGAAAAAGATGCTATCGCCGCGTCCGATCCAATGAGTTGTTGGGCGGCGTGCGGGAAAAGGTTTGCCACCGAATTTTATTGAGAGGCACGTAATAGAGCGCGCTCTACCTCTCGCGGAAACTCAAAGAAAATAAAATAATCTGCTGGGTAGAGGTAATCTTCGCCTTCATTATCTATTACTCTAACGTAATTAGATTTCGCCGCACTCTCATCCGGCAAGATTTGGTAAATCATGCGCGGGCTCAATAAATCTGCATCATCACTTTGGATGCAAATCGCAAACTGTGGGGTTGAATCTTTACGCTTCGCCATAAGTTTTAATCCAAATAACGTTTGATTCTCATAAATTTCTTGCCAATACCATGCGCCTCAAACCAATGCACTTCAGCAAGCCTGATTGTGCCATCTCGCAAACGAACCTGAGCCACGCCTTTTAACTTTCTCCAGCGACCTTTCCCGAACCTTCGCCGCAAAACTGGAAGAATACGAATGTGAGTTCCAACAGCGATTGTTTCAACATCCGTAATCTTTCCGATAATCTCAAAACTCATCGGCACATATTATGTCAGTCATATCCATAAGATTCAACAGCCGCCCAACGCCCGAATTCAGCCGCCCGCCGACGAATTGAAACACCTTTCGACGCACCATTCAAGGTTGATGAAAGACAAGCTAAGGCGGGTCGGCTGGAATGAGTTGTTGGGCGGCGCGTTTGTTTCAAACCCTGCTTAACGTAACTGGCTTCTTGCCATTTGGCGGAGCCGCAATCGGCTTACTTGTCTGCTGTATGCATAAGCCCAACTCTGGGGCCAAAATAATCGAACCATTCTCCGGCATTGGCAATTAGTTCACCTTTTTTAATAAGCACCTCACCTTGTTTAATTACCTTGCCCTGTTTATCTGTGTAATCGCGCTTGGCGACATGGTCGTGGCTCGCCACATAACCGTGCGTGGCGATGTAAGGAAAAATCTCGTTGACAACCGTGCTGACAGGGACTTCCAGAGGATTGTGACGGTTGAATTCATCCGCCGCGTCGTTCTTGGCGCGGGCAATCGGCGACAGGATAGGCCCTTCGATACGGGGCTTGAGTTGATAGGAAACGCCGGCTTCATGGGCCATGCCGGCATCTACTTTATAGGCCCAGAAAGTATCTCTAGTACCATCTCGATTGGGAAAATCGAAAAGTCGTGCAAAGCATAACGGAAATTTCTCGCTCAAAGACAAGAAATCTCCGGCGGTAAAAGTCGGTTTTCCCTTCCTCAGCGGATCCCGGTAGTCGCAATTGATCAGCCAGTCGGTCAGCTGCTGAGCCGAAAAAGGCAGGCTGCAATCATTGTTGCGCGCCGAGCAATGAGCGACCTCGTCAAGACACTTTTGCAATTCATCCCAAGACATGGTCGCATTATTTTGAGGCGGGTTCCTTTTTACAGCCTGAGTCGAGGTCAGGCTGCCACCAAAAATAAGAATACATAAGCAGAAGAATATCGCACCGCGAAAGCCTTGGTTTTTGAGCCGTTTCATTAAAGAAGTCATCTTTTCCTCCGATAAACGGGGACACCTTACTACAGCCGCGCATATCCTATTGCTGGAACCGTAAATTGGCAATTACTTTTTAGCTAAAGGAAGCAGCCCAACGCGTATTGTACTGTACGCTGCAAGATAATACGCCCATTAAGCGTATTATTCGACACCTTGCAAGATAATAACGTTATAGGCTGCTTGATAACTTGTTTGACGTGGGCACGGTTGTGCGAGATAAGCTGACGGCGCTGGGTTGGCGGGCGGCGGACGTGTGGGGGCGCGTGGCGCAAGTGGCGGGCGAGGTGGATCAGGCGGTGGGACGCATGGATCAAGTTAGGGTAATAATATACTTGACTCAGCATGGCACACCGTGCTATAACTAGCACATGATGAAGCGAACACCAACGGGCAAGAAGAGTCCGCGCAAAACGACATTCCCCCAGACACTACAGGAAGCGATCAAGCATTTCGCTGACCTCGATGTGTGTGTCGCGTTCATGTCCATGCTGCGCTGGCCTGATGGTGTGACCTGCCCCAAGTGCGAAAGCAAGTCCGTATCTTACATGGCCACGCGGCGCATGTGGAATTGTAAGAACTGCCGTAAACAATTCAGCGTCAAGCAAGGGACGGTGATGGAAGATAGCCCCATCGGTTTGGACAAGTGGCTTGTGGCAGCTTGGATGCTGGCGAATGATAAGAACGGCATCAGTTCTTATGAAGTTCATCGCGCACTCGACATCACGCAAAAGAGCGCATGGTTTCTTATGCACAGACTCAGATACGCAATGCGGAACGGCACGTTTGAAAAGCTCTCCGGCACGATTGAAGCTGACGAAACATTCGTCGGCGGACTCTCTAAGAACATGCACAAGAAAGAACGCGCGCGCAAGATTACCGGCACGGGCGGCAAGGATAAGGTCATCGTGCTAGGCGTGATTGAACGCGGCGGCGTGGCGCGGACAGAGGTTATAGCAGATCGGGCGGGAGAGACTATTCAAGGTGAAGTCAGACGCTACGTTGAACCCGGCTCTGAGTTAATGACCGATGCGCTTCCAGCATATCGCGGCTTAGACGGTGAATACATTCATCAGTACGTTGACCACTCCGCAGATGAGTACGTGCGCGGCGACGTTCATACTAACAGCATGGAAAACTTCTGGACGTTATTTAAGAGAGCGATCAAAGGGACGTATGTTTCGGTTGAACCGGCGCACCTATCCCGCTACCTAGACGAACAGTCGTTTCGCTACAACGAGCGGCACGGTAACGATGCGGAGCGTTTTATTCAGACGGTTCAAGGCGTTCAGGGCAGGCGGTTAACCTACAAGAGATTGACGGGCGGACTTGAAAGGTTGACGGAAGAGGTTGAAAAGGATTGAGAGGGGACGACTCACTCAAGTCCGTCCCCCCTTAGAGGCACGCCAGACTTTTTGAAATTCTTCATTGACACTCACACCCATCATGTGCTATCTCTGAAACGTCAAAAACGGCCACTCGGTTCAGCAACATGCACGTAGCAAACCAGAGTAGCCGCTTTGATTGGAAAGGAGGGTACTTTATGTTGGCCTGGGGGCTGGGCTAGCCCAGCCCCTATAGGCTGTACCCTCTAGGTGTCTTTATAGCACAGAAGCGGAAAGGAGGCAAGAGGTATGAGCAACACGAACGGACATGTAAATTACGCGGCCGTACTCAAGGATTTGGAAGAAAAGCGCGACCAGATAGACTCTGCTATTGCCGCAATAAAATTCATGATAGGCGGGGCCGCACCGTCGGCCGGTAGCGTTCAGGACATCCCGCCGCACGCCTTCTTCACGCTCGGCATTGTTGACGCAACTAAGAAGTACCTAGAGATGGCGATGCGAAAGCAGACCATCCCTGAGATCGTTGAAGCGTTGCAACAGGGTGGAATGCCGACCCTAAAGCCCAATACGGTTTACGCCGCCTTGCGCCGCCGTGAAAGCATCGTCGGAGACATCGTGAGAATCGGCGAAGATGATTGGGGGCTGAAAGAATGGATTAAAAACGCTCCCGTTCCGAAGAGGGCGCAGAAAACAAAGAAGGCGAAGAAACGAGCTAAGGCGAAAGGCAAACCGCGCCCGCGCGCTGAAAAGGTCTCCGTTGACGCTTCAAGCTATGCCAGCGTAACGACCGAACAAGAAGCGCCCGCTTGGGTCGATCCTAAGTCACTTTCGGGTGGTGCAGGGATGACAATCGCGGACGCTGCCGAAGAGATTCTAAAGAAGGCTGGGAAGCCCTTACACCTAAAGGAACTCGCGGCGAAACTCGGTGAGTACGGCAAGAGGAATACCACGCAAGGGCTGAGTGGTAATCTAAATCAGGATCGGCTAAAGCGGCTCGTAAATCTAGGCGGGAATATGTGGGCACTCGCGGAGTGGCCCGAAGAAAAGCGTAAGGTCAAGGCAAGTTAGTCTGCTTTGCGCCGTGACCGTTTGCCGCGCTTCTTCGGAGGCGCGGCTTTCTTCTTCTCAACTGGCGGCTTCGGCACAGTCACTAGCTTTCTAACTAACGCCTCAAAATTCTGATACTCTTCGGATTGCTGCGCGCGTTGTGCTGCCATGATGCCCCTCCAACTAAGCATTGTATCATGCTGGCAAGCATAATATAGTAGGCGCGCAGTCCACACAAGACGGGCATCCTACCTCTAGGAGTTACACCATGCCGCTACCGAGGGACGAGGGACACGATCCTGATGTGTTGGGACACATCCTGCTTATAATTTTTAGGCTATTTCTATTTTTTATCCTCCTCCATGCACTTTACTTGTTATTAAGCCCACTTATATTGTGGCTCTATCGGCTAATGCATGGTTAGTGCCCCTGCTGAGTCAAGTATATTATTACCCAAGTTAGAGCGAGCATGGAGCACGCGCGGAGCGGCATGGAGCACGTCAGGATTGATCTGGCGCAAGCGGCGAGCGACGTGGATCACGTCAGGGAAGGCTTGGATCACGTGCGGGAAGGCGTGGATCATATACGGGGAGAGATGGATCAGGTGCGGGGGCGCGTGGATCATGTTGGGGAAGGCGTGGATCACGTCGGGATTGATGTGGATCATGTTGGGATTGATGTGGATCATGCGGGGATTCGTGTGGATCATTGGGGAAGTGCCTTGCATACAATGGTTTAGCGGAAAAAAGTGGCGGTGGGGCGAAGCTGCCATCTGGTTTCATGAGAATTGTATGGATAAAAGACAGTTTACGTCACGTCGTTAACCGACGGTAGATTGCGGGCATACGCTCCGGCAAGCTGAGCACGTCGTCAATGATCGTGTAGCCGACTTCGCCGTAGAGGTCGCGGAGTTCGGCCTCACTGTCGCGGTCAATTGTGATGCAGAAGGGCGTGATGCCGTCGAGGCGTGCTTGGCGGAGAGCTTCGCGCGTGTCTTCGCGGGCGTAGCGGGCGTCGCCGTAGTCGTGGTCGTAGGGGCGACCGTCGGAGAGGACGATGAGGAGGCGCGTACGTGCGTCTTGTTGGATAAGGCGCGCGGCGGCGTGGCGGATGGCTGCGCCGAGTCGTGTGTTGTGTTGATAGTTGATGCCGCCGATGCGGCGCTCGGTCTCTTCGGAATAATGCTCAGCGAAATCTTTGACGACGTAAAACTTCACGTTGCGCCGCCCTTCGGACGTGAAACCGTAAATGGCGTAAGCGTCGCCGACCGCTTCGAGTGCCTCGCTCATCAAGACGAGTCCTTCCTTCTCGATCTCGATGATGCGACGACCGGGATGCGTGTACGGCTGCAAAGGATGACGCCCGATGGTGCGCGCAGTTGACGAAGATTGATCGAGCAGGAACGAGACGGCCACGTCGCGCTCGCGGCGCAGGCGTTTGGTGTAGAGCCGTTCGGATTGTTGGCCGTCGGCGCGGCGGTCGGCGATGTAATCAATCACGGCGTCGAGATTGTAGTCGTCGCCGTCAAGTTCGTTCTTGATGCGCAAGAGACTTTCGGGCTTGAGCAGTTGAAATTGATTTCTGATCGAAGAGATGACGCCGCGATAACGCGCGCGCGTCAGTTCGACGAACGAGCGGTCGCCGCGCCGGACGCGCTTCTCAACCACACGACACCAGTTGACGCGCGTGTCCATCAACTCGCGATCCCATTCGTCGTAAGCAAAGGCGACCTCGCCCGGTTCTAAATCCTGTTCGGGCATCTCGGCGTGCGTCCAACGCTCTGCGCCGGTGAATTGTTCAGAGTCTGCATCGCTCGATTCCGTGTTTGCCCACGCGCTGAAAAGTTCGCGCGCGTCGCGCGTTTGCTCCAGACGCTGCTGCTCATCATCGCCTTGCGCTTCGCCCACAGCCTCCTGTTCACGCTCGACGCTTTCGCCCGCGCCCGACTCCGACTCGGCCGAAGCCTGCTCCTGTCGCTCCGTCTCTTCAGGCACGACCGATTGAAAGAGCGTATAGACGCGGCTCGTCGCCATCAACGTATCGGCGACGGTCGCGGTCGGCGCGGAGAGATATTCGATGACAATCGTCTCAAGCTCTGAGACGATCTGGCCGTAGAAGGCGCGCGCGTCGTCGCGTGCACCGCCGCAGAGCGTGATCTGAAACAACAACTCGAAAGGCACAAGCTCGATGGGCAGAGAGGCGATGCGCGGGCGATGCTCGCGAAGGTGCGCGCGGACGAGATCGAGATCGCGCGCGAGTCCGCGATAAGCGTGACGCAGCCGCCGATCAATCCGGCCATTCTCCAACGTACCGAAGATGCGCGTCGCAAGCGGCACGATGGGAAAGAGCGCGAGCACTGAACGATAATCTGCATCGGGCGGCATGCGACGTTGGCGTGCGTGCGCGCGTCGTGCTTCTTCTTCGGGCGCGAGTGCGGGCGTGCTCTGCGCGGGGTCGTTGATGTAGCCATCAAGTGCGAAGGCATCACGCGCGTTCAAGTTTTCGGGCGCGAAAACGTCGGCGAGCGCAGCGTAAGCGGCGCGCAGATCGTGCGCGCTCTCCGGCGCGTCTGCGTCGTCCGCACGCGCATACGTGCCGAACTCAATCTGGCCGGCGGCGTGCGCGGCGAGCACTTTGTAGAGGCGAAAGTTTCGCTCATCGTCGGCAAACTCGGCCACACTCGCGGGCAAGTGAATTGTGCGCCCGTCGCCGATGCGCGATTCAACGGGCAGACCGGCGAGCGACGCGACATCAACCGCGCGCCCCGTCAAGCCTTCGACGTAGAGGCGCAAGGTCTGTGCGACCAACTCAAGCGCGAGTCCTGCGCCGCCGCGCCTGAGCGCATCGTTACTCTGCCGCGTTTCGAGCGCGTAGTAACTGCGCCGCGCGCGTGCGTCCGTGCGCCTCGTCGTCAATCCTTCATGCGCCCAAGTCTCGAACTGCTCGACGGTCGTCGTGCGCAGAGCCTGCGGCGCGGAACGCAGACAGGCAATCGCAGCTTCAGCATCAACGCGCGCAACCGCGTGCGTCGCAGCAAGGACGCGCTTCATTAACGCGATGACTTGCGCGTGCGTTGCGTGCGGCGCAGTGAGCGTGCCAAAGACTTGTGGACTCACGCGCGTCAAAGCGACCAGACCGGCGTTGCCTTGTTCCGCGACCGTGTGGAGGAGTTCGATCCAATCGGTGAATAATTCCGGCACGAGGCGCAAGACCGCGCCGCCTGCGACGAGCACGTGCAAGGCGGCCGCGCCGCCGCGATTGAGAAACGCTTCGGTTTGCGCAAACAACGCGAGCACTTGATCGGCGCTTAAGTTTTCCGTTGCCGTCGGCAGCGTCGCCCAGAGATCGCTGGCTACACCGCCCGCGCGCACGGCGAAGGCTGCGGCGAGAGCAAGGGCCGCATGTGCGATTTTAGTTTGCACTGGCTCAAATTTGGCGAGGTGGGCAAAGACGTGCGGCGTCTGGTTGAGAAAGTCTGCGCTGTGCGTGGCGGAGCGGCGCGCGATCTCAAGTGTGACGTTGAAGACGGAAGTTAAAAGTTCTGCATCGCTCGTCGTCTGCGCGATGGCGGGCGCGCGCGCGAAAGTTTCGATGGCGACCGCAGTGGAGAGCGCCAACTGGCGCGTGCAGATTTGAAAGAGCAACGCGCGCGCCGCTTCCGGCACAACACGCAACTCGGCGACGCCCGCGTTGAAGAAACTTACGCCCGTCTCTGCGTCGGCCGATGCGAGCCGCCGACCAAGTTCGCCCCACGCGCGCAAGTCGTCTGCCGACAAGACACGCGCCGCCGCCGGTACAGCGCGCAAAAACGCGCGACTCACGCGCAAGCCGACGCCCGCTAAGCCTGCGCTCACTTCCAAAGCAACCCGTGCGCGATCAGCGGGAAGCTGCGACAACTCGCGCGCAAGTGCAGTCAGCGTCCGCCGCTCGCCCTGGCCCGCCGTTGCGCGCAGACGTTCGCGCAAAGCTTCATCGAGCGGCCGCGCCGCGTCGTCAGCATCAGACGCTTGCTCAACGTCAGTCGCTTTTGCTTCCGCATCTGCGTTGTTCGTTGGCGCGTTGTCATGCTCGTCGCGTTCACGCTCGTTCATCGGTCTTACTTCGTTTCCGGCTGCGCGGGCAGATGCGTATTGAACTTCTCCGAAGCCCCGCGCGGGATGCTGAGCGATTGCCACTCGCTCGATCTGAGATGCTTCGCCAGAAAGACGATCTGCCCGATGTGCTGCGCGTAGTGCGTGGTCTGCCGGTTGATCGCTTGCAGCACAGTGTGTGGGATACCGCGAATCATAACCGTGCGCAGCAAATCTTCCGGCTTGAGTGGCTCGACCGCAGCGAAGACCAATTGCCAACCCTCAGCCCACCAACACTCGACAGTCGCGCGCGTTGCAGGCTCGTGCAGTTCAAACTCTGTATCGCGTCGGCGATCAGGCTTCTCGCCGTCGGTCGTCAGAAAATCAGTCCAACGCGAGCGCATGTTACCCCACAGGTGTTTGACGATGAGCGCGATGCTGTTCGCCTCAGGGTCGAGCGCGACGAACAACTCCTCGTCGCTCACTTGCGTGATGGCCTTCTCGCCAAGTTCTTTATAGGTGCGAAAGAGCTTCAGCGCGTCGTCCAAAAAATGTCTGGCCAGTTCATCGCTCATGTTTTGTTAGTCCTTCGACGCTTCAAGCCTCAAGTCGCGCGTCCATCGTGATCTCGGCCTTCAGCAGACGCGAAATGGGACAACCGGCCTTCGCGTTATTCGCCGCCGTCTCAAACGCCGACTGCTCCGCGCCCGGAATTCGCGCCGTCACGTCCAAGTGAACTTTAGTGATGGTGAAGCCTGCGTCGGTCTTTTCAAGCGTGACCGTCGCCGTCGTGTTGATGCTCTCGGCCGTTAGCCCAGCGCTGCCGAGTTGACCTGAGAGCGCCATCGAGAAACAGCCCGCGTGCGCCGCCGCGATCAACTCTTCGGGGTTCGTGCCCACACCATCTTCAAAGCGCGTGCTGAACGAGTATTGCGTATTGTCGAGCACGCCGCTATCGGTCGAGATCGTGCCCTTGCCATCCTTGAGACCGCCTTGCCACACAGCGGAAGCTTTACGTTTCATCGGTTTCTCCTGATTGATTTATGTTCGAGCATGATGAATAACGAGTGCATGATTAGCATCAAATCACAGTCGTGACGATCTCGCGAATGCTGCGTTGCAGATCGCGGTCGTCGGTGATGGGTGAGCAGAGGGCGACTTCGGCGGCGGCGATGGGGGCGATGCCGCGTGCGATGAGTTGCGCGGCGTAGATCAAGAGGCGCGTGGAGACGCCTTCTTCGAGACCGTGCCCGCGCAGGTTGCGCACCTTTTGGCCGATGAGCACGAGGTCGCGCGCCGTCCCTAAGTCAACGCCGCCTTCGCGCGCGACGATCTCGGCTTCGAGTTCGGGCGGCGGATAGTCGAACTCAAGCGCGACGAAGCGTTGGCGCGTGGACTGCTTCAGGTCTTTGAGGATTGACTGATAGCCGGGATTATAGGAGACGACGAGCATGAAGTCGGGCGGCGCGTCGAGGATCGTGCCGCGCTTCTCAATCGGCAGCCGCCGCCGATCATCCGTCAACGGATGAATGATCACGACCGTGTCCTTGCGCGCTTCGACCACTTCGTCCAAGTAACAGATCGCGCCGTGCCGCACGGCGGACGTGAGTGGCCCGTCGTGCCAGATCGTCTCCTCGCCTTCGAGTAAAAATCTCCCGACCAGATCGGTCGCGGATAAATCTTCATGACACGCGACCGTGATCAGCGGTCGCCCCAGCCGCCACGCCATGTGCTCGACAAACCGCGTCTTGCCGCAGCCCGTCGGCCCCTTCAACATCACAGGCAGCCGCGCCGCATGCGCCGCCTCGAACAACTCAACCTCGCGTGCGACCGCGAGGTAATAAGGCTCTTCGGCAATGGTGAACTCTTCAATGGCTCGTTCGGGCATGGGCTAAAGTCCAATGTCCAAAGTCTAATGTCCTAAGTCCAAAATCAGTCTTTGACGTTGAACATTGGACTTGAGACTTTGGACTGTTCCGGCCGGCTGACGATTCGCGCCGTTTCAGGTATCCTTAACTGTTATTTGTCGCGCAGATTTTTCATCCGTGTCGGCATCTTAGCATTCGCCGCGAAAGGGCGGCAAACGAAGGATAAGTTCAAGGTTTCAAGTTGCACGTTCAAAGTCTGCGCCTTAAACCTTGAACCTGAAACATTGAACTTGGAACTATGAAGATCGCAGTAGCCATGAGCGGCGGCGTTGATTCTTCGGCGGCGGCGGCGCTGTTGCAGGAGGCCGGGCATAAACTGGTCGGCTTCACGATGCAGTTGTGGAATCAACGACGGGGCTTGAGCGTGGACGAACACGGCGAGCCTCTGCCGTCGCGTTGTTGTTCGCTCGATGATGTGTACGATGCGCGGCGCGTGGCGACGGAGTTGGGCTTTCCGTTCTACGTGTTGAATCTTGAGCGCGAGTTTGAGCGCGATGTGGTCGAGCCGTTCGTCGCGAGTTATCTGGCGGGCGAGACGCCGATCCCGTGTGTGGCGTGCAATAGTCGTCTGAAGTTCGCGGCGCTTGACAGAATGGCGCAGAGCTTGGGCTGTGAGAAGGTGGCGACGGGCCACTACGCGCGCGTCGAGTTTGATCAAGAGACGAACCGCTATCGCTTGCTGCGCGGGCGCGACGCGCGCAAGGATCAGTCATATTTTTTATGGGAACTGACTCCGGATCAGTTATCGCGCTCACTCTTTCCGCTCGGTGAATTGGCCAAGACGGACGCGCGTGCGGCGGCACGGCGACATGAGTTGCCCGTCGCCGACAAGGCCGAGTCGCAGGAGATTTGCTTTGTGCCCGACGGCGATTACGCGGGCTTCATTGATCGCTATCTCGATGCGGAAAACAGACAAGAGAGCGCGCCGCCGCCGGGCGAGATTGTCAACACGCGCGGCGAAGTGTTGGGCGAGCATACAGGCATACATCATTACACAGTCGGGCAGCGACGCGGTTTGCGGCTCGCGCACGAACGCCCGCTCTACGTCGTGCAGATTGATGCGCGGCGCAATCGCGTGGTCGTGGGCGAAGGCGATGAGTTGTTGAGTCGAGAGTTCATGGCGGCGGGCGTCAACTGGATCGCCTTCGATAATCCACAAGGGGCCGTGCGCGCCGACGTGCGCGTGCGTTATCGCCACGAAGCCGCGTCCGCCACGATTGAGCCGCTCGCAGACCGGCGTGTGCGCGTCCGCTTTGATGAAGTCCAACGCGCTATTACACCCGGTCAAGCGACCGTCTTTTATCGCGGCGACGAAGTTTTGGGCGGCGGCTGGATTGTGAAGGACTGCGGCCGCTAAGCACCGACCAAGCAAAACTGAAACACGTTTAGAGCTTACCGCGCTACCTCATGTGAAATAGAACTTATTCGTCAAACTGATGGCGTCAGCCATCAGTTTGACCGCTCAGAGAAGCCGCAACGGACAGACTCGAATGTCCCCCTGCCAAGGCTAACTCTAATTATTTCAGCAACTGTCAATCTCAGAGCATGAGTGGCATTGATATTGCCCTAGTGTTTGCTGCGAATACGCATCGCGACCTCGCGTGATGCAAGTTCCAACCCCAAACTTGTTACGTTGAGGTTCGATGAAGATGAAAACCCCTAAACGCTCTACACTTGCCACACGGCTCATTGCCTTCTCTCTTATCTTTGTTCTCTGCTTTGGAATTATGATCGGTGATCTTGCCAAAGCAGCGACAGGTAACGGCGGTGGTCAAGCCGGTCAAGGTAGAGCCAAAAAGCTGTCCACTGATCTGAACGCGCGAGCCGGTGATGAACTGGTCAAAGTTATTCTGCAACTGAATAGTCAGCCGAGCGGCCAACTAAACGCGCTGCTGAACCGCAACGGCGTACACGTGCGCGCCAGCCTGCGCAACCTCAACATGCAGGTTGTGGAATTGCCCGCGAGCTTGGCGCAGT
>Ga0209153_1000459_pt1 | contig 19104 bp, 15 predicted proteins | sample GraSoiAngelo_120_FD_185877 | JGI IMG/M metagenome (GOLD analysis project Ga0209153, IMG submission 185877) | Grasslands soil microbial communities from the Angelo Coastal Reserve, California, USA - 14_0919_09_20cm (SPAdes) (version 2) | ecosystem: Environmental > Terrestrial > Soil > Grasslands ...
CCGACAACGCGCCCGGCAACTTCAGCGAAGACGAGTTGGACGAACGCCGCCGCGACATCATCAGTGAGCCTGACCCGGTTGTGCGCCAACAGAAACAGGCAGCGTTTCAAGACTTGCTCGATAACATCAACGGCCGGAACGCGCTCATCGGCGTCTTGCGGCTCAAGCACGACGTGGGGCGCGAATCAACCGTCGGCATGTTCGCCACGAGCTACAATTTCATCCAACATCATAATCAACTGATCGGCTTCGACGGTCGTTTCAAAACTAATCCGACCACCGTCGTCGGCTTCGAGGTCATCGGCACGACGTTGCGCGATTGCACGCGCGATTTCTCAACCGCCGCGCTCCAACTCGGCTGCTTCAACAAAAAAGGCTTCGCTTACTCTTACATCTATGACGTGACCAAACGCCATTACGGTTGGACTTTCAACGGCAACGGGCGCACGCGCGATTATCGCGCCGATGTAGGCTTCACCCAACGCACCAACACCAACAATGCGTTTCTCGCTGGGCGCATCAGCAATGATCCGAAACCGAAGGCCAAGTTTATCTCTTGGCGCTTGCAGGATTTCATGTACTCGGATTTCGATTGGCAGGGCCGCCAACAAGACTGGACGAACGGCACTAACTTCAACTTTACCTTCGCCGGCCAAACCTATCTCTTCATCGGCACGAACATCGGCTATGAACGCCTGTTCGCCCAAGAGTTCGGCGGCCAATTCGCCGGCCAAGATCAGGAACGGCAGGCCCGCCACAAAGCGATCCTGTTTGAACTCGACAAGACGTTCAGCAAAAAATACTCCGGCTTCATCTTCATGAACGACCGGCACGGCGCGTTCGACTTCGACTTCGGTGCCGGCCCGCGCTTCCCGCGCGTCAGCCTCGCCGCATTAGGCCAACGCGAAGTGCAAGCGGCCGGCTTCTGCGAAGGTGAACATCAACCCGCCGCTTGTCTCGGCCTCCAAGACCCCGGCCCCGGCACAGAGTTCGACATAGACGCAGGCTTCACCTATCAACCGACCAACGCCCTGCGCACCTCGCTCAACTACACTAAAGCGCGGCTGCGGCGCTACGACACGGGTCTCATTGCATTCGACGATAACATCTACGTCCTGCGCGCCACCTATCAGTTCACGCGCTTCACGTTCGCGCGCGCCCGCATTGATTACGACACGCTCGCGTCAAGCGTGCGTGGCCAGTTTCTCTTGGGCTACACGCCGAATCCCGGCACGGCTTTCTATATCGGCTATAACGACGACCTCAATCGCAACGGCTTCAACCCCTTCTCCGGTCGGCTCGAACCCGGCTTCCGGCGCAACGGTCGCGTCTTCTTCATCAAAGCCACATACCTGATCCGCCGCAGCTTCGGTGGCTAGTTAGATCGACATCTCCGGCCGTCTTGCTCCGCTACTCTAAGCTCCAGCAAGCGCGAACTGGCTCTTGACGCCGTATTGTTCAAGGAGTATTTTGCGCGCATGAAAACATGCCCTCAGTGTGGTGCGTCAGTCTCTGAGAAGAAAGCCTTTTGTGCGGAGTGTGGCGGCACCATAATGCCATCGCCAGCCAAGGCTCGTCGGCAGCAAGCTGCGAAAGGGGCGACGACAGTGCTCACACAAAGTTCAAAGCGGAAGCGTAAGCAGCGAGACGAAGCCAAGTCGGCAAAACGGCCGGGCGTGCTCACGATCTACTGGAAGAAACGTAAGCGGACAGACGAAGAGTGAGGCTTGAGTCTTAGCCAGAGTTCCTGCTCCTCACTGCCAGTCCCGTCACTTGCTATGGTCATCCCGACAGGTACAGCTTTAATCTGTGCCTGCCGACGAGCTATGGAGTGTCACCATGATGAAAACTATCGGGGATTTCGAGATTGTGCGAGAACTCGGCAGAGGCGGGATGGGAGTAGTCTATGAAGCTATCGAGAAGCGGCTGGCGCGAAAAGTTGCGCTCAAAGTGTTGCACCCAGAGGTGGCGGCCCGTGAAGACATAGCGCAGCGATTCGCTGACGAGGGACGGAAACTCGCCATGCTATCGCACTCGTCCATCGTCAAGGTCTATCACTTCGACTGCGCCAGAGGCCTCTACTATCTTGCGCTTGAATATGTCGAAGGACTGCCCTTAGACAACGTGCTAGCTCGCCAACGACTGCCATTTGCGAAAACGATCAGCATCTTGCGGGCTGTGGCGAGCGCGCTCGGCCACGCGCACGCGAAGGGCATCGTGCACCGCGATGTAAAACCCGGCAATGTCTTCCTGAGACACGACGAGAGTGTCGTGCTCGGTGATTTCGGTATCGCTAAAGATTTGAACCCCGGCGCGCTGAAGGTGACCGACACAGGTGATATCTTCGGCACGCCCGCCTACATGGCCCCGGAGCAGGCTGAAGGGCGGCAGATTACCTGCGCGACGGATATATACTCGCTCGGCGTGCTCGCTTACGAGATGGTCACAGGGCGCGTGCCGTTCACCGCCAATTCGGCCTACAAGATACTATCGAAACACATCCACGAGCCGCCGCCGCCGATCATTGACAGTGCGCCCGGTGTGTCGCGCTCGTTCGCAGACCTGATCGAGCGCATGCTGGCAAAAGACCCGGCCCGCCGGCCGCAGAACGGCACAGAATTCGAGCTAGCCTTGGCCGCATGCGAGCAGGAGATAAAAGGGGCGCGCGCCGAAATGGGAGCAGAGTCTGCGCCCGTGCGTCCTGCACCGGCGGCCAGTGAATCATTGCTTGAAGAATTGGAGGTCACGGTCGCCTGCTTCAAGCTCGTGGATTTCTCGGTCGATCTTTGTCAGACGCTGCTTCCGGGTCGCATCGCGTTCCTGCTTGAAAGCTGGTATCGGTTGGTGCGGCAGGCAGTCTATGAGCGCGGCGGCGTGGTGGATCGTTATGTCGGCGGCAAGGTCACGACATTGTTCGGCTATCCGCAACGACACACTGACCATGTGCAGCGCGCGTTGCAAGCGGCCACGGCCGTCAGTGAAGCGCTCGCTGCCTTCAACCGCGCACATGATCTTCAGTTGTGCATGAATGCTGGGATCGCATGTGGGCCGGCATTGGTCGGGCGGATCGTCGGAGATTGCGCGCAGACGAGTGTGCTAGGTGATTTAATGAGGGAGATGATGGTGATGGCTCGTGCGAAGAATGCGGCGGGTTGCATTCGGCTCAACCGCGCGGCCTATCGCCGGGTTAGCATGATGGGTGACTTCAAGCGGTGCGAGATCGCCAACGTGCCGGAAGCGTGGCTGTTCACGCCAGTAGTAAAAGTGCGCGGCCGGCGCGCACGGCCCGCCCGCCCATCGGCTCAGGCCCGACGGACGACCCGCCGCAACTCAGCGCAACAGGCAAATTCTCCTACCACACGGAAACGAAAGCGTTAGCGCAGGATTAACAAATTGCTCGCGGGCGGCGGCGCGGACTTGTGTCTGCGCACCTGTGCGGCTTTACGGGCCGCAGTCATACGGTGCATTCTCTTTGGCCCAATCTGCTTGTCTGAGTCCAATAGGCCGGAGGCATCAGATGTTTACCGATGGCGAGATCACGAAAATCTTTCGCGCCCTTTCATTCGCCGCCGACAAACATCGGCGGCAGCGTCGCAAAGACAGCGAGCAGACGCCATACATTAATCATCCGATCAAAGTCGTCGAAACGCTGTGGAGTCAAGGGGGCGTGCACGAATTGGACGTGATCTTGGCCTGCATCCTGCACGACACGGTCGAGGACACAGACGCTTCATTGGCGGAGATCGAGCGCGTCTTTGGCCGCGCGGTCAGCACGCTCGTGGCCGAGGTCACGGATGATAAGAGTTTACCGAAGCCTGAGCGGAAGCGCTTGCAGGTCGAGCGTGCTCCGCAACTGTCCCACGGGGCGAAACTGATCAGGCTGGCCGATAAGGCTTGGAACGTGTACGACGTAGCTTATGCGCCACCGGCGCACTGGCCCTTCGAGCGGCGGGTCGAATACCTCACTTGGACAGAGCGTGTGGTGGCTGGCCTGCGCGGATGCAATTCGAGTTTGGAAGATTTCTATGACGCGGCCTTGCGGGACGCAAAGATCAGGCTGGCAACAGACGCGCAGCGAGCGTAAAAGCGTAAGCACATTACCGCAGCGCCATTCGTTTGCGCACAAGCCTCAGCTTACTTTACAAAGATTTGACCCTCCCGGATAAACAAGCATTCGTCAGCAGACAAGGCTAAATAGTTTGCCAATCATTTGGTCGCCGCTCAGCCAAACACAAAACCGAGCAACAGCCGGAGCGCGCCTGCGCCGAGCAGGACCCAGAGGGCGTTGAGGCGAAAGCGCAAGAGCACGAGCGCAGCGATGATGGCGAGCGTCACACCCATCCAAGTGTGTATGCCTGCGCGCCCGATGCTCCATGCGGCGGCGACGAGCAGCCCCGTGACCGCAGGCGTGACACCGCGCAGGAACGCTTGCACTTGCCGGTTCGCGCGGAAGCGCCGCAGAGATGAACCGGCGGCAAGCGTCATCAAGAAGGCCGGCAAGAATACGCTGACGGTGGCGACGAGCGCGCCGAGTGTGCCGGCGACGCGATAGCCGATAAACGTCGCCGTGATGAGCACAGGGCCGGGCGTGACTTGTCCGAGCGCGGTCGCATCGGCAAACTCCTGCGATGTGAGCCAGTGATGATTGTCAACCACTTCGGCTTTGATGAGCGGCACCATCACGAAGCCGCCGCCGAACGTGACCGCGCCGATGCGCAAAAAGATCGCCGAGAGCGCGATGAGCAGACCGAGCTTCGCCAAGATCGGCATCGCTACGGCGAGCACACCGACCGCGCGCAGTTTCGGCCCGCGCGCGCCGCGTTCTATGGGTCTGACCGCTTCATCCGTCGCATCGGCCTCATCATCATCGAACAGCTCAGGCGCGGTCGTGTCGTGAATATCGGCCTCAAGCTGCGCGCGCTCCTGCGCCAAGCGCACGCGCTCATCGGCTAACGCGCGCGTCAAATAACCGCCGACGAAATTTTTGCTCTCGACCTCTGCGAGATACGCACGGCGCGCCGCCGCGCGGCGACGTATGCGTCGCCAACGCTGCCAGCGTCGTTCAGCAAACGAATCAATGTAGATGCCGATCAAACCTGCGCCGAGGATTATTTCGATGATCGTTGCGCTAAGGATGACGACGGCGAGACATGAGAGGATGGCGATGGCCCATTGCCAGCGTCTGTTGAGCGTGCGCTGGCCCATGCGCCAAGCGGTCACGACGATGAGCGCGACGACGGCGGCGTTAAGGCCGTGAAAGAGTCGTTCGGTGTCGGGCAACTGCCGCAGGTGGCGATAGAGAATCGCGAGCAAGACCATCAGCAGCGTCGAGGGTAGGATGAACGCGCCCAGCGCCACCGCCGCGCCGCGCCAACCACGCAGACGCAGACCGATATACGCGACGATATTGCCCGCGTTCGTGCCCGGCAGACTCTGCGCGAGCGCGAACGCTTCGGCGAACTCATGCTCGGTGAACCAATCGCGTTTGTGGACGGCGAGATGTCTGATCTGCGCGATGACGGCGAGGCCGCCGCCAAAACCGGTCGCACCGATTTTCAAGAATGAGAGAAAGATACCGCCGAGCGTCGCCGTGCGTGAGAGCCGTCTCAGACGGCGTTGCCCGTAGCGGACGCGCGTGCGTAGGTGGTGTGCTCGCTCTTCGACGTTGCCGATCACTGTTCGCGTTTTAGTCTAGCACAGCAGCCGAAGATTCAAAGGCGCTGGCTCGTGCTAACATAATTGCGCATGCTCGGCGCACGCTTCATTGGCCGATTGACTTAGAGCCGGCCGCGCAAGCAGAATAGCAGCCACTTCGCTGACCGATGTCGAATCAAACAGACACACAAACAAAGATCGTCGGCAAGCCCGTCCCACGCAAAGAAGGACGCGCGAAAGTCACAGGCGCGGCGCGCTACATAGACGACCTGCGCATGGACGGCATGCTCTACGGCGCGACCGTGCGCAGCGCTGTGCCGCGCGGGCGCATCCGTGAGATCAAGTTTGGCGCAGGGCTTCCTTGGGACGAGTTCGTCGTCGTCACGGCGGCGGACATTCCGGGCGAGAACTGTGTCGCGCTCATCCTGCTCGATCAACCTTATCTCGTCGCCAAGTTCATCAATCACGCCGAAGAACCGATTCTGCTGCTCGCGCACGCAGACAAACACCTGCTCGAAAAAGCCCGGCGCGCAGTCACGTTTGACGTTGAGCCGTTGTCGCCGATCTTCACGCTCGAAGAGTCGCTGGCGAAGAAGGAGATCATCTGGGGTGAGGATAATATCTTCAAGTCTTATCAGGTGAACAAAGGTAACGTTGACGAGGTGTGGGCGCAAGCAGACTTTATCATTGAAGGCGAGTATCGCACGGGCGCGCAGGAGCAACTCTACATCGAACCGAACGGCGTCATCGCGGTGGCGAACGCCGACGCGGGCGTCACGGTCTGGGGTTCGATGCAATGCCCTTACTACGTGCACAAGGCGCTCTTGAAACTGTTTGCGCTGCCCGAAGAGAAGATTCGCGTGATTCAGACGGAGACCGGCGGCGGCTTCGGTGGCAAGGAAGAGTATCCTTCGATGATCGCGGGCCACGCCGCGCTGCTCTCTTGGAAGGCGGGCGGGCGGCCCGTGAAGATCATCTACGACCGCGCCGAAGACATGGTCGCTACAACGAAGCGCCATCCGTCGCGCACACGCCATCGCACGGCCGTCAACAAGGACGGCAAACTGCTCGGCATGGAGATCGAGTTCGTGATTGACGGCGGCGCATACGCCACGCTCTCTTCGGTCGTCCTCTCGCGCGGCACGATCCACGCGGCGGGGCCATACAATTGCCCGAACGTGCGCATCAACGCGCACGCGGTTGCCACGAACGTGCCGCCGCACGGCGCGTTTCGCGGCTTCGGCGCACCGCAATCAATCTTCGCGCTTGAGCGACATCTGGACAAGGTCGCACAAGTTGTCGGTCTTAGCCCGGCGGAGTTTCGTCGGCGCAATTTCATTCACGAAGGCGAGACGACCGCGACCGGGCAAGTGATCCGCGAGCCGGTGGACATGGAAGGGTTGCTCGCGCGCGCCTTCGAATTAACTGATTATCAAGCCAAGCGCGAACGCTTCGCGCGCGCGAATGAAGGGCGAAGTTTGAAGCGCGGGATCGGCTTTGCCTCGTTCATGCACGGCGCAGGCTTCACGGGATCGGGCGAGGTCTATCTGCAATCAATCGTCGGCGCGGAGGCAGGCGCGGACGGGCGCGTGCGCCTGCTTGCTGCCAGCACGGAGATCGGACAGGGCACGAACACGATCTTCGCGCAGATCGCGGCCGACGCGTTGCAGATCGATTTCGATCTAATTGAAGTGGCGCAGCCCGACACGAGCAACGTGCCGAACAGCGGCCCGACGGTCGCTTCGCGCACGACGATGATCGTTGGCAAGTTGGTTGAATCGGCCGCGCTCGGTCTCAAGCAGACCTTGCAGAATAGCGGACTGCTCAAAGCAAACTACACGACGGACGATTGGCGCGCAGCCTGTCGGCGGCACGTGGAGCAGTTCGGGCTGTTGAAATCTTTCAGCCAGTACAAGCCGCCGCCCGGCATCAACTGGGACGAAGGCAAATATCAAGGCGACGCTTACGGCGCGTATGCTTGGGCGGTCTATGTCGCAGAAGTGACGGTTGACATGCTGACGTATGAAGCGCGCGTCGAAGATTTCGTCGCGCTGCAAGAGGTCGGCAAGGTTGTGCATCCCGTCTTAGCGGCCGGACAGATCGAGGGCGGCGTGGCGCAAGCCATCGGCTTCACGCTCTACGAGAATGTGGTCTGGTCTGAGGGGCGCATGCTCAATAATCAGATGACCAACTACATCATCCCGACCTCGGCCGACATTCCGCCCATTCGTGTTTACTTTGAGGAGCAGCCTTACGCTTATGGCCCGGCCGGCGCGAAAGGCATCGGCGAGTTGCCGATGGACGGCGGCGCGCCCGCGATCCTGAACGCGATTGAACATGCAACGGGCGTTGCCTTCAATCACGTGCCGTTGCTGCCAGAAGCATTGATGCAGGCACTCAATCAAACCGCATGAGCACAGAGACCACAAGCAAAGTTAACGTGACTTGCACGGTCAACGGCCAAAGCTGCATGCTTACGGCGCACCCATTGGCGCGGCTGCTCGACGTGTTGCGCGAGCAGTTGCGGTTGACCGGCACGAAGGAGGGTTGCGGCGAAGGCGAGTGCGGCGCTTGCTCTGTGCTCGTTGACGGCGTGTTGGTCAACAGTTGTCTCGTGCCTGTGCTGCAAGTCGCGGGCGCGGAGATCAAAACGATTGAAGGCATCGCTGACGGTGTGCAGCTTCATGCGGTGCAGCAGGCGTTCATCGAAACGGGCGGCGCGCAGTGCGGCATCTGCACGCCGGGCATGGTGCTGGCGGCGGTGAATCTGTTGGCACAGACGCCGCAGCCGACCGAAGCCGACATACGCAACGGTCTCGCGGGCAATCTCTGTCGCTGCACTGGCTACATGAAAATCTTCGACGCAGTCGTGCGCGCTTGCCAACGCGCGGACATTAAAAGTTGAGAGCCTATCTGCCAGATTATGAACTGCGTGCCCCGCGCAGTCTCACAGACGCGCTCGCACTGTTAGCGCGCGAGCCGGGCGGGTGGCGCGCGTTTGCGGGCGGCACAGATTTGATGGTGCTGCTTGAAGCGGGCCTACTCACGCACAGAAAATTCCTGAGCATCTGGCATCTGCCCGAACTCAAAGGCATCGAGGTCGCAAACGATCACGTCACGCTCGGCGCGCTCACGACCTACACAGAAGTGCAACGCGACGAGACGATGCGGCGCGAGTTCCCACTGCTCGGCGCGGCGGCGCGCGAGACCGGCGGCATCGCCATCCAGAATCGCGGCACGCTCGGCGGCAACATCGTCAACGCTTCGCCCGCCGCCGATTCGCCGCCCGCGCTGCTTGTTTACGACGCCGAACTCGAACTCGTCTCCACGCGCGGCACACGCCTGTTGCCTTATCGCGAGTTTCACACCGGCTACAAGCAGATGAACATGCAATCCGATGAACTGCTCACGCGCATACGTCTGCCGCGCACGACCGGCGATCTCAAAACCTACTATCGCAAGGTTGGTACACGCAAAGCACAGGCGATCTCGAAGGTCTGCTTCGCGGCCGGCGCGCGCATGAATGACGGCCGCATCGCCGACGTGCGCCTCGCGCTCGGCAGCGTCGCCCCAACCGTCGTGCGTTGCACGCAGACGGAAGAGTTGTTGCGCAATCAGACGATTGATGAAGCGACTACAAAAGCAGCGCGCGAAATGTTGATGACTGAGATCACACCGATTGATGACATGCGCTCGACTGCTGACTATCGGCTTAACGTTGCGGCCAACTTGCTGGCGGATTTCTTGCGACAACTAAAGCACACATGAACGCGCCTGAACTCGTCATACGCGCACGCCGCGTTGTTTTGCCAGATGTGGTCGCGTCGGCCTCCGTGCACGTCCATGATGGGCGCATCGTCGCCGTCGGTTCGTTCGATGATGTGCCGCGCGGTTGTGAGTTGATCGAAGCGGACGACGAGACGGTCGTCGCGCCGGGTGTGGTGGACACGCATGTGCACATCAACGAGCCGGGACGAACAGAGTGGGAAGGTTTTGCGACGGCGACGCGCGCGGCTGCGGCGGGCGGCGTGACGACGCTCGTCGAGATGCCGCTCAACAGTGTGCCCGCGACTACGACGCTCGAAGGGTTGAACACGAAGCTCGCGGCAGCGCGCGCGCAATGCTTCGTTGACGTAGGCTTTTGGGGCGGCGTCGTGCCGGGCAACACGGACGAACTCGCGCGCATGCACGCGGCTGGCGTCGTCGGCTTCAAATGTTTCCTCGTGCCGTCGGGCGTGGACGAGTTTCCGCACGTGACCGAAACGGACTTGCGCGCCGCGATGCCTGAGCTTGCGCGTTTGGGCGCGTTGCTCATCGTGCACGCCGAACTGCCCGCGCCGATTGATGCGGCGTTGGCGGCAGAGCAGCGAACGCAAGCTGATCCGCGTTGTTACGCGACGTTTCTCAACTCGCGGCCGAAAGCGGCCGAAGACGAAGCCGTCGCGTTGATGATCCGTCTGTGCCGCGCGACGGGCGCGCGTGTGCACATCGTGCATCATTCGTCTGCGACTTCGTTGAAGTTAATCCGCGCGGCAAAAGAGGAAGGCTTGCCGTTCACGGCTGAGACGTGTCCGCATTATCTCACGTTCGCGGCCGAGGATGTGCCAGACGGCGCGACCGAGTTTAAATGCTGCCCGCCAATCCGCGAGCGCGCGAACCGAGAAGAACTTTGGCGCGCGCTCAACGATGGCACGCTTGACATGATCGTCTCGGATCATTCGCCGTGTCCGCCGGAGATGAAGCGGCGCGAGGCGGGCGATTTTCTACAAGCATGGGGCGGGATCAGTTCATTGCAACTGCGTCTGCCGATCATCTGGTCGCAGGCACATGCGCGCAAGTTTGATCTACGACAGATGTTCGACTGGCTCGCGGCCCGACCTGCGCGGCTCGTCGGGCTGGAACAACAGAAGGGCGCGATCAAGGTCGGCTGCGATGCGGACATGGTGATCTTCAAACCTGAATCGTCGTTGCGTGTCGAAGCCCAGATGCTTTATCACAAGCACAAGCTGACGCCGTATGCCGGTCAAGTTTTACGTGGTGTAGTTGAGATGACATTTTTGCGCGGTGTGAAGATTTATGAGCGCGGCGAGTTTTTGACCGAAGCTACGGGTGCACTACTCATGCGAGGTGCTGCTTGATGGATTTCACAGAGTTAGTTGACCTTGCTGCTGAGCGACTCGGCGGTGCGGTGCTCTATGCGAACGATGAGTTCTTCGCACCGAAGGAGCATCTGTTGAAACCGGCCGCGCCCGTCTTCATCGAAGGCAAGTACACGGATCGCGGCAAGTGGATGGATGGTTGGGAGACGCGGCGGCGGCGCACGCCCGGTTTCGATTGGTGTCTCGTCCGTCTAGGGCTGTCGGGCATCATTCGCGGCGTGGTCGTTGACACGGCGCACTTCAAAGGCAACTATCCTGAGCAGTGCTCGATTGAAGCCTGCGCGGTTGCCGGTCAACCAGACGTCGAACAGTTGTTAAGCGCAGCGACCGAATGGATTGAGGTGTTGCCGCAAGCGCAACTCAAAGGCGACTCGCTCAATCCGTTCTCGGTGCAACACGACGAGCGCGTCACGCATCTGCGCTTCAAAATTTATCCCGATGGCGGTGTGGCGCGTCTGCGCGTCTATGGCGAGGTCGCGCCGGATTGGGCGCGCATCACGCACGGCGGTGGACTTGTCGATCTCGCTGCGGTCGAGCATGGCGGCCTTGTGCTCGCGTGCAGCGACATGTTCTTTGGTCATCGGCATAATTTGATCATGCCCGGTCGCGGTGTGAACATGAGCGACGGTTGGGAGACAAAGCGGCGACGCGGCCCCGGTTATGATTGGGTCGTCATCAAACTCGGTCGGCGCGGGCGCATCGAACAGATCGAAGTGGACACGTCGCACTTCAAAGGCAATTATCCAGACAGTTGTTCGCTCGAAGCTTGCGCCGCGCCCGATTGGACGGCGGACGCAGAGGCGCGCGCCGCCTGCGTTTGGACGGAACTGCTGCCGCGCACGAAGCTGCAAGCGCACACGCGCCACCTGTTCGGCGAAGAGTTGCAACATACGAGCGCGATCACGCACGTGCGCTTCAATATCTATCCGGATGGCGGCGTCAGTCGTCTGCGGCTTTACGGGAGCGTCGAAGATGGCGACGCATGAAGGGCTGGCCCGCTTGAACGCGCTCGATGCGGCGACAGCCGAGAGCGAACTGCTCAAGTGCTGCGGCGCGCGAGAATGGGCGCGGGAGATGGTGGCGCGCCGGCCGTTCGAGGATTTGGCAGAATTGATGTTGACGGCCGAGCAAGTGTGGTGGTCGCTCGGCACACGCGATTGGCACGAAGCGTTTGCAAGTCATCCGAAGATCGGTGAACGACGGGCGGCAAAGCCACAGAGCGAGCACGCCGCTGCTTGGTCGGAGCAAGAGCAAGCGGGCACGCGCGACGCGGAGCAAGCAACACTCAACGAACTGGCCGAGGCCAATCGCGTCTATGAAGAGAAGTTCGGTCACATCTTCATCGTCTGCGCGACAGGGAAGACGGCCGCGCAGATGCTAGTGCTCCTGCGCGCGCGCTTGCCCAACGACCCCGGCATCGAACTGCGCAACGCCGCCGACGAGCAACGCAAGATCATGCGCCTCAGATTGGAAAAACTGTTAACGATATGAGCGCGATTACAACGCACATTCTCGATACGTCACACGGCCGGCCGGCGGCCAATGTCGCGGTCACACTTGAGTTGCAATCCGATCAAGGCTGGCAAGTGTTGGGGCAGGGCACAACGGACGCGGCCGGGCGGCTCAAGGATTTGTTGCCGGATGATTTTGCGTTCGCGGCCGGAGTTTATCGTCTGACGTTCGAGACGGGCGCATACTTCGCCGCGCGCAACATCGAGAGCTTTTATCCGCAAGTCGTGATCAGTTTTATCGTCCGAGATGCGGCGCAGCATTATCACGTGCCGCTTTTGCTCAGCCCTTTCGGCTACTCCACCTATCGCGGGAGTTAATGATGCGCATCCCCCCGAACGTAAGCGAATGGCTCAATCTCTGCGCGCGTTGGTTTCACGTCTTCGCCGGCATCTTGTGGATCGGCACGACCTACTATTTCACTTGGCTCGACGCGCGTCTGTCTGAGAGCGAACGGGCAGCGCGCGCGGGCGAACTGGCGCAGGTCTGGATGGTGCATAGCGGCGGCTTCTACGTCGTCGAGAAACAGAAGACGCCGGGCACGCACACGCTCCATTGGTTTCGTTGGGAGGCGGCGCTGACGTGGCTGAGCGGCGTTGTGCTGCTCGTGCTCGTTTACTATCTCGGCGGCGCGCTCATAGACCCGGACGTGCGCGACATCAGCCTGCCTTACGCCATCGCCTTCAGCACGGGGCTGCTCGTCCTCGCGTGGGTTGTCTATGATCTCTTGATGCTGTCGCCGCTCGGCAAGAATGAGATCGCGTTTGCGTGCCTCGGCTACGCGCTGCTTGTCGGCGTCGCGTATTTGACGACGCACGTCTTGAGCGGACGCGCGGCTTACATACAGATGGGCGCGCTCTTTGGCACGTTGATGGCCGCGAACGTCTGGATGCGTATCCTGCCAGCGCAACGCAAAATGATCGCTGCTACCAAAGTCGGTCAGCTGCCCGACGCTGCACTAGCCGCCCGCGCCAAGCTGCGCTCCAAGCAGAACACTTTCATGGTCGTGCCCGCAGTCTTCACCATGATCAGCAATCACTTTCCGACCGCGACCTACGGCAGTCGCTACAACTGGCTCATTCTCTCGGCGTTGATTCTCGTCGGCTGGCTCGCCGCAAAGTTCATCAGACGTGCGTGAGATACATAGAGCAGACGACGAGCGCGCCCGCCGCTGCAAACGGCGGGCGCGCTCGTCGGGTTGGCGCAAAGGTTAACGCCCCTTGCTGCGGAAGCCTTTGGTGGCTAGCTCCTCAAGTTGTTGCGAGAACTCTTCGCGCAGGCTGAGCGCGCGCTCATCGAGCGAAGTGACCAACTGTGCGAGTTCTGGTTGGAGCGCACGTATGCCGCGCAGATATTCTTCAGGCGGCAGCTTGATGTAGATCGGATAGAAGAGGCGATGGAAGATGTCGCACCACCACCACCACCACCAAATAACGAACTCCTGACCGAGCGTGATGTCGCCGCCCTCCTCAGAACTCTCGCTGAAGTTTGGCGTATCGCGTGGGTCTTTCACCGCGTCGGCGTAGGCGAAAGCTTCTTCGGCTTCGATCCGGCCGTCGCCGTCCGTATCCGCATCGAAGGCCAACGCGCCGCCGAAGGCTGTGTGCTCGGCTTGCGCGGCGATCCAGTCGCGGGCAAATGGATCCCAGTTGCCATCGGCCGTGACGTAAGAGTTATTCGGTTCGGTCGCGGCTGAAGCGACGCTCGTGGCGTCAGCCGGACTGTGGGCGATGATCGGGTTGTTGAAGCCGCCCGCGTGGCATTGCTCCATCATCACGATCAGCTTGTGGAACTTGGGCAACTCGCCCACCTTGCTGGCGAAGTCGTTCGCGTAGTACCCGTCCCAACTCGGATACGTGCAAAGATTGGCCGTGCCCGGCGTCCCATCGTAGCCGCCGTGGTTGTTGGTATGGATGAGCAGCAGGTCGTCGCGTTTGATCCGGCCTTTGAGGTTGTTGACGGCCGCCTCAAAGTCTGCGCGCGTGCCTGAGCCGGTGAGTTTGATGCGGTAGTTAGTTCCATCGCCGGGCCAGTGCACCTGCACGCCGTCCTGTGTATTGAGCGTGCCGTCGTAACTGAGCGCGTAGATGTTTTTCGGGTTGAAATCGTACAGGTCGATCAGCGTCCGGTAGAGAAACTCCATGTCGTTTAAGTGCCGCTTGTTCGACATGCCTGAATAGAGGATCGCGTACCGCTCGCCTCTGGGCAGAATGATCGGGCAGCGAAAAGGCGGCCAAGGTCTGACGCGGTAGATCGTAGTTTCGGTGAAACGCACCGGCTCGTGGAAGGCTTGCAGCGTCTTGGGCTGCGCTTTCACGAATGGCGGGAACTGCGCGGGCACTTCCCGATCAGGTTCGCCGGTCTCCGCGTCGTAGAGCAGATAACGGCATGGGTGCGCGAAGTTCGCCTGCGGATCGTCGTCGGCGAAGACGAGCACGCTCGGCCGCTCGGCCACGATGTTCTGTCGGCGCGGGCCGATCTGTTCGCCGGGTTTGTAAATTCGCTGATCGAGATAGAGATTGGTTGTCTGCAATCTCGACCACTGCATCTCATCGAAGGCGTGCGCTTGGATGCGCTGGAACAGTTCAGAGGTTTTCACCGTCGGCTGGCGTTCGCTCAGCGGGCCTCTGCTCACGCTTCGTTTACTTGAAGACTTTTTACTCGGCATTGTCTCACCTCCTTAGGGTGTGGCTAGCGAGGAAGCATTAACGTGGGCCGCGTTTCGTGTGCGCCCGCGCCGAAACGCAGATGGACGAGCGCAAACGAAGCATCGGCCCTGTTTGATCATCGAGGCGTCTCCCCTTGATCCTTGACCCCCAGACTCGTCTATTGCGGAACAGCTAAGAGCGCATCCGGCACTGCCGGCGCTTTGTAGGCGACGCGCCACGCGCCCGTCTGAGCTTGTTGGCCGAACGGCGGCAGTTGGGCCTCGAAGGAGCGCGTTGCGCCGGTGGCGCAGTTGATGAGCAGGTAGCGGCACGAGTGCGTCCAGTTGGCCGCCGGCTCGCGGTCAACGAAAGCGAGGAGCGAATCTGCTTCGACGTTAATCGTCAAGCGCGGCAACTTTATTTCAGTGCCAGCCGCTATCGGCTGCGCGGTGACATAGACGACGCCGTTGTTGGTCTCGTCGGGCGTCAACTCTGCCAGCAGTTGCTTGATCAGTTCTTCGTGCGCGCGCGGCATCCTTATCTCCCTTCGCACTCTTTCGCCAGCGGGCGAATCCGTGCGCGCGCGAACGGCTCGCGCAGCACGCCCTCCTGACTCTCAGGATAGCTCACGCGCACCGCGCCGCCATCCGCCGGCACGTTGAAGAAGTAACCGCGCAGACTGCGCTCGTCGCGCGAGATCGAGACGCGCCGCGCGCGCGCTTTGCCGACGTACAACTCCGGCTCGACCGCACGCTGCGGAAAGTTCGAGCCGAAGACCGTGACGCGCACAGCCTCGACGATCTTCTCGCCACGCTCCGAAGGCATCAGCACCTTCTCCGCTTCGTAATGGCTCAAAGCTAACTCGTGGATCGCCATAAACAATTCTCCGCGCCGCCGGGCAACTTAACTCTGTCGTCGGCTCAGGCGCTGAACTCGATGTCGTCAATCTCGATCTCGCCGGTCGAATCCGCATGGAACTCAAATGCGACCGATTGCAGGTTGGTCAAGTCAACATCGTCCACGCCGAGATTCGCGATCGCATAAGAGGCGAGCGGGATGCGCACAGACTTGAGCGCGGACTTGATCAAATCGGCTTCGCCGCGCACGTATGGATACGGAATATCCGTGAACGCGCTGACACGGATCGCGCGCGACTTACCGCCGCCGTCTGTCAGGCGCACAAAGAAATCCTGCGGTTGATCCGGCGGATTCTGCAAGCTGCCGAACTTTTGCGTGACGCGAAAAGAGAGGACATCGAAGCCCGACACATCTTTCGCCGCCGCCGGCACATGGCTTAAATAAATGCCCGCACTGCTCTGCCAGACGATCCGCCCGCCACTCGTCACGTGCGGCGAATGCACGTCAAGCGTGCGCAAAGCGTCTTCAGCCAGAGGTGCAAGCGCGGTCGTTGTCACCGCTCCGCCCGCAGTGTTCGATGACGGATCGTGCGGCGTCTGCTCGAAGTTGTCGAGCACGCGCGCGCCCGGCTCTTGGTGCGACGCATGGATTTTGATCGCGCTGACGAGGCTCGGCTTCAAGTTGGCGCTGAAGTATTCCAACTGTTCATCGCGGCCGAGCAGATGAGCTTGCATAAACGCTGTCGCATAACCTTTAGCAACGTTCTCATGATCCGTCAGAGAGATCAGATGCGGCAGATCGCTCTGCGTGATGTGCCACGTGAGTTCGGTCGTGTTTTCGATGGACGCCCATTCCGTGTTGAAGCGATCATGCGTCGCGCCATAGACGAAGATGAACGAACGCGGCCGGCCCGCCTCGTCGTAGATGTTGAAGCACGTGCGGTCGGGCCAAGTGCCCGCCACGTCGCCGTCGTTTGCGCCGTAGATGACAAGGAGCGGGATGCCGGGCGCGCCGTAGTGGTGATAGTCGGTCGGCGCGATGGAGATGCCAGCGCGTATGTGCCAGCCGAGCGCTTCCGTGGTGTTGATGCGGGCGGCGCGCACGACCGCTTCGCCGCCGCGCGAATGGCCCATGATGCCGATCTGTGTAAGGTCTATGTGATTATGAAACAGACCGGCTTGCGCGTTGTTCTGCGCCATGATGTTGAGATGCGCGAGGATGGCGCGCGCACGCGTCTCAATGCCCACACCGGCGGGCGCGTAGATGCTCATGGCGATGAAGCCATGACCGGCGAGATGTTCGAGCAGATAGTTGTAGCCGAGATACGACGTGTCCATGCTGGAGTTGCCGTGCATGATGACGATGAGCGGAAACGCGCCTGCGGCGCACGCGGCATCCGTGCCGCTCGCCTGCGCCGGATAGCGAATCGTCGCCGTGAGCGGCAGAGAGTCTGTGGGCGTGGGGCCAGCGTCTGTGTTGGGCACATCAATCGCGGCAAGCGCGTAGTCGTGTTGGCCTATGCTGCCGGCGAAGGGGCCGGGCAGAGATGGGTCTTCGGTCACGTAGAAGCCGACGCGCACGTAGCCGTCAATCATGTCGAGCGGCGCGTCGAGCGTGGCGTCGGAGACGAAGTTCGCAGGGTCGGGCGCGTTGTTGCCGAAGTCAATCACGATGTCGTAACGGCCCGTTGTCTGCGGATTGGGCCAGACCAAGGTCGTGTTCCAGTTGACGCAACCGGCGACGATGGGCACGGTCTTGACGGCCGGCGTCATGCCGGGGCCGGAGATGTCTGCGAGCGCGCTCGACGCCGCCCACTCGGTCGCGGTCTTGTGCTCGATCACGTAGATAGCGGCGCGCTGGCTCGTCAAGCCTTGCGGCAGCGCGTCCGGGTCGAGCGCAGCATAGACATCTGTGCCTTTCGGAAAGTTGTTGACGAAATAAAAATAGGGGCGATGAGCGAGCGGGCGGCCGGCGATCTGCGGCGTTAAGACGATGCCGTTGTCGAAGTCGAAACGCTCATCGAACAGGCGACGAACGACGAGCGAGGCGAAGCGTCGATCAGAGATCACATCGTCGCGCAGCAACGTCAACTCGTCCGCTTCGTACCAGCCGGGGCGGTAGGCGCGCGCGATGAACTGATAACTACCGGGCGCGAGTTCTGCGCTGCGCGCGAGATAGACGACGCGACTCGCCGCACCGTCGTGGCGGATGGTCGTGACGGCGCGCGCGCCGTTGCGCATGCGTGCAGGCTCTAAAGGATCGCCGACGCGCCAGCCGAACTGCCGCCGCACGATCAGGACGCGCACGCAGCCGGCGGGGAAGTTGCGCAGAGCGACCGCGACAGCGCCGTCGCCGTGTGGCACGCCCGTCTGAAGGCGGCCTTGTGCGTCGGATGAAAAGAGATGCGGCGCATCATCGCGGCGCGTGACGGCAAACTTAATCGAGTGCGCGTCACGCGCACGGCCGCGCCCAGTCGCAGACGCGCGCAAGGTGAATGTCTGTGCGCGGAATGATTCGCAGGTTTTGTCAATCGTCGGCGCGTTGTCGCCGTGATGCAGCAAGCCGACGTAAGGCCAGAGCGTGGCGCTCAGCGCACCGTGCCGGTCGCTCGTATAGCGGGCGAGCAACGTGTCATCTTTGCGCTCGCCTGCGCCCGCCAGCGCAAACTCGTAGAGCGTAGTCGGGCGCAAGCCGCGTCCGGCGACAAAGACCGTCTCGCCAATCGAGAAGGCTTCGCGCCGCGCGCCGCCATCGTCATGTAACCAAAATTCGCCGGACATCTCGTCGCACCTCCCGTGTAAGAGCGGCGGATGAACATCCCGCCGTCTGTCGAAAGCTCCTCCGGGTAAATGAGAGATGCCAAACACTCAACGTCGGCGGGATGCCAGCGAACTGGCAGTGACCGTGACGGCGTTTCGACCGCAAGGGACTTTGGGTGGTCGTCAGTGAGTGATCGGTGATCTTTCTCCAAGCATGGTCGCTTCGGTCTCGCGGGTGATGCTCAAGAGTTAAGACCCGCTTAAGGAGACCATGCAGATTGAAAAAACTGACGTGAGACTAACGGAGCTATTCGTTAGCAGCTTCCGCACGTAAAAGCGCCGCAAAGATATGCCCATCTCGCGGCGATGTCAATACCCACATCTCGGGCTGTTATTAGCACATCAAGTGTCCGCTCTTATTAACACATCAACTGTCCGCATTCAGCGGCGTAAGGTAGTAAGTCAGGAGGCCAGACCTGATGCACTACTCCGAAGCCGCCGTGGAGCGGGCTATGA
>Ga0209153_1000461_pt1 | contig 19074 bp, 14 predicted proteins | sample GraSoiAngelo_120_FD_185877 | JGI IMG/M metagenome (GOLD analysis project Ga0209153, IMG submission 185877) | Grasslands soil microbial communities from the Angelo Coastal Reserve, California, USA - 14_0919_09_20cm (SPAdes) (version 2) | ecosystem: Environmental > Terrestrial > Soil > Grasslands ...
TGCTCGCGCGGCTCTTTCAGGCGCATCCTTGGCATGGCATCACGTCCGGCCAAGACGCGCCTGAAGTAGTCAACGCCTACATCGAACTCGTCCCGACCGACACGGTCAAGTACGAACTCGACAAGCCGTCTGGTCATCTGCGCCTCGACCGCCCGCAACGTTTCTCTTCGCTCTGCCCGACCCCTTACGGCTTCATCCCGCAGACCTTCTGCGGCGAGTCTGTCGCCAAACTCTGCGAGGAGCGCACGGGCCACACAGGCATACGCGGCGACGGCGATCCGATGGACATCTGCGTGCTGACTGAAAAGACGATCACGCACGCCTTCCTGCTCGTGCGCGCCGTGCCCATCGGGGGCTTGCGCATGATTGACGGCGATGAGGCGGACGACAAGATCGTCGCTGTGCTCGAATCAGATGTCGCCTTCGGCCAGATCAAAGACATCGCGGACGTGCCGCAAGGGATGATTGATCGTCTGCGCCATTACTTCCTCAGCTACAAACAACTGCCACAGGAAGCGCCGCGTCGCGTCGAGATCGCAGACGTGTATGGCCGCACCGAAGCCCACGATGTTGTCGAACGCAGCATCGCAGACTACCGCTCGCGCTACGGCGCACCCGAAAAACGGATCGGCGAACTGCGGCGCCTGCTCGGTTGAACCAGCGCAGGCTAATCCGGCACACGCTCCTCAGCACCGCATCTGGGACAGAAGAGAACTTGCCGCCGCTCGTCGCGCCAGCGCGCGAGGGCCGTCGCAGCAAGTTTGAGCGTTCGCTCTTCCGCTTCGCCTTCGCTGAAGAAACGAGCGCGCGACCCTTGTTGTCGGGCCGCGCGCTCCTCGTCGGCGCTACAACGTCTGCACGTCCAGCCGTAGCCGTTGTTGCGGAAGTGTTCCACAGAAAAGTTCAAGGTTCAAAGTTTAAGGTTCAAGGTTCAACGTTCGCAGCTTGCTTACTCAAGCTTGAGACTTTGAACCTTGAACCTTGAACTTCTTTAACGGCGGACGCCGCCACGCCGGTCAGGTGTCAGCCGGACTGGCACGTTGGTGCGGCGACCGTCGCGCAGTATCTCGACTTGAACCGTGTCGCCGATCTGGTGTTTGTCGAGAACGCGGAAGAGATCATCTTTGTCTGCGACCTTCTCGCCGTCAATTGAGGTAATGATGTCGCCGAGAATGAGTTCGCCGTCGCCCGTCTGCTGCACGCCATGTAATCCGGCCGCCGCCGCCGCGCCGTTCGGATCGAGTTGATAGATCATCACGCCGTCCGAGACAGGCAGACGCACTTGCAGGTTGCGCACGTCGAAGGAAGAGATGCCGAGTTTGGGGCGAACGACCGCGCCATTCTTGACGAGTTGCGGTACGACGCGCTTGGCGATGTTGATGGGCACGGCAAAGCCGACGCCGACCGAGCCGCCCGCGGGCGAGAGTATCTGCGAGTTGATGCCGATCATGCGCCCCGACGAATCAAGGAGCGGGCCGCCGGAGTTGCCGGGATTGATCGAGGCGTCGGTCTGGATCGCGCCTTCAATCTGGCGGCCGTTGCGCGCGCGGATGGGCCGTTGCAAACCAGAGATGACGCCGGTCGAAAGCGTGCGCGCGAGACCGAACGGATTGCCGATGGCCAAAACTTTCTGCCCGACGACGAGCCGGTCGGAATCGCCGAAGGGCACGACGGTCAACTGTTCGTCGGGCGCGCTCACTTGAATGACCGCGAGGTCTGTGTCCGGGTCTGCGCCGACGACGCGCGCTGGATAAGATTTATCGCCGCCGAACGAGACGGTCAGTTTCTGCGCGCCTTCGATGACGTGATAGTTGGTCAGGATGTGCCCTTGCTGATCAATGATCGAGCCTGAGCCTGAGCCTTCGCGCTCCTGTTCATCGAAGAAGAGGTCGCCGGGCTGGGTGGAAGTCGAAGTGATGAAGACGACGCCGGGCGAGAGCACTTTATAGACCTCGATGTTGTTCTGTTCGTCTGAGGCGACCGAAGGGCTGGTGATGCCTGCGGGCGCAGATTCGGTGAAGGCTGCGTCGCTTCTGGGTTGCAGCAGGCGCGTGCCGTAGCGGTCGAACGTGAGCACCGCGCCCGCCGCGACGAGCGCGGACATGAGCGCGAGCAAAAGAATCTGGCGAGCGGAAATTCGGTACATAATTTTCAACCTCTAATGAAATCGAATGAACGTCTGCCCCGTTAAGATGCGCCCGCGCCGCGTTGTCGTTGTCGTGCGCATCACGCCGCAATTTTAACGCGAAGCAGGGCACTTGTGTGAGTACGCAAAAGCGGTCGCACAAGTTGCCATCCGACGAGTGCACGCTTAGCGTCCTTATCTTTACGTCTTTGCGCCTTTACGTGTGGCTTATTTTTCGCAACCCATTAACTCACGCAAAGGCGCAAAGACGCAAAGGAAGACGCAAAGATTTGACTTGCTGTTTAGAAGAGGGCGAGCGTCAGGTTGTTCGACAGGTGGACGAGATAGGCGAGCGCGTCGGGCGCGGGCAGGCCGAAGGCTGAGAGGCCGGTGGCGGCGTGGACGAACATCAAGCCGATGTAGAGACCGAGCACGAGTTTCATGCCGCGTTGTGCAAGCGGCAGGTGCGCCCAACGATAGAGCGCATAGGCGACGCATGCGCCGACCGCCAGCTTGGTCAGCAAGAAAGGCGCGTTGCCCGCTTCGAGCAGACGCCCCATCAAGCCGTTGCCTTCGGTCGCAAGACCGGCGCGCACCCACACAAGCGTCAACTGTGCGTCGAGCCAGTTCAACAGAAATAGCAGCAGGCTTTTGGTCAAAGCGCTCATGCGGCGACGGGGTTTCCTTAGCTGGCAAACTCTGTTAAACCTCACCCCTTAACGACCGAACCCCCAGCTTTGCGCAAGCTGGGGGTCACAGTCCCTACAGGGGAGAAACGAAACTCGCGTTCGTTATATCAATCAGAAAGTGCGAATGCGGCCGAGTTTCCGAAAGACGAGAAGAGTCGAGAGTCTAAAGTCAAAAGCAAATAGGACTTGACTCCAGACTTTTTAAGCACCTGTTACGACACAAGTTGATCCGGCGTGACGATGCGCAGGTTGGGCGCTTCTTGGCGGACGTGTGTGCCGGGCGGGATAGAGTGTGTGAGCCAGACGTTGCCGCCGATGATTGAGCCGCGCCCGATCACAGTGTCGCCACCGAGAATGGTTGCGCCCGCGTAGATGACTACGTCGTCCTCAATCGTTGGATGGCGTTTGGTGTTGCGGATTAACTCGCCCTTGCTATCCTTGTCGAACGAGAACGCGCCGAGCGTGACGCCTTGATAGAGTTTGACGTTCGTGCCGATCTGGGCCGTGCCGCCGATGACGACGCCCGTGCCGTGATCGATGAAGAAGCGCGCACCGATCTGTGTGCCGGGATGTATGTCTATGCCGGTGCGGTGGTGCGCGTGCTCGGTCATGATGCGCGGCATGAGCGGCACACGCAGACGGTGGAGTTCGTGCGCGAGCCGGTAAGTGGTAATGGCGTAGAGACCGGGATAGCTGAAGATGATCTCGTCGAAGCAGCCCGCGGCCGGGTCGCCATCGTAAGCCGCTTGCACGTCTGTGGCGAGCGTGGCGCGCACCTCAGGCAGACGCGCGAGAAACTCTGCGGCACAATCGGCCGCCGCCCTGTCGGTTACGTCGCAAGCGTCTTCAATCTTCTTGCCGTGATTGATCGCGCGACTGATCTGCTCGGTCAGCGCCTCGTAGAGCCAAGCCATACGCGCTTCGACGTGCAGGCGAAGGGCCGTGCCGGTCAAGCCTTGCGCGCCGATGTAACCGGGAAACAGCAGTTCATGTAGTGTCGTCAGCACGCGGATCACTTCGGCGTGCGCCGGCAGAGGCCTGCGATCAAGATGATGAATCTTCACGCCGCCCGTCATATACGATTCAAGCAGCGCGCTCGTAGCTTGGAGGATTTTGTCGTTCATTGGTTAGTAGGCAGAAGACAGTAAGCAGTAGGCATTGAGAAGAACAAATGCTTTCTCTTCTGCCTTAACTGCCTACTGCTTACTCAATATTGATTCCTCGTTCTTGGGCAATGCCCCGCGCTTTCATTACAAGGTCGTCGTCAACGGGCGCGTCGCCGCCCAACCATGCTTGTACCTCTTCGACGGGGCGACCGAGCGCGCGCGCGAGTTGTGCGTCATCCGCGTCGAAGCCCTCGTCGCGCAGGCGGCGCAGAATAGCGCGCCCTTGCTGTTCGGTCGTACCTTGATCATCAACCGCTTGGTGTTTCGGTTCTGCCATGTTCCTCTCCCCCTCTGGTCTTTAGGCGCTCGCGCCGGCTTGCGGCTCGTCTGCGACGGTCACTTGATAACCCAAGTCCTGAATCTTCTTGATGAGCGTCTGCTGTTGCACCGTGTTCTCGTCGAAGTCAACGTTCGCGGTCTTGCCGTTGAACGTCACATCGGCGTTGTGCACACCCGCAGTCAACTCCAGAGTCTCTTTGATGTCCGCCGCGCATGACTCGCAGTGCATGCCCTTGATGTGAAACTCAGCCTTCATCTCGTCCCTCCCCATTGCCAAGCGTCGCGCGCTGATGTAGAGACCAAAATGCAGTCGGACGCGGGCGCGCGACCCTTCATGGCTAGCTGTGCTCGCAATTCAGTGTGCGCGTATTATAACCGCGAGCATGATGACGAGCCAACACCCATCCGGCATGAGCATCGCCGCCGCAATGGACGAAGCCGCAAAGCTTTTGCGCGCGGGCGGAAGCACAGACGCGCGCCGCGATGCTGCGGCGCTACTCATGCACACGCTCAATTGCGACCGCGCCTTTCTCATCGCGCACAACGAAGACGTGCTCGCGTCCGATGCACTCGCGCAGTTTCGTCTGCGCGTCGAGCGGCGCGCACAGGGCGAGCCGTTGCAGTACATCACGGGCCGGCAGGAGTTTTATGGTCTTGAGTTCGAGGTCACGCCCGACGTGCTCATCCCGCGCCCCGAAACCGAACTGCTCGTCGAGACCGCGCTTGGACTTTTGCGCGACAGACGCGCGCCGCAACTCTGCGACGTGGGCACAGGCTCAGGCTGCATCCCCATCGCGCTCTTGCACGAACGCGCAGACGCGCGCGCCATCGGTTTAGATATTTCGCCGGCCGCGCTGCGCATCGCCGCGCACAACGCGGCACGTCATGGCGTCGTGGCTCGTCTGCAACTCATCGTCTCCGATTGTTTCGCCGCGCTCAATCCGGCCGCGTCAAACTTCGATCTGATCCTGTCCAATCCGCCTTACGTCGCCGAGTCTGATCTCACAGGCTTACAACGCGAGGTGCGCGAACACGAGCCGCGCGTGGCGCTCACGCCAGGCGGCGACGGCCTCTCAGTCATTCGGCGCTTGCTCACGGACGCGCCGCAGTTTCTCGTCGCCCGTGGGCATCTCATCTTCGAGATCGGTTTCAATCAACACGAGGCGGTCGCGCAGTTGATCGACAAAAGTGTATGGACGCTGCTCGACATTCATCAAGACCTGCAAGGCATTCCGCGCACGGTGGCGCTCCGGCGTGCCGCCTAGTCCCGTCTCCGCGTCCGTGTTAGAATCCGCCACAAATCAGTGGTCAGTGGTCGGTGGTCAGTTAAAAACTGTCTTTCACCGACCACCGACCACCGACCACTGACCACTGCTTATCTATGGACAGATTTCGCATCATCGGCGGACGCAGCTTGCGCGGGCGCGTCACGATCAGCGGCGCGAAGAACTCGGCGCTGCCATGCATGGCGGCGGCGCTGTTGACCTCTGAGAGTGTGACGCTCCATAACGTGCCTTACGTGCGCGACATCATCACGCAGCGCCGTCTCTTGGAAGACTTAGGCGCGCACGTGCTGACACCGGAACTACGCACGCACAAGATCGCGTGCGCGCACATCGAGTTGTTTGAAGCGCCTTATGATCTGGTGAAGACGATGCGCGCGTCCGTGCTCGTCCTTGGCCCGCTACTGGCGCGTTTCGGCAAAGCGAAAGTCTCCTTGCCCGGCGGCTGCGCCATCGGCACGCGCCCGATTGATCTACACCTCGAAGCTTTGCAAAGATTAGGCGCACAAGTCAACTTAGAAGCGGGCTACGTCGTCGCGCGTGTGCCGCAGCGCGGCCGCTTGCAGGGCGCGGAAGTTAACTTCGACAAGGTGACGGTCACAGGCACGGAGAATCTGTTGATGGCCGCCACACTAGCCGAAGGGCGCACGGTCATCAACAACGCGGCGCGCGAGCCTGAGATCATAGACCTCTGCGAGTTGTTGAATCGCATGGGGGCGCGCGTGCGCGGCGCAGGCACGCCGACCATTACGATTGATGGCGTCGAAGCGTTGGGCGCGGCCGAGCACACGATCATCCCCGACCGCATTGAGACGGGCACTTTTCTCACAGCCGCCGCGATCACCGGCGGCGAGCTTGAGATCAAAGATTGCCGGCCCGAACACTCGGCCATCGTCATCGCCAAACTGCGCGAGGTCGGCGTCGAGATCGAAGAGATCAATCAGAGCACGCTGCACGTGCGTTGTTGCGCCGACGATCTGTGCGCGCGTGATGTTGTGACCGAGCCGCACCCGCGCTTTCCCACAGATATGCAAGCGCAGTACATGGCGCTGATGACACAGACGCGCGGCACGGCGCGCATCACCGAGACGATCTTCGAGAATCGCTTCATGCACGCCTCGGAGTTGCAGCGCATGGGCGCGCGCATACGCATCGAAGGGCACATGGCCGTCGTCGAAGGGCCGACGCCCTTGATGGGCGCGCGCGTACAGGCTTCGGACTTGCGTGCTTCGGCGTCGCTCGTGCTCGCCGGTCTCGTCGCCGCAGGCGAGACGATCATCGAGCGCGTCTATCACATTGATCGTGGCTACGAAAAGATCGAAGCTAAACTGCGTGCCGTCGGCGCAGAGATCGAGCGCGTGCGCGACTCGGTCACAGCCAACTTGCCGCCGCCCGCAGAGGTTGGCGCGCTGCAAACGGAAGCATGAAAGGAAGGACGAACGAAAAGCTGTTATTGGTATTAGTTATTTGTTCTTTGTGAGTCGCCAGCGAGAGGTTTAGTTGCGCAACAGTCAAAAGCAAATACCAAATAACCAATAACAGCTTCACATTAATATCATGGCTGAACAAGACTGCATCTTCTGTAGCGTGGTGACGGGCGACGTGCGCGCCGAGATCGTCTTTCAGGACGACCGCTGCATCGCCTTCCGCGACATCAACCCGCAAGCGCCCGTGCATGTGCTCATCATCCCGCGCGAGCACATCGAATCGCTTGATGATGCCGGGCGCGGCGACGAACCCGTGCTCGGCCACATCCTGCGCGTCGCCGCGCGCGTCGCCAACGACGAAGGGCTAACGGAGAGCGGCTTTCGCACCGTCATCAACACGGGCGCGGGCGCGGGTCAATCGGTCTTGCACCTGCATCTGCACGTGCTCGGCGGCCGGCCGATGCACTGGCCGCCGGGCTAGAAAGAGATCACATCATGTCAGAACAGAACAAGGCGCTCATCCGCCGTTGGTTTGAAGAGGTCTGGAACAACGGGCGCGTCGAGGCGATTGATGAGATGTTTGCGCCCGACGGCATCGGTCATGGCCTGACGCCTGAGCCGCTGCGCGGCCCCGATAATTTCAAACCGTTCTTCCACACGTTCAAGGAAGCCTTCCCCGACATCGAAGTCATTGTCGAAGACACAATCGCCGAAGGCGACAAAGTGGTCGCGCGCTGCACCGTGCGCGGCAAACATCAAGGGCACACGCTCGGCTTTGCCGCCACCGAGCGCCCGGTCGAGTTCACCGGCATCTCGATCACGCGCTGGCGCGACGGTCAGATCGTCGAAGCTTGGAACAACTTCGACTTCATGACCATGTACCAACAACTCGGCGTCGCGCCGCCCCAGATGAGCGGCGACGCGAACGCTTAACCGTCCTCAACAACTGATCAATCGGCGGCGCTTGAACTGCGTTGCCTCTCTGTCTTCAGCAGCGCGCGCCGCGGCGGCTGTTCCCGCTCCGTCTTCAAGCAAGAAGTTTCGTCTCGTTTAAGGCTAAGGGATGCGGACCACAAAGGTCACGCTGGCGGATGCGCCGGCGGCGATGTTGCTTGCGAAGCGCCAACGCACGTAGGTGACTTGCGGGTCGAGGGTACCGGCTGCACCGGCCGGCGTGTAGGCGACCCAAGGCGCTGGCGGTGTGGGCGGCGTGGTGTTGCTGCGCGCCGCGTTCGAGTAGTCAACGGTCGGCGCGGCGATGCCGCTCGTGCCCGCGTTATAGGTAACCGAGCCGAGTTTGAAGACGGTGTTCGCGGGGATCATGTCGAAGATGGTGAAGCTGTTGGCGGCGGTGTCGCCGTTGTTGGTGAAGGTGATGGTGTAGGTCAGTTCCGTGCCCGGCACGATTGAGGACGAATTGGCGCTGTAGCTTTTATCGAGCGCGATGTTGGGCGGCGTCTGCACGACGACGCTCGCAGAGGCGGGCGCGTTGTCGGTCGTGTCCTGCGTCGTGTCCACTTGATAGACATCGAAGTGCGCGACCGCGCTGTTCGTGTACGTGCCATGCGTGTTCGGCATCGTCATCTGATAGGTCAGATTACGACTCTGTCCGGCGGGGATGAGAAAACTGCCGGACCAAGTGAGCTTTCCGCTTGCGCTGGTCGGATTGCTGATCGCAGCGCCGTTGAAGATGGATGAACTTGCAACGTAAGCAGGAGTGCCGGGACTGGTCGGCGGCGTGTCCACGAAATCTGCGAGCGTGTAGTTCGCGGGGCCGCTGTTGGTCACGCGCAAGGTGTAAGTGACTGTGCCGTTCGTGAACACGGGCGATGGCGCGGCGCTCTTGGCGAGCGTCAAGGGCGGCGGCTGCGCTGTGATCGTCAGGCCGTTGCCGCCGAAGTCCGCGTTGTAGTGATAGCTTGAGCCGGAGAAATCGAGGATGAGCGCATTGACGCTGACGGGCGCGCCCGTAGCCGAGAGGATTTTGACCGTATAGTTTTCGACGACCGTGCCACCGACCTTACCGCCCGGATAATTTGCGGGGCCGATGCAGGAGCGATAGTTAGCACTCAAAGGGTTCGTGTCCCAGCCGCAGGCGTCAGCGTAGAACTTGTTGTTGGTCGCGCCCGCGGGCGCGGTGTAGGTCGTCGAGATAGATTGCACCTGAAAGACGACGTTCGAGAGGTTGATGAAGGCCTCAAGCTGTGAGTAGCCTTGCGTCGCGGTGTCGGCCGTCAGCGTGTAGGTATAGGTCTGGCCGACATAGACGGTGGTCGGGCCTGTGAGCGAGACGACAGAGTTGCGCGATTGTGAGATTAGCCGCTCGACGTAGAGTTCGCGCGGCGTGGGCGTGCTGACCGAAGCGACGCTGTCGCCCGAGACGGTAATGTGATAACGCCGCGCCGTGTTGTAAGCAGAACTCGTGCGCGTCACCGTCACCGGAAAATAGATGTCCGTACATGCGCCGGCGGCGAGCGCGCCGACGTTGTCCGGGTTTGCGCCGCTCAGATTTAGAAAAGCGTTTGAGCTATCCCAGACGAACGTGCCGGTGACGTTAGTCACAGTCGCGCCGCCCGTGTTGCAGGCGCGCACGCCAACCTGAAACGTGTCAGGGCCGACTGAAGTGTTGTTGCTGTCCAGTCCGATGACGTTCCATGTGACCGGCGTGATGGTCAGGCCGGCGTAAGCTGTGCCGAGACCGACGAAGCAGAAGAACAGGAGCAGACTCGCACAACGCACGAGGAGCATCGCGCCGGGTCTGAGCCGCGTGCCACTCAGCCGTGAACTGACGAGTCGCTCCCCGTTCATTTATGGCTTCGCTCCGTTTGGCGGTTGATTGTTCTGCGTCAGATTGCCTTGCGGTTGCGGCGGCGCTGGCGACTTCGGCGCGGCGCTCGGCGCGAGACCTTCGCTCGACGTGCCGAAGAGATCGAAGAGGTTCGAGAGCTTGGTCGAGATGGTGAAGTAGAAACCGCGCGGCGTGGTCAAGAGCAGACTGCCATCGGGTTCGCTCGCCGTCGTGAAGTTGTAACCGACGGCGAAGCGTATATCGGAGAACATCCAGTAACCAAGCTCGACGCCCGCGGCGGTGCGGCGCGTGTGCGTCGCGGGCTGCGCCATGAAACGATATTCGACGGCCGTGTCGAGCGCGCGATGCAGTCGGCGTTGCGCGCGCAACTGCGCGACATAGGTGAGCGTCGCGGTCGGGATCAAGCCGTCGCGCCCGTCGCCGCTGAATTTCATCGCGACGCGGCCAAACAACTCCGTCCGCTTCTGTGGTTGCCAGTAACCGTCGGTCGAAAGCACATCGCTGCGCTCAGTCGTCAAGCCTTGCGCGCCCACGCCCTCCTGTGTGAGCGCGCGATGCGTGTAACTGAATAGGAGACCTTTGCGATCCGATTCGACCGGACGAAGCGCAATCGCGGCCGTACCCGTCAGCGAAGACGAAGCGCGCCCTTGAAAATCTGCGTGCGACCATTGGAAGCGCGCGAGCGTCGTCACGCCTTCACCCACGCGCCCCGCCGCGCCGATGGTGAACAACTGACCGAAGCCACCCTGCTGTTCGCGCAACTCATAACGCGCCGCCGTGCGCAAATCTTTATTGGGCAGATAAGAGACGCCGAACGCGCCGCCCGTAAAACTCGTGCCCGCGCCCGCCATGTGGAAGCCGCGCTCGAACGAAAGATCGAAGGCGAGTTGTTTGTTGACCGGCAGCCGATTCTCTAAGCCGATGACGGCGAAGCTGTCCGTGCCGTTCGCGCCGTTCTCCAATTGATAACGACCGCTCAGAGCGGTGTTGTGCCCAAGTTTGGTCTCGACGCCGATGGCCGTTTCGCGGCGCGAGCCTGTGCCCGCAAAGCCGGTCGTGCTCGTATCACTGATCGGCACAATCGGCGCGGCGGCCAAACGCTCTGTGAAGAAGAGCCGCGCCCAAGGGTTCACTTGATAATTGGCCGCGAGCGTCGTCTGCGTCGGATAGGTCGGATCGGCGTCGCCCAAGTTCTGCTCGCGCTTCGCCGCCACGTTCAACTTGTCGGTCGCCTGCCATTCGACGCCGACCGAGACGAGATTCGAGCTTGTATGCTTGCTATTGAGTGCGTCGGTGAAGTTGCGGAAATCATAACCGAAGGTCGCACGCAAGCGATCCGTGAACGTCTCAGTCCACAGCAGTGATGCGGTCTCGCGCTCGTTGTTGACGTTCACCGTGCGGTTGCGCTCGTCCATGAATCCAAGTTTGATGAGCGATTGGCGGCGCAACTTGATCTCGGTCGAAACAACCGCGCGTTGCGAGCCGGGCGTGACGGTCGCGCCGAATGGATTCAGGAAACCTTGATCGGCGCGCGAGTAACTTGCGCGCACGACTGCTTCACGAAAACCGAGCGGCTGCGTCAACTCAAGCCGGTAAGCGTTGCCATCGTGCGCATCGTCGCTGCCGGTGCTCAACAGATTGCCGCCCGTCGCTACGTGCCCTTGACTCATCGCCCACGCGAACTGCAAGCGCCCGCCATGCGGCAGTTTTTGTTCGCCGTCTAAACCGCCGAGCACGAACCGGCCCAACTGCTCCTGTTGCTGATCCACGAACGAGAAGCCGAGCTGCGTGCCCGTGCGCGCGATGTGTTTGACGCCGCGCGCCGTATAGACGGCCGACGATAGGCCCGTTGCGCGATGTTCGTAAGTGACGACGATCTGCACGAGGTTGAGCGCGTAATCGAAGGCTGAGATCGGGCGCATCATGAAGAGCACGCCCGCCGTCGGATCGAGATTATAGTCAACCGAGCGGATCAAAGTCTCGCGCGAGATGATGATCTCAGGGTTGCGCCGGTCGCGCACTTCGAGTGTGACCGTCTCCGAGCCGGGCAGGATGTCGCCGTGCGTCAAAGGGATCAGACCGAGCCGGCCGGCGGCGAACACGTCGCGCGTGAACGCCGTGTCCGGGTGCGCGCCCGTCACGGCCAGAAAATCGCCGCGCTCGTTTTCGACGTGAACCTTAACGCCCGTGAGCCGACGACCATAACCCGTCAAGCCTAACCCGCTCTGCTCTGTGTCGAAGTCGCCGAACATCGCGTAGGAGCGCCCGCGATCAAGGCGGGCATAGACTTTCGAGTTCGATTGCGCGTCCTCGTAGCGCGTCGAGGTGTCGCCGAAGAGCGGATAGGCGCGCTCAAGCGGATCGAGTTGGAACAGGCGATCACGTCCGTCGGTGCGATTGATCGGGCGCTGGCTGTCGTAAGCGAGCGTGAGCAGATTATCGCCGAACACGCGCCCGCGATAGAAAAATTCGACGTGGCTGCGCACCTCGCTGTCCGTGCCGCGCAGAGCGTTCTCCGGCGCAGCGCGCCCGACCGAAACTTCAGCGAGACCGACGAACAACGTAGGCCGCAACTCCGGCGTGAATCTAATCTCGCCCTGCGCCTCAATCGTGCCCGCGCTCGCATGCAACTCGGCCGCGCCCGCAGTGTTGTCCGCGATCAATTTAACTTCCGCTTCGCCGTCCGCGAGCGAGATGAACTGCTGGCGCGCGCCGACCGTGTTCTGTTCAGTCGTCGCCGCGTCTGCGCTCTGTTGATTCGCGCCGTTCAGATTCGGCACGTCGTGCGACGAAACGATCAACTTATCCGCGCCCGTGGAATTTGCCTGCGCCCGCTCCGCGTTCGGCTTGTCGGCGACGCGCGCCTCTTGCATCGGCAGCAAGCGACCCGCAGAGACTTCGAGCGCGACGGGCGCATCGGCCGCCGGATGCCCCCAAGCGTCGAACGCGCGCACGCGCACCACAGTGGCATCGCGGCCGTTGGCTTGCAGTTCTTTCCGATCAGAGACGACCTCAAGTCGCACGGCGGGGCCGCGCCCGAAGACGATCTGCTCGATGGGTGCGCCCGCAACACCATCGGGACTGATGGGCGTGACGCGCAGATGATTCGGCCCCGGCTTTAGGTTGATGCCGACGAAACTATAAGTCGTCGTCTTGCTCTTATGATCCACGCGCTGCTCGCCGATGTTCGCATCGCTTACGTGCGTGCGCTCAACTTCAACCGCAACCGTCCAGCCTTCAGCGACGCGCGCTTCCAAGTTGAGTGCGGTCGTCTTAACGACTTCATCAGCCACAGGCGAGACCAATAACACCACGCCCGGCACAACCGGCGCGATCATTTCGGTCGCCTCAACTTCATACGTGCCCGGCGCAAGCGGCGCATCTGTCTTCTTCGTCGGCGCATTTGCCTTCGGTTTGTTCGGCGTAGCGTCCGTGCTGATCGGCCCGCTCATCGCAACGATCGTGTGGTCTGCGGCGAAGGTCGCTCTCTGCACTTGCGGCGTGGGCGACGAAGCAGGCGTGGCCGTTGTTTGCGCCAACGTCTGCGCGGAACTAACGCGCGCGTCTGTTGGCGCACTCGCGTCGCTCGCCGCCGACTTGCGTGCGGCTTGTTTGTCGTCGTCTTGCTTGGCGGGCGGGCGCAGCGCGAAGTTTTGATGGAGGAGGCTGCCGCCGCCGAGCGGCGTGCGCAAGAGGCGCGTCCAACTACGACCGTCGCGCGTGTCGCCGTCTGTTAGCACGAAGCCTTCGGGCAGTGTCGTCGGGTCGAGCGCGATGACGACCGCGCCGTCGTTCACGGCCGGCAGGTTGTACATCCCGTTCTTGTCGGTGATGACCGATTCGCCGTTCGGCAGATACAAGCGCACGTCTGCGACGCCCAACTCGCCCGCATCGAACATGCCGTTGCCGTTCGCGTCTGCGAACACGCGCCCGATGATGATCTGGCGCGTCGAAAAAATTCCTTTGCCGACGATGATCGAAGCATGCGCGGGCGGCGTCGTCACGTGCTCGCCGAGCGAGAGCACACCTTCAACCATCGCCGCGTTGACGTTCTCGCCTTCGCGCGCGTTGACGCCGATGCGGACGCGATAGACGAGCGACGCACGCGCACCGGCCGCGAGCGGCCCCAGATGGAACGTGAGCAAACTACCGTTGACTTCAGGTTCGACATTGTGCGCGGGCGCGTTGCCGTTGGTGACGAGCGCCGTGCCGGCCGCGTAGTGGAACGATTGCGGCAGCGTGTCGCGCACGATCACGTCGTTGACCGCGCCTGCGGTCGGGTTATGCACTTCGACGCGATAGGTGACGACATCGCCGATCTCTGCGCGTTGCTGATCTGATGTCTTCGAGACTTCGAGCGCGGCGTTCTCAAACATTGGCACGTTCAAGACGACGGCCGCGAGGTTCGAGAGTTGCACCGCGTCTTCGGTCAAGTCATAGATGCCAGCTTGCGCGATGGGTTGACTATCGAGCGCGCGCACCGAACAGTTGTAGAGACCGAAGCTCGCGGGCTGCACATTCAATTCCAGCAGGCGCGAACGATAGCCTTGCGCGGTGACGTGCAGGAAGTAGCGCGCGGGGCTTGCCGGCGAGCCGAGTTGTTCGGGCGTGAGCACGAAGTTGAAATGGCCGCCGCCCACTGTGAGGAACGGATTCTCATTGTGCGCGTTTGGCGTGAAGCCTATGTCGGCGGTCGTGCTAAGTGGCGCAGTCGCTTGCTCATCGGTGACGAGCGTGACGTGCGCGCCGGTAATGGTGAGTGCGCCGCCGCTTCGGCCCGCATAGACCGTGCCTTGCGGATCGACAATAGCGATCGCGTCGGTCGTGCGGACGGGCGCGGCATTATCGGCCGAGAGAGTTGCGCTGTTGATTGCACCTGTGCCCGCAGGAATCTGACCCATAATGCGCGCCTGAAACGCGATGCGCACAACCTCTGCGGGCGCAACCGCGCTCAAGCGCACTTCAAACTGGTGCGCAGAGAGCGCACGACCTTCATCTGCATCGGGCGCGTCTGTGAGCGCGCGGTCGTTGAGGCGCAACGTGCCGGGCACGTAGGCGAGCGCATCGGGCAGCGTGTCGCCGACCGTCACATTGCGCGCGGGCACGTCGCCGCTGTTGCGAAAACTGATCGTGTAGTTGAGCGTCTGACCGGGCGCGGCGGTGGTGCGCGCTTGATTCTCGACGAGTTTGACGGGTGGCAACTCAGCATCAACCGGCGAAGTAAGACGCACGCCGTTGCCGACCGCGTTGATGATCGCGCCAGTGTCTTCGGCGAGCGCGCCGCCGACACTCGTGACGTTGGAGCGCGCAGTGAGGTTGATCGTTAAGAGTGAGTTCGCTGGAAAATCGTTCGTGTCCACGAGGGCGAGCACACCCACGCACGCGCCCGGCGCGATGCGCTGACTCATGGTTGAGTTTAGAGTGATCTGCGTGTCGCCGGTGGTGAATGTACCGCTCGCGTCGTTGTCGAAGTAGAGCGCGGAGATGCTCGCGGGCGTGGTGATGTCGGCGCGCGTGATCGTGTAGAGGTCGGGCGTGTTGCCCGTGTCGCAGACGCGGAAGACGCGCGCGATGTGCTCGTGCGGGCCAACCGTAGCCGATGGTGCGGTCTCGTCCGGCGTGACGGTGAGCGCGGTGACGGAGAGGATGGTGACGGTGACGCTCTGTGAGACGGTCGCGTAGCCTATGCCCGCTTCGTCGTAGTAAGTGGCTTCGGCGGTGTTGGAGATGATGGTGCCCGCAGGCGTGGGGGTGTGATTGTCGCCATCAAGCAGCCGCGCGCCCGCGCCCGTTGGGGCAAGCGCGAGCGCGAAGCCGAATGCGACGATCAATCTGTGCAGTTTGCGAAACAACATCGGCGCTGTGAAGTTCGGGGCGGTTTAAGGTTCAGTGCGGCGCGGCGGCAATTTCCGTTTTGGCGCGGGCACAACGCCGGACGAAACTTGCTTTGGCCGCGCCGCACTGTTTGTGGGCAACGCTTCGATTACCTGCGTCGCGCTTACCTGATCTTGACGGTGAACTTGAACGTGCCCGACGCCTGCGGTGCAACCGAGGCAATCGTGTCGGTCAAGGTCGTTGAGCCGGCCGAGTTCCCGGCAATCACACCGCCCGGATCGACCGCCGAGTTGAGCACGTAGTCGGTGAACGACGCCCAGTTGTTCGTACCGGCTGAGCCGTTCTCGGTGACGACCACGTTGGTGGCCGTCAAGTTCGGGTTACCTGCAACGTTGGCGCTGGCGATGTTCTGGTAAGTGATCGTGTATTCGATGTAGTTACCCGGCACAGGCTGCGCCACGCTGCCGTTCGGCGCGTCAAGCACGCGCGACGATTTGCCGAGCGACAAGAAGCCTGTGTAGGCCCGATCAATCGTGTCGTTCGTTGCGGCGGGCGTGATGCCCGATGCGGCGCGGATGACGTTATCGAAGCCGGTCAGCACGGTGTTGCCCGACGGCACGGTGACGCGCACCTTGATGTCGGCGGTTGAGCCGAACCCGAGGGCGAGCGTCGTCGAACCGCCACCCGAAACGGTCGTCCAAGTTGCGCCGCCGTCCTTGCTGATCTCAACGATGAAGCCTGCGGGCACGGTCGGCGCGGAGAGCGTGAACGTGTCGTTCGCGTTGCCCGCGTTCTGCACCGTGTTGGTGAATGTGACTGTGCCGACGGCGTTCGTGTTGCCGCCCGGCGGCACGTTGATGCCTGTGCTCGTCGAGAGGTTCGTAAAGTCGTCGTTGTTATTGGTCGGGCCGACGGCTTGCGGTGCGCCGGACGGGCCGATGAAGACCGAGCCGACTTGCAGCAAGGTGGTCGGGAGTTGATAGCCTTGCGTCGCGCTCAAGGGATCGGGCGGGCCGGAAGGATAAATCTTCGGCTCGTCGTAATTGGCGTTGCCGTCGCCTTTGTTGACGACCGCGTCGCCCGATTGATCCGTGATCGTCGCGTTGACGCCGTTCTTCGCAAAGGCATCGCCGATCTCGAAGACCGGGTTGGTCGTATCGGCAGTGGCGCTAACAGTCACGACCGTCTGCAAGTTCGAGAAGGTCGCGCCGACAGCGAGCGAGTTGCCGATGTTGTAAGCGATGCGCTTAACGGTCGTCGGATCGGCCGGTGCTGTGGTTGACCAAGCGGCCGCGGCCGTCAGCGGATCGGGCAGACCCGCAACGGTCGAGTAGAGCACCGTTACACCGCCCGGCAGCGTGCCGAGGTTCTTGAAGACGGTCTTCGCCGGAATGGGCACCATGACGAAGACGCCCGTGCCGGCCGCGCCTAAACCGCCGGGGAGCGTGATGGCTGTGGCGGCGCGCGCGCCCGTGTTATCGAGCGACCAAGTGTAGGTGATGTCACTGCCACGCGCGACAGGGCCGGCGGGCGCACTCAGGTTGAGCCGCAACTGCGCGTCCGAGTCAACAGTCGAGTGCACATCGCCGCGCGCTTCCGCTTCGCCGCCGACGGGTGCTGCGCCAGTCGTGTCGGTGCGGACTTCGTTGGCGGAATTGTTCGCGGGCTTCACGTTGTCGTGCGTCGTGTCGCCGGGCTGGCCGTTGACGGGCGCATCGCCGAGCGTGACGCTGATGTTGCTGCCGGCGGCGGCGGCGGCGTTGATGTTCAAACGCACGATGACGAGGAACGAGCCATTGCGTGCGACCGGGCCATAAGAGACATTGGCGGCGTTGTTCTTAATGTCAACGTCGCCGGCGTCCACGTTGCCGTCGTTGTTGTTATCAATCTGTCCGTCGCCGTTCGCATCAATCACGGCCATCGCCACCGTCGCGCTGCCGCCGACGGCGATGGATGCGCGGTTGGCTAGAAACAGCACGTTCGTCGCATAGTTGCTCGAGTTCGTGACGGTGAACGTGAAGTCCACGTTCGACTGACCGGGCACGACGTTCGAGATCGTGCCGTTGTCAGGCGTGATGCTCAGGCCGGCAACGCGCGCGACCGTAACGGTCACGGTCGGCGAAGTCGCCGTGTAGGTCGGGCTGCCACCGGAGCCGTCCGTATAGGTCGCGGTCGCGGTGTTCGATATGATCGTGTCGGCGGCAGTCTGCGCAGACGCGGGCTGCGTGCCCGTCGCGCACAGGAGCGCCACGAGCACCGCCAAGCTGAAGAGCGCGGTGGCCGTCAAGCGAGTTTGCAATAGGGTTCTCATTTTCATCCTCATCAAATTTGTCTGGGGGAGTTCGTGCCGAGCGCCGGACTAAGGTGGGCGAGGACGATGGGCAGATGTCCGGGCGGAAAGCTTGAACGTCGTGCTGCTTTACTTGACGCGCACCTTATAAGCGGCCGAAAGTTTGCCGCCGACTGCGAGCGCATCAGACCACTCGTAACGCACCTGCGTGTACATCGAGACGGGCGCGGGCACGCGCTTCAACGTGCCGTCGGCCTGTTTCTCTTCGATGGTCGGCTGCGTCGAGAATGTTCTGCCGTTGTCAATGCTGTAGGTCACGACGGCCGAGCCGTCCGCAGTGGTGCTGCCGACGACGAACAGCGTGCCTTTGGGAATCTGGCCCGTCGCTTTGAACTCACGCGCCGTGCCCGTACCTTCGTTCACGGACGTGAGCGTCCAGTCGAGCACTTCACCGGGGTGGACTTCACCCGCTTTATCGAGTGTGACGCGCTCGCCTGCGCGTTCGACCGCGCCCGCGAGCGCGATCTTCACTTCAGGCTGACCAGCTTCTTTCACCATGTAGTTGCGCTGCGCGAGCGCGCCGGCGCCGCCCACAACCAACAGGGCGAGCGCGACGAGCGGCAAAGCGCGAACTCTTCTCTTCAACTTCGTCATGACGTGTTCTCCTTAGCTTGCGACGATGACCGGCATCGGGGCCGGTCTGGGGGTTAATAGTCCGTTAGTATGAGCCTTCAACCGATGGCGCGGCGACGTGTTGTTTGCCGCCGACTGCGCGCACCCGCTTCATTGAGCGCGCAGGCGACTGCGTACAGAAAATTTTTGACGGCGGACGAGCGCGGCAAAACGGCGGCGAAGTGCGCGCCCTGCGTAGCGGCGTGCATGATCTCGCCCGGTCGTTCGTGCAGCGCGATCACGGGCACACGCGGCGCGACCTCGCGCAGAGCTTCGACTGCGCCCGCGCGCCCGAAGCCGGCCATGTCCAATCCGAGCGCGATCAGATCGAAGCGCCCGGCGGCTGCGCCACGCAGCATGTCCATTGTGTGCCGGCAAGCCTCAGCCTCGTGCCCGGCCGCTTCGAGGGCCGCGACTAGCTGAGTCGCCAACTCTTGATCGTCATCGCAGATCATCACGCGCGCCATTACGGTTTGTGCTCGACTGTGTCCCGGAAAAG